>Ga0247778_1000990_pt1 | contig 17364 bp, 20 predicted proteins | sample UWRJL049202B5_FD_179939 | JGI IMG/M metagenome (GOLD analysis project Ga0247778, IMG submission 179939) | Plant litter microbial communities from Arlington Agricultural Research Station in Wisconsin, United States - UWRJ-L049-202B-5 | ecosystem: Environmental > Terrestrial > Plant litter >... | reverse complement strand
GATAGACAAAAGACCGAGCGGCTTTGTGGCTGGCAGAGCTTCCATTACTGCTAATTTTAGCAGGCACAGAGCAAAAGTTTGGATGTTCTATCTCTCCTGACCTACGTCCAAACCAAAAAATTACCTCTTTTCAGGGGTAGTTTCAGTTCAAATATTATGGCTGGGGGGAGTGGACATATTCCAAACCGGGTTTTGTGAGACTATTTATGACCGGAATTAGTGACGAAACTTATGAGCTGCTTCGACAGATCTTAGAAAAACAAAACGGCAAAAGCTACTCACTGGATGAAGCAAAAGAAATTGGCGATGGGTTAATAGACTTCTTCAGGATTCTTATTGATTCAATGAGTCCCAAAGGCTAGTCCAATATTGCAAAGCCCGAGTGTTGGTTGTCTGAGCTATACAATATCTCTACCTCATTGTTAGCTTTTACAAAGTAAAACTTCCACTCGTTGTTTCTATTGTAAACAAGCCGGATGTTGTCATTAGCCTTCACGGCGTAAAACTTCCATTCGTTGTTGAGGTCATACAGAATTGATAATTCCTCGTTAGCGTCAACGATATAGTAAATACTCTGTAAGTTATTATCGTAAACAAATCCAACATTTGGATTTAAGGTAACCCTAGGATTAATCGTGCTATTGAATATGGGGTTAATCGTTCTATTGAAGATAGGGTTGATAGCCCTATTGAATATGGGGTTAATCGTTCTATTGAAGATAGGGTTGATAGCCCTATTGAATATGGGGTTAATCGTTCTATTGAAGATAGGGTTGATAGCCCTATTGAATATGGGGTTAATCGTTCTATTGAAGATAGGGTTGATAGCCCTATTGAATATGGGGTTAATCGTTCTATTGAGCTTTGGATCGCGTGAGCGTGGGAGTCTAGATGAATTATCTAGGTTGTTTGATATTCTAATAACGATTACCTCAGAGTATATGTCGTCATTAATCGAAATGTCTTGGAAGCTGTCACCTGGCTTTACTTGCGAATATAACGTCACAAATCTTTTCACAAATGTATCGGAAGTCTTTAGAACCTTTACGTTACTAATAAATGGTAATTCATAAGCATTCAAATTTGTCGTGAGGCTTTCAATAATTGTTCTTGTCGATGATTGAATGGCAATCTGGTCGGACCATTTAGATGAAAAAATGAGGGTCCATTTAGGATTTTCTGCGCCAACACGACAGAGCAAGGCCAAAGTTACACTCCCATGTCTTTCAACTATCAGATCAATCGCAGCTCTAATACTATCTACCATCTTGCTTTTATCCACGTCATTATGCCATTCGGTGTCTCTTCTACTGCCTGAATAAAGTCTGCCGAGTCGGTTATGCTTACGCTGCCAACGGGCCTATACCGCCATTCTGGGCTCCAGCCCGCTACCACTGACCAATTTACGCCCAGGTCCGGATGCGCAATCGTTAAAGTCGAAGAAAGGCCGGCGAGTAGAGCTAACCGTGTTAGGTCATGGGATGCAAAGACAGCTTTTGTCGACCCCTCATCTGGATAAGCAGGTATTTTTAGCGTTTTGCATATTTTTGCCTTCAGTGCGGTTTCCACGGCATAACCCGCAAGGTACACGGCGCCATCATACATCCCGTTTTTGTGCAAGATCTTAGCCTCTTTTAGTCTTTTCTGAGACAGTGCTCGTAAATTGGCCACGGTAATCATAGACTATTGCTTATCATACCCCTGAAGCGGCGATACCGCGACATTTCCTAGTAATAAATCTCTTTGGAGAAACCTTTAGTTAGAGAATGACACGAACTTGCGCTCGTGTCATTTTCATGGCTGGGGATAGGGTACGTCAATAAAACTTTTGAGGAGGAGTTGGACTTTGATGTTTTGGAGCTAGACCCTATCTTTGATGAGCCAGACGAGGAGACTAAATAGTATGGCTCGTTGCTCATGTACTCAGTCTAACGGCCCTCTAATTGTGTTCATCATACTTGCGGTTACGGCGTACAATTACCGTACATATGTACTATATGCGCTCTGTGGGCTGGCGGTTGCCCTCGTCTTAATGGTGAGTATGAGATTGTCACGAATCGTAAGGTTTCGGCGTCGCCCCGTATTGGCGGCAGCTGACGTAGATATGATGAACGGATTAGATTTCGAGCAGTATGTTGCTGACTTGTTACGTCGGCAAGGATTCAATAACGTATCACTGACTGAGCAATATGATATGGGTGTTGATATTGTGGCTGAGAAGGGTGGCCTACGGTGGGGAATCCAGGTCAAACGCTATAGCGGATTAGTAAAAGCGGAAGCGGTCCGTCAGGTTGTGACAGCGCTTCGGTTTTATAACTGTGACCGGGCTATGTTAATTACGAATAGCACCTACAGTACCGTTGCCCGCCAACTGGCGGGTAGTAACGATTGTGTATTGGTCAATCGGACAGGACTACTAGAGCTTATAGGTTAAAATGGGAAAATATCGGAAGCTTTCACTTTGAGCGCTTTAGCTAAGCGCTCGTACATATCAATAGATGGCCGGACTTCGGCACGTTCAATTTTGGCGTAGTATTGAGGATGTATCTTTGCTTTTTCGGCTACATCAAATTGTCGTAGCCCGCGATCAAGCCTAATTTCTTTAAGTTTCTTTGCAACTCTTTGGGTTATAGCGTCATTGCCAGACATATAGTGATATTGTAGCACGCTCAATCTGTTATGGTTGGGCTTGTACTGTATGTGTTGTATCATTGCACTATGGACAATCCTAAAAATACAGAGCTAAAGATACGTGAAGATAGGCCAACCGGCATTAGCAGTCAGGCACACGGTGCTAATGCTGATGCCTTAGGCTTCAATATTACGTTTATCGCTGCCTACAATCCTAACTTGGCAGTGCAGATTATGAAATTGTATAACGAAGCACGCACTATCTCACCGGGTGACCCTCAGCATCCTGACGAGGATTTTGACCTGGCATTTAACAAACTGCCCTTGAACGATTAATTCTTACGCTCACCAGGCAATCGGGCTTTTTTAGGCTTTTGCGTTGCGGCTGCTTTCTTAGTAGTTTTTGGCTTGGTGTTTGATGTAGTAGCAGCTGGGTTAGCTGGCGGTTCTACCAGTTCTACTTTGCCGGTATATTGCGCGCGCGAATTATCTACAACGGCTTCTGCGACTGTTTCACTGCCGTCATCTCCCAGTAGTATCGTTTGGCCAGAAAGTGGTTCTTGCGCCTGAATTGCTGACAATTTTGCATAGAAATTAAATGCTGATAGATTGGCAATTTCGCCTTGTTCAATGTACGGACTGAAAAGGGGCAGTAGTAGCTGCTCATCTTGTGGATTGCCCGTTCTAAAACAAATCACCGTACCGACGTTAGCCAATATAATACTAACCATTTGCTGATCGTCCTGCTGGCTGGTGGACTGCTCAGCCATCGTAAGAAAGAGACGATATTTTCGTGCTTCACTTAAAAGTTGCACGAAGGAGGGCGTAGCAAAGTTCTGAAACTCGTCTACGTACAGGTAAAATGCGCGGCGCTCTTGCTGCGCAATTCGAGCGCGGCGCAGACTTGCCAACTGAAGTTTGGCAAGTACGGTAATACCAAATAGTTCCGACACGTCTTCGCCTAGTAAACCTTTAGAGAAATTACAGATCAGTATTTTGCCGTTGTTGATGATGTCGTCAAAATCAATCGTAGATTTCTTCTGACCAAGGATTAGTTTTGTGGAAGCGTTAGCATTGAAACGTCCGATTTTCGCAGTAATACCGGCGCTCATTTTAACGCGCTGCATATTTCCCGCCTGACCAAGCTCGTTATTCCAAAAGTCTTTCAAATCTTCATCTTGAAGTTGGGCAATAATTCCTTTGCGGTAAGTTGCATTTTGCAGGAGCTTTAAGACAGTGAATAGTGTCGCTCCCTCAATGGTCAACGCGGTATGTATGGTGTTACGTAAGACGTATTCGATGCGGTGGCCTCCACTATCGTCTTCCGAAAATATCTTACGAAACACCGACACGACCGACTCGGTTATTACATCTTTCTCGCGGAGTAAGTCATTGCCGTTAAGCCCAGGCATCATTTCAAGTAGGTTAAGCCCTATCGGAAAATCGAGATCGTCGGGATTGAAGTACACAACATCCTTAATGCGTTCGGATGGCACATGGCGCAAGAGCGTTTGGGCCATGTCGCCATGGGGATCAATAACAGCAACACCTTTGCCATTCTGCATATCCTGGACGATCTGGTGCTGCAACATGGTCGTTTTCCCATTGCCTGTACCACCGATGACGTACATGTGACGCTCTCGCTCCTGCTGCATAAGGCCAATCGGCGTCACAGTGTTGTGGTGTATGTTTTGGCCAATCACTACGTCGAGTGCTTTACTCTGCTTGAGGGAAATCGGAGCGGGAAGGGTTCTACTCATTGAGGTAATGAGGTTGTCTGTTTGGGCGGTATTACCTAATGGGAAATGGTAGAGGCTGGCAAGCTCAGAGGAGGATAATACGACAGATCGACGATTAAATAAACTGGGCAGCCGATTATTAAACATGAAACGACGTAATTTCTTAGGTGACAACAGGGATGTTTTAGCGTGCAGCGCTTGATATGACGGTACATTGTAGGCCTGTAAAGAAGTTCTGATAGCGCCTAGTCGTTCGAGGGCAGTATCACCTTTATCCATATGTACGGCGGCGCGTATTCTCACCCTAAATAGCGGCTGGTTAAGCTTTTGGTGCATGGTTTCCATAAGCTCAAGCTCGAAGGCACTCAAAGTGCGAGCTGGCCGCTTGCGGGTGCTTATTTGCGCACGCTCATACGTTGCACGCGCAGAGTCATAGGAACCATTCGAGCTATGTTTTACTGGGCCGTGGTACACTTCACCCACCAAATCGGTTGCTGCAAATAAGCCGTCGTTGATAAAGCTAGCGAGACCAGTAACCAGGGGGATTTTCCGGTGGCTAAGATGTGCGAGTAAGTCTTCGTTGCCGAGGATTCTACGCGCCAAAGCTTTTGCCTCCTTGAGTTCAACCGGCGTCACCACTAGCTGGAAGCGTATTTGCTCGTCCGGTGCTAGTTTCGTCATAGCGCCAGCAAGGTACGCTACTGGATCATGCAGTTCCAGCGAATCAGCCGAGGCAAGCGGGAAGGCATAATGGCCTGACTGCTTAAACTCCATCACCTTTATAGCCTCCGGCAATACGTCTTTAATCTCTGCCACTTTTATCTGTGGTAAATAGGCTGTAATGGTCTGCTGTAAATTGGCGGCCATCTGCTCAGTGGTCTGTATTACATACCGTATGCCTTCAGAGCGGGAAGAGACTATCTCAAAGGATAACACCACGTCATGACGGAGCAGCTTCTGCTTGAACGTCCGGCTGGTACGGAAACCATGAATGACCGCAAATAGTTCCTGAGTAGCACGTGGAGCACGGGAAGTATGTGCTGGTGGTGTCAATTCGAGTAGCACAGCTTTACGCTGTAATATACGTCGCCATTGCAATAACCGAAAACCAACAAGCGTTGCCAACAGCATAAAACCAGTAGCAACCAACATCACAGCGGCAAGTAGTGCGTAATACGTAAGATTATTGGGTAGTGTCATTGATGGCTACCTTATCGTGTATAAAGTTATAAAAAATTGCCGAGCCAGCTTTGAATGTGCGGGTATCCACAACATCTAGGCCATTTGCGTTCATTTCTGATATTGTCCAGTCACCACTAGTAGAGTCTACGGCGCTGACATATGCAACATGGCCTAATGCACCTGCGTCAGTTTGATATATCGCTCCAACCGCAGGTAGATGATCTACCACATACCCATCTGCTTCCGCTCTATCGTCCCAAGTATTTGCATTGCCCCATGTAGTAGGAATGGGGTCACCGTATTTAAGACGCAAGGCAAATGCCCAGTAAGTACAGTTTCCCCACGCGTAGGTATCACCTTCGACCTCGGGTCCTTCATACAAGCCCTGTACATCAGTTGATATGGCGTAAGCTGTATCTGACCCGTCACTACCCATAAGGAACGACAGCGCCCCGCTGCCAAGCGAGAACAATGCGACAATTGGAAGCGCCACGATAACGGTTAGTGTCGCCAGTACTAATGCAATTGTCTTTTTGTTGAATCCGACGACGGTCAGAATGAGCGCAGGGTTCACACTTTATATACCTCTGTTGGGTCCGTTGTAATAAGCGGATCTTCTTTATCAGAAGCAACCACCTTTACTGCAACATGGTTCTGATCGGCAATGATGAGGGCGTCGCCGCGTGCGGCAGTTAGCAAATAACCCTGTTCGTATTCAGAGAGATTGAACTCTAACGCCACGCCTTTAATAGTTGTCGTGTCTTGATGCATGAGGATGCGCAAGCTACTTTGTGAAGCTATAGCCCGGCCATAGTCGCTTTTTAAAAAGTCGTTGGCCTGCTGCGAAATTATAGATACGCCGAGGTAATACTTACGAGCACGGCGCACTAGACCGGCAACAAACTGCGCACTTTCCTCGTGTTCAAGTAGCAGCCAGCCTTCATCGATGACCAAAATTCGTTTTTCAGGTTTCGCTTTCACCTGGTTCTGCACGAAGTTAGCAATAATCATCATCATGATCTGTCGCAGGCTCTCGTCCAGGTCTTTAATGTCGAACACGACAAGCCGGTTATTTAGCTTGATGTTAGTCGGCTGATTAAGAACGCCAGCGAGTGAGCCTGTTAGGTATTTTTCGAGCCGCTCATTAAGTTCAAGCTGTCGTAGATTATTTAGCTCTACACAAAAGTCTTCAAGCAGAGGTGACCCATCCTTTTTGACATCCTTGTAAATTTTAATAATAGCCTTGTCTACAGCAGCACGTTCACGCTGCGACAGGCCACCGGCCATCAATGAAATAACTTCTGTTAAGTCCTGAATGTGCTGCGATAATTGCTCAGATGTATGCGCGGTGGTCGCCAAGTCAAAGGGGTTAATTGTTTCCTTAGACTTCGAAGACAACTTGATGTATGTGCCATTTACACTCTCGGTCAGGTTCTTATATTCCCGTTCAGGGTCAATTACGATAACCTTTGTACCTTGCATGAGCTGACGCAGGATTTCAACTTTAGTGATGTAGCTTTTTCCAGAGCCAGATTGCGCAAATGTAATTGAATTAGCGTTATGCAGGCTAAAACGATCAAGAATGACTAATGAGTTACTGGATTTGTTGATGCCATATAGTATTCCGGACTCCTGAACGAGTTCCGAGGACATAAATGGAAATGTCAGCGCTGCCGAGCTACTATCAAGGTTTCGCTTCTGGCTGAGCTGATCCTCGGCACGCGGCAGGATAGACTGCATTGCTTCGAGCTGTTGATAGCGAGCACTCTTGATATAGAACAGCCGACCGGACATAGTAGTTTCGAGTAGTTTTGTCACCTTATCAAGTTCTGTCAGACTATCAGCTTGCAGTCCGATGTATATACTCACCTGGAACAGTTTTTCCTGCCCGCGTTGGATTTTATCGCGTAGTTCCATCGCTGATTCAAGCGGATCGGTAATTTCCGAGCCGACAATCTTACCCGCGTTCATCATGGAACGGCGAGTGCTTTCCAGCTCTGTAATTTTGCGATGTAATTTCGGTAGCGCACTCAAAGCATCAACTTCTTCAATGTGGTAGCTAATGTCAGCGTCGTGGTTGAAGTTAATTAGGTTATCGAGCCAGCCGCTTGAGGCAACATATGGATACCCTGTGATTGACAGCGTGCGAATAAACACGCCGTCAATACAAAGGTAGTCGGCTTGCTCTTGCAGTCCAGCATAGGACAGAACATCAAGATTGTCTTGCTCTCCAAAAGCCAAGGCGAGTTCTTTTGGCCGTTCATCACGTTCTTGTTTCCATGCCCTTGCGCGTTCGATGGGCTTGCTAAGTACTTTGGTCAAATCAGGCGTTTTCATATCATTGGCTCCTTTTGGACATATGAAGTATGGATAAGCTCTAATGCCTTATTAGTCAGTGGTTGGATTTTGGCTTTAGTTGGGTTGTAGAAGTTGTAAAACAGATCCATTAGCTCTAAGCTAGATAGTTCACGCGAGTGCATGCCAAGTCGCGCTAGCCCTTTCTCGACGATATCGACGGTGAGGCGGAGCTGCTCTTTAACTAGATCAAAATCTGTTTTGCCATCTGAGTTGTGTGGCACGATAACGTAGAATTGGCGTGATAATATGCGGTTGGTTTTAATGAGTTCGCGAATAAATTCGTCGTAGTTGGCGAGCTGTTTTTTATAGATTGCTGCTTTTTCATTTTGGAGTCGGTTGTCGAGGTCTTCGAGGTACGCGTCCATGTCCATCTCGCGTATACGAATAAGCACCTGTAACGGCACACCAACGGAGTTTAGAAAACTCTCATAGGTATCAATAATAGCGTCCTGTTCATCTTCACTGCGTAGCTCAAAGTTAACCGGCGATACTTGCAACACAACACGGTAGCGGTTGGTTGGTAGTATAAGTATGCCGTCCCTTATCTCTCGTATATCTATCTGTTGGCGACTACTAACTTTCCTGTTTGACTTCTGTAATACGGACATATAGTTTTCCTTTCTTGTCGGTGGTAAATGCAAGTTTCGCGGAGGGGTTATCTATAGCTTCAAACGTACGGATTATTTCGGCGGTAGTAAGGCTAGAATGCTGGCGTTGCAGCGCAACCTTTCGTGGCGCATCCTCGGGCAATTCCACGGCTTTTGTGTTGTTGTATAGTTCGCGGTGGGCAATTGTGTTCTTATTGAAGACGTAATATTGCGCACGGAGGTTATAGCGCGCCCGCACAATAACCCAGAACAGTACGATTTTGCCTTTGATGCGAATTGCTAGTGTTGCACATAGTACCGTGAAAGGTGCTAGAAACAGCAGCTTGTAGAGTGTGACATGCAGGGCAGGTGGTAACACCGTAAAGACCACGCCAGCAGCTAGTACTGGCAGCGCCAACAAAACCATCTGACTGATACCGAGGTCGCCAACGATACGATCCTCCACAGTGGTTACTTGCGCGGGTACGACGGTCTGTTTCATTTCTTTTCTGATCCTTCGGTTGGGTAGGTATTTTTTGGTTCGGGTTGTGTCTTTGGTGTATTGGTCGTAGTTCCGACTTTTGTATATGACTTGCTTGGCGCAGCATGTACGTTAATTTCTGCGCCTGTCTTTTTACTTGGAATGGTCGCTACTTGCGGCTTTCCAGTGCGGACGGCACGCTGCTCAATCCGAGTGACGGCACGGCCTTTTTGCACGGTGTCGGTAGCACTAGCGGCAGCAACGGCCGCAGCCTTGCCCTTGCCGGTCATATAGCCAACGCCGTTCATAAATTGACCACCAAGCTTACGGGCATTGTGCGCGCCACCACTGACATAACTGAACTGTGTCATGACACCTTGGGTTTTGAGCAGGGCTACAATGGTTGCAAGCCCTGTCACCATAGCCATGAGCGTATCGGGTACGTTTTTTTCACTTCCAGCCGCCATGCCTACAAATAGGGAAGCGGCAAGCTGTAAGATTACAACGTGAACGAACAGCACGAAAATGGTCGACAGGTATGTTTTAGCAGCGGTTTCAGAGAAATCACGGAAGCCGGGTACAAGCCATGCCAGCAGTACAGCCGGGGATAAAACAGCCCCGATATATAGCGTCACTAAACGACCGATGTAATACACCAGCAGTATTACCGACAGTATGAGGAAGGTGACCATAATAAGTAGTGCTGCTACGCCCTGACCACCAGACTGTTCGACAACTTTACTCAAGGTATCCCATACTGAGCTAGTACCACTGGCTGCATTGATTGCATCGATCATGACATTACTAAGACCAATGAAACCATCAATAACAAAAATCGATACATTCATGCCGAGGAATATCAGACCAAAACGTGGCAGCAAATGTTTGATGTCAACTTCGTCAAAACCAAACGTACCCGCACTCATAACATGAAAGCCAAGTAGCGCGACCACCAACACAAACAGTCCGTCGCATATGCCAACCATAATAAGCCAGAGGTTGAACACTGATGAGTTTGCAGCCATGAGTCCTGTGGAGGTTGTAAAGAATGACAGCGCATGTAGGAAAGGCTGTGCAACTGATTGAATAATGTTGTTCAGTAATCCGGTTATAGCTTTGATTAGTGCTGCTACCAGTCCATTTGATACCTTTTCCGGTGGTATTGCTTGCAACTGTGGCAGCTTAGCATTGCTCGTTACCACTGATGCGCTGTAGGCATGTGCCAAAATCTCGTTAATAACCCCAGCACTCAAAACGATGAGCAGTCCAATGAGAGCATTACGAATAATTCGCTTGGCGTAGTCTAGGCGTTCCGGTTTACCGGCGCTTGTCATATAGGCAAAGCCGCCGTGAATGAGGAATACGACACAGGCGGTGGAGGCTAACGCACAGAGCGTGCGCAAAAGGGGCACTACGTATGCATGTACGACGTTTGCAGCCGATGAAGAATCAGCCATGAACGTAAGCGGCATGGTGAGTAGTTCGTGCATTCTAGTTACCTAGCTTCCAAACGCTTTCGTGGCAATAGTGGTGGCACCGTTACTGATAACGAGTGCCGCGATTACGACGACTAAACCAATGAGGGAGTGTACGATTGTGCGCTTTGAGTGATCTAAGCGCTCAGGGTTTCCTGCGCTAGTAATGTACTGGAAACCGCCGATACCTAGATAGACAGCACAAAGCGGCCCGGCAATGGCACAAAGAATATTGACCAACGTCTGCAAGAAGCTAATTGTGTTACTGACGCCCGTAACCGAATCGCTTGCAGCGGCAAATGCCGGCTGCGAGAGTATGAACGGCAAAGCGACAGCAAACAATGCTGCGCCGTTATAAATTTTCTTACCTTTCATACAGTGTTCCCCTTGTTATTTTTCACGCAAGGTTCCCACTCAAACGCAAGCTGCTATCTTTGGCAAGATTACCTCTCTGTGGTATTCTCTTGACCTCAGACTTTGCAGTAAACTATTGCCGAAAGAAAAGCAAATAACAAGAACCGACTTTTATGTGCGTAACGCACCCAAAAGTAGGAATTAAAAGATTCACCCTTAACTAGACTCGTCTAGGTCGTATATTTCTTGTGCAGTATGGACTTCGTGAAGGTGATTTTTTGTCCAGTCAACGACAGGCACGAGCGCGCCAACGAAAGAACCGCCCAAATCGGTTAGGCTATACTCTACCTTAGGTGGTACGGTCGGGTGAGCAACACGTTCAATGAAACCATGTCGCTCCAGTTTGTGTAGCATATCAGTCAGTACTTTTTGCGTCATGTCAGGGATGGCTCTGTTGAGTTCGTGGTATCGCTTCGTTCCATCCCGCAAGCCGTATAGCACCGGCAGCGTCCATTTACTCGATAATATTGCAACTACAGCACGCAGATAGTAATCGTCAGTTTTTTCCATGCCCGCCCTTATTAGGATGTTAATTCTTACCTGTAAACACATCCGACAGTACGCGCAATACTAACGAGCACGCCGAACCATAAACACAATGCCGTTTAGATTATTACGCAAATCACGCGGAAATGGTAGTCACGGTCTATTATTTTGGAAGAGATAGCCGCATTAGGCTGACAAAAGTTGCCACACCCTCCAGCTGTGTTTGCTGCTTGCTATTGAAGAAAGTGAGAATGTACAAAAGGCGGCGGCTAATAGCCGAAAGAAGTTTGCTACAACGATGGCGATAGTCGTATTGTAGCCGGACTTTGGTGCTAATAGAGATTCGATATGTAAAGCTTAGTTTAAATGGCTAAACTCATACTTCCAACCCGCCTGCCATTGCCAAGGGGCCAGCACCGAATCAGATAAGCTCAGACCCGTAACCCACTGCTCGAGGCCGTATTGTGTAGCTCGGTGGCCAACAATCATGACAGTCTTACCGTCATAATTCTTAAGTAAGTCTTGCAGAAAATCATGCATACGCTGAGATGTATTTTCATAACTCTCACCCTCTGAAAACGGAACAGTGAGTGCATGACGCCGCATAGCTTCCACATCAGCTTTAGGAGTGCGATTCAGAGTTCCATAATTACATTCGCGCAACCGTTTATCTTGGATAATAGGGAACTTATCACCAAAGGCTATTTCTGCCGTACGATATGACCGTTGCAGATCGGAGCAGAATATCGCATCAAAGTGCTCGCCAGCTCTTCGCTCCCCTAATTGCTTCGCCTGCGCCTCGCCAAGCTCCGATAGCGCGACGTCATGCCAACCTGCGGCCAGTTTTGCCTCATTATCGACGGTTGTGGAATGTGTTTCAAAGATTATAGTAACCATAGTGTTGCTCTTGGTTTAGCGATTAGACGCCATCATTTCTTCATAAGTTGGAATTGCTACCATCCTTAGTCTCGCTTAATGCGTTCTTTGAGCAGCTCACGGATGATATGAGCCTTGGTTTTACCAGTATTCACAGATTCCCAGTTCAGGAAATTGTAGGTTTCACGGTCGAGCGCCATATTGAAACGTAAGTTAGTTGCATCAACATCTGCATCACTTAGAAATGAGGCGACATATTGCTGCAGCTCTTCGTCGTTATGATAAACCTCAGCTCGCTTTAATGAGTTATTCGGATCAAGAATGTAGGGGTGTGGCCGTGAGTTGAAGAGCATGAGCAGCGGCTTCTTTCGGGCTAATGTCAGGGCAGCAATGTAACCCATGCTAAAGGATGGAATGCTTGCCTCCACGATGACGGCATCAGCATCTTGGATAGCTGCCAACGTATCCTTAGTTATAATTGCCCATTCTTCATCCGAGAAATGGGTAGGGCTATCGGCATTGGTCTTGTAATCTTGGAGCCAGTCTTTAGCAATTGTATGGCCGCCATCTTTTATGACCTGTTCGATTAAATCGTACGTAGGCAGGTGTTTGTCTAAATCGCGCAATGGCACGGAAAAGTGCACTTTCATATAGCTATAATTTTACAACAAATTAACACTTTCGACAATTCATCTCTATTTAATCATTTCATGCTTGACTGACACATGGTTGTGTCAGTATTATGCTAACACCGTGAATTCTGTAAATGCCGTAGCGTCAGTGATTCCTGAAATCTCCAATATGGACACCTTTAATGCGGCCGCGAAAACAAAAACATTAAACGTATTACTTATAGGTTGCGGCCCACATGCTAAACGGGTTTATTTGCCTGCGCTCAATAAATTGCAAGACCAGTATGGAATCAGCCTAAAGTCAGTCGTGGAACTTAATAGTCAAAAGGACACAACAATGCGTGCCACCAAGGAGTTGTTTGAGGATGTGGATTTCCTCTTCACACCACCTTTTAAGAACGCATATGCGATACCCGCTAAATTTGAAAAGCTGCTAGACGACACTGTAGCAAAACATGGGATCAATGGCGTTATTATTGCGACTGAACCCCTGTCTCACATGCAATATGCCCTCTGGGCATTAAAAAGAGGTTTGCACATCCTGATGGACAAACCAATTTCAACTCACAAGAACGTATCGAATTCGATAGCTCAAGCTGACATGCTTGCAACAGATTTTACGCGGCTCATCGCCAAACGCGATCCTTCTAAGGCGTTTGTAATCAATGCGCAGCGCCGGTATCATCCCGGATTCCAGTACGTGCTTGAGCAAATACGATCTGTAGCCGAGGAATATCATGTTCCAATTACCGCTATTCAGAGTACCCACTGCGATGGGCAGTGGCGATTGCCTAAAGAAGTGCTTACACAGGAATACCATCCGTATATTGGATACGGCAAGGTGTCGCATAGCGGCTATCACCTGATTGATATAATCAGTCGCTTTGTACAAAGTTCTTTCATTAGCTCCGGCAAGAGCTTCGATAAGATTGGTGTGTATTCCAGCTTTGTTAAACCCTCGGGGCTACTTAAGCAGCAGACTCGTGACGACTATGTAAGCGTATTCGGTGAGCAATACGAGGGCGTTAATGAATATAATGATGGCCAGCTTGCGGAACTCTACGCCAAAGCCGGTGAGGCTGAGGTTGACAGTAGCTCACTAATCACGCTCTTTAACCACGGACACCCTACCGCCAACATATCGCTCAATCTGATGCATAACGGCTTCGCACGCCGCGACTGGATTCTGCCAGGCAGTGACCTCTACAAGGGTAACGGCCGAGTTAAGCACGAATATCACAACATCGAGCAAGGCCCTTACCAAAATATTCAGATTCACTCGTACCAAGCTAATGATAAGCACGAGGCAAATACAGAGGACGACTATAGCTTGGGCGGCAACAACCACTTCGACATTTACATCTTCCGTAACTCAGGGATTCTAGGTGGGAAGCCTCTGCAAGTAATTACTAGTAAAGACCTTGCAGAAAAAATGAATCATGACAGTAGCAAGCTAGTTATCGAGCAAGTAAAGCATCGTGTCGTTCGGGAATTCGTAGAGATTATGAGCGGTGAACGCGAGCCGTCAGATACACAATCAGACCTGTCGACCCATGCGCTATCGGCAGAGTTAATGTCACTAATCTATAAATCAGGTATTAAGCGGAAGGAAGTGGTAACCGACTATGTCCAAAAATAAGACTCTCGAAGCAATGGCAGAAGCGCTAAAAAAGGGCGGCATTCAGGCGGCATATAACTTCCCGGGATTTAATAGCCATGTACTTTTTGATTACCTCGGTGGAACTATTACCAGCACCAATGAAAAGATTGCATATGAATTAGCTTGGGGTAGTAGTCAAGCTGGCAAGCCCGCGCTTGTAACTTTTAAGAATGTTGGACTTAATGATGCCGCCGACCCATTCATCAACTCCATGCTCACAGGTGCTGGCTCGGGTCTAGTGCTTGCTGTTTTTGACGATATTGAACTTGAAGGATCACAGTGTATTTTAGACTCACGTCATTACTTCGGTTTTTACGGCGGACTTTGGCTTGAGCCCTTTGACTTTATGAGTTTGATAGTACTTGCGGAGGCAGCACCACGATTATCTCGCATCTTTGATGTACCGGTAGTAATTCGACTAACCAATCAGGCAGTTCGATTTGACGAGCAGGATACTCGACCGTTCTTATCTGCTGACACTATCGTAGATCTGGCTAAAACTTTTGTGGGTGAAAAGTTTGCTAAGCCTCAAGTTGAGCCTGTAGTACATCCTATAAATGGAGATGCGCACCGTAAGCTAGTGACAGCGAAAAACAAAGAGATACAACTGTTTACTAACGAGCTGCATCGGCTCATAAATATAGACGGCATCAAGGGCGAAGTATATTGCGGCCATAATGCCCACACTGCAGATAGTCATATAGTGACGCTTCCAGTGCCAGAAAAGTCACTAGGTACCGTAGAGGCTGTTCACGAAGTTGGAGATAGTGTAGTCGCTAAAGAATTAGCATTTCAAACCGCAACCGCTACATTCAAATCTAAAAACATAGGCTACAACTTGGAAAACGCCAACCACTACATCGTCACTCCTCGCTACGAACGCCTCATGCGCTTATTGAAACCTCATTTCGATTACATTACTGGTGACCTGGGTGAATACACTAAAGATACTTTGCATACGCTAACGCACTGTCTCTGCTTCGGCTCTGCAATATCTGCGGCAATAGGTATGAGTGAGGCTGGAAAGAAAGCACTTGCTATAACAGGTGACGCGTCATTCTACCACTCGGCAAAGAACGCTCTTGTTGAGGCTGAGCTTCGCGGTACGACCGTTAAGGTTGTACTACTTGATAACGGCGGCTCACAAGGTACTGGCGGGCAGAAGATTCCAGGCGTCATGCCGAAAGACATCGAGGTGACAGAGATTGATTTCGACGTTACTGAATCGGACGAGCTAAAGCGTGTGGTGGACGCTTTTGTGAAAAGTTCAAAGTCAGCAATATTAAAGGTAAATCACAAGGTATAACAATGGCACACTACATCCATTTTGAAGGCATGGATCTCGCAGGCAAGTCGACCGCCACTCGGCTGCTGAGCGAAGGTTCCGAACAGCCATGGGAAATTAGAAACAATAGCATGGACCCTGATAATGAGGTGTTCCAGGTTGCGGATAAGCTTCGGAAAGAACAAGCCTACTCGGCAGAAACCATGGGCCCTCTCTATGTCGCTGCAAGCCTTGCCGACATTGAGCGCTTTAAACGTCCAGAAGTAAACACGATTCAAGACTCAACGATTATCGCTCGATCTATGGCTTGGCACGCGATCAATCGTACGCCTGGCGTTGTTGAATCGTTCCGCACTATCTTGCCTCGCTACGAAGGCGTGTTTGATCGTTCATTTGTCTTTACTGCTTCTATTGAGGCACGCAGACAGCGGCTTGAACAAAGAATGGCCACCGCTCCTGAAACAGTAGACGCCGATGATCTCGTAGTAATCCGTAAGCCCGAGCGATTCCTTGCCATGGAGGCGTCACTAGTAGAAGTCGCACGAATGGCATTTAATGCAGTAACGATAGACACCACTGATATGACTCCTGCCGACGTACAAGGGGCTATCGCAGAGGAATTGCAAAGGCTATAAACAATGACGCATTCTGTACAGCAAGTAGAATTTATAGACACAACGCTGAGGGAAGGCCTTCAGGGCGCTATTAAACCATTCGCGCCGGGAATAAGTCCCTCTGCATATGCGCAGGCAGTGACAAGTGAATTAAATACGACTTACGCAGAAATCTATGGCCCGGACATTTACTATTCCTCGCAGGATTACGAGGCAATCGTAGAAGTACTTGGTTCACGACTCCAATTGTACTGTGGCGTCCTTGCTAATTTCGATGCCGACAAAAAACCGCATATTAAGCAGCTAGCAGCTCCGCGTTTATCACTCACCGTGATAGACAAGAATGCGGCAGCTATTGATAAGGTGAAGTCTATCCTGGAGCTTTATCCTAAAGCCACCCTGAGACTTGGTATGGAATGTGCCAATTCAGCAAATCAATCGGCAATGATCGAATTCCTAGAGGAATTAAACAATATAGAGCGCGTGACAAACATTACGCTCTCTGATTCAAACGGAACAATGACCCCGCTCGTCTTACGTGATTTAATTGCAAATTTGCCCCACAGGTTAAATGCCACCCTCGGCTTCCATCTACACAATGACAAAGGTCTAGCGGTCGCAAATGCCTTGACGGCGCTGGAAGCACTCGCGATTACCGGCCAGAAGGTTTCCCTAGACTATACGTTTTATGGCCTTGGGGAACGCTACGGACTACTGTCCCTACAAGAGATTGCAGCCCTTGGTCACGATATTGTTAAAGGGGACACACAGGAAGAAGTGAGAAAGATTGGTCGTTTATTTACAGAGGAAGCATCGCATTTTCATCGTTTGCCCTACACGAAAGACGTTGTACATGTAGCTGCTTCTCATTTTGATAAGAATGGGCAGCTGCGACCGGAATACCGTGATAACAATAAGTAATCAGAATAATAGGAGTGAATATG
>Ga0247778_1000989_pt1 | contig 17396 bp, 14 predicted proteins | sample UWRJL049202B5_FD_179939 | JGI IMG/M metagenome (GOLD analysis project Ga0247778, IMG submission 179939) | Plant litter microbial communities from Arlington Agricultural Research Station in Wisconsin, United States - UWRJ-L049-202B-5 | ecosystem: Environmental > Terrestrial > Plant litter >... | reverse complement strand
AAAAAAAAAAAAAGAAATAGAATCGCAAAAAATGGTAAAGAAATAAAAAATAGAAATTCAGGCAAAAATTGTAAATAATTATATTATTGCTTAATTAGTTTTCAAATATAAGATATAAATGAACTTCTATAATGCGTTTAAGTTATTTATTAGAAACAAATATACAAAAAATATATAAAAGATATATATAATTGTTTGTAATTATTTTTAGTTTCTTGGCTTTTTATAACCCCCTAAATTGGGGCCCTGCGATGGGGCGTTTTATTGCCTTATTCCCTGCCTTCAAGTTGTTTTTATCCCCAAGGTGGAGTAGGAAGGGAAATTTCATTTCTTTTTTATAGGCCCTATTGCGTAGTCTACGCCGAAGGGTGCGGAAAAGAAGTGGTCGTTCGATCCGCCAGCGACGAGAACTTGTTCGTAGGTACAAAACCGGTAGATGGGGGATTCGAAGACATCTTTTCGGGATGACAAGGAAGAGCTAAGTAAGCTGCCGGGAGAATTAAGGGGCGTGAAAATGGGAAATATAAAAGATTCAACCTTGGGAGCTAAGTTTGAGCCTCAAAGAGCTCTATTTTCTTCATCGCTACACGCCACCAAAACGAGAAGCACTTGCTGAGATCGCTTCCAAACCAGTCCAAGCTTTCGTGATCAGATCTCAACCTGAATGATGTTTATAATCTGTGCAGATCAAATTTTTCGTTGGTAGCAATCGGGAATAACACAGCTCGGGCTCTTAGAACTATCCTTGGCTCATGGCTCGGAAGGGTACGTCGTTCCAGGAGGACCGAGGCTCTAACACGGGCGTTGACTCACAATATGTCTCACCCTGAAAGGCATATATTCAAGAAATATTGTCATTCACTACAGTTATCCTATTGCATACCCATTTGTGGTTGGGAAGCCTAGTTGTAGTGGCTGTCGGGAATCGATCAGACTTGCTTTAGCAGGTTCACCAATTTACCCCGCATTACCCCGCCCCCTTTTTTAAGCGAGCAATATCGCTATCTTTAACACTACCAATCCCTGAACCGTAGTTCCGAGATTGGAGTTGTCTTCCCAACGCGAGATTTTGACAGGCTCATGGAGAATGCTGAAGGGGTTGTTGGGCAGTGCGTACTGTAGACCTGTCGAGTCCGTAATGCAATGTGAAGAATTATTGAGAGTCAGCGATCAGCCTTTGAGTGATCTCAATACATTACCGTGAGCAATATATATTGCTCCGGGCGACGGTGGCTGTGGCTTAATATTTTCTTCCGGGGGTCTAGCAATGGTAAACTTCGGATTGGGTTAGTATTTCGCTCAGCCTTGTCTTGCTCTTGTCATATTCCCAATTGCATCTTCCTCTCCACCAAACACACCAGTATCAAAGCTCCATCTGCAACCCTGTAACTCCGATATTCTAATATCAATGTACGTATTCACTGGGCGTGGCTCATGACTTGGGTGTACGGGTACGAAGGTGGTAACCTGGCGAAAATGCTGGGTTCTTTAGCATCTCTAGACTTTGTGCGATTCAGTTACCCGAAGATGCTCTGACTAAGTCTGTAATGTCAAATGATTACCGAATCCAGAACAGATGTTCCAAAGAAAGGCCAGAATAAATAGTTCCGCAAATTGATGGATCCAACCACAAGCCATCAGCTGGCAATTTTGTCATTCTACTAGACGTATGTATGGGTATAAAAGCATTACTGTTATTGGCAGACCAGTTTCTCCAGATTAGAAGCGATCGGAAATGTTTCACACGCGGCCGGTGGAACGGACGGGTCGGGGTCTCGGTCTTGGAAGTCCCACTTATGACTCGAGAAGTTTCTTGGCCCAATTTCCAACACTCTATATTAGATATCGAGCTTCGTCCTAGTTTTCAGGAGAGCTTTTGGCATTATGGTCCGGGGACTAGAGACCAGAGATCGATCGCCGCGTCCATGAGATAGATAGACTTGTACTTTTGACTCAGGTAAGTTTGTCAGTTTCGGACAGGGACAAAGTTGGCTGTACCGGATAATTTTCTTTGTTCAAGATGGGTTTTGAAGATATTATTATAAGCAGTTAAAGCTAGAATCAGATGTTCCTTGGTATCTTTGGAAGTGTGCAGATATAGGGATGTCCGGTTGCGGTCGACTACAAGTCAATGCACTGTTTCAGCAATGAAGATTCTAATTTGTAAGATTGATACCTCCATTTTCTCACATTTATTAGTATAACGCGCTGTCTAGAGAGAAAAAATCCCTGCAATCTCGGGGTGAGACTCCTTGCAAAATGGTATTTTTGCAAAGTCACCTTTTTTCTGAAGCTTCTACATCACTCGCGCCAGAAATTTCGAAAACTTACGAAGTCGATTCAGAAGGCGGATGTCTCTAGATACCCAGGATCTCCAGTAGGTAGCTTCCAGCACGAGTTGGATCCCATACTACTGCATATATTGCCATATACCTCGCAGATTTTGCTATCATAAGGCGTCCAGAATCAGCAACATTCTTGCTCCCCACTGCCATGATATATTGCACACCTGCAATACTATTTCTCTGAGTCACCAGCGAACATCTGAAAATCAACGAAGTTTCAGCACTAGAGCAGCTCCAGACATCGACGCTCCCCTTAACCTCAATTTATACCTTCCTAAGTTTCTTTCCAGCTATAAAGATATTACAGCATATTAGCATGAATGATTCTTGATTGAGACGCGTTGAAAGATAAGCAGAAACTCCTTCCACTAATCCAGTAATGTTTGAGTCGTCAACTCCGCTGGTCGACGTTTCTGCTCGACTGTCTTGGTCGACTGGTCGACTAGTCGAGTTTATTAACTATTTGTGCTAGTCGATTTTTTGGTCAACTCCCCTGGTCGACTTTGGTAGTCGACTTTGCTGATCGACCTTGCTAGTATAGATAACTGCGAGTTGAAGTTCAAACCCGAAATTCAGATCAGCGTGATAAGAGAAATCAATTATACTACTTCATACCACGGGCTTTGGCCTTATTACTTCACGCCTGATTCCGTGTGGATAATCAAGGATAAAAAGCGTTAGTATTACTATGCACACTTATCTATCATCTGTATATGTCCTCCCTACTTCTCATGTCGGCTTCTCAGATCATATCATCTACTGAGCATCCTAAAGATGCAAAGAACCGAGAGATTCACGACTTTGTCAACTCAGGATCACGCGGACTAATCAATCCTCCTTTGCTTTCAAAATTTTCACCTCCTGGAGGCATCAAGCAGTCCTCTTCATGATAATTTTCAATTAAAATGGCTGTGGCAACTACGTTGGAGATCTCAACAACAAACTCGCTTCGAATGAACACCCAGTGATTAACTGCCAACATTTGTCGCTGCCTGTTGAGCATAACACTGCAAATGTATCTGCTATTATTACTACAATTAGCAGCGTGGAATTCTATCCGGGTAAACAGATTTAGCTTGCCCGCAAGGATTCTTTCAACATAGGTAATTTCATTGGTTCTTTGATTGTGGGGGTCGTTTTGCACGGGAAGGCCCTTCAAACGAACCCTGACCAAGTTCGATAACTATACCATATGAATTCTATGAAAAGGAATCACCTGACTTATCTGTTATAACAGTTTAACGAACTTTGATTTATGCCTACTAGCTTCCTAACGAAGCCGGGGGTTTCTCGTCTCCCTAGCTGGGCTTGGAGCTGGATGCTTGGAATAGTAAGTCCACGGACTATTCAGGTGTGTAGGTGAGCAAATGAACTAGATACTGCTGGGAACCAATAATGTTTTCAAAAATTGCCTTTTTTTGCTCTTATGTTGAATTTTGCTGTTCTAGGAGTCGCATGACTATGTGGGAAAATCCGCCTTTACGCTGAATTCACCCAAGGATTATATTAGACCTCGGATATTGGCGTTACAGAATATGTACAAAGTCCAATATCCCTTTTCTGAAAAGATGTTTAAGGGTGCATTTACCGGTCTTAAACAAAACTGTGGGGGGTTCCCTCGATAGCAGCCGCACATCAGTAAGATTCACTCTGGTCGACCGGTCAACTCGCACGTGGTCGACTTTCCGAGTTGGTCGACTTTCTTACCTCCACTCTATCGACTGCGTTTAATTAACAAGTCTGGTTGATATCCTGGTCGACTCTTATTCTGGTCAATCTTCCAAGCTGCTCACTTCCAAAGAGTCAGTCGACTTTCCCTAATGAGTCGACATCGCTATTGATAAGGCTGGTCGATTTTCAAGTCGAATTGAACTGGTCGACTTTTATAATTTGAGCTGGTCGATGTTCCGAATCGGTCGACTCTCTGGCCTGGTCGACTCCCGAACTAGTGGACTTTTTCAGCTGGTCGACTACTAAGGCTCGGGTTGATCGACTTCCTGTATAAGCTGATTATTTTCCAGATTGATTTCAAATCTTTAATCAGTAATTTATTGATCGTCAAAACTAGCTCGATTCTGCTTTGAAGAAATCAAGTGCCACATCGGGTCTAGAAATAGTAATCATAGTCGCGTCAAGCCTTCAATTGTACACCGCCTTGTATACGACCCATCGATGGGGTAAATAATATTTGATGATCTTCTCGACCCTCTTATTAAGCATCGCCATATCTTCCAACAGCATCGCACAATTCACCATTCTTTACAACTTATTCCGCAGACCTCAACCTACAATCTTCTCTACTATCGCTTCTGTATCTCCTACGACAAAAGGTCCCGATTTCATTTTTTTCTTTTTATATTGCTTATCCACACGATTTTTACATAGAATTTACGCATACCTATTACTGGGGGGTTACAAGTTCCAGTCTGATCATGTCTTCGGTGTCTTCGCGCTAATATATACATTTTACACTTTCACGAGGAATTTTCAAGTTCTATTCGATTGCTCCGATATACAAAAAATTCACAAATCCATACAACAGCCCTTGAGAACTTGTTTTGTTTCAAATTTCTTACATAATATTACAAAATTCTATGATCAGTCTAATGACCGTACGCAGCCCTCAGCAAGAGCCGAAGCCAGGGCGCCAACGTCGACGAGGGAGGATAACCGAGCGTCTGAATGCCACCATCAATGCCATTAGCCTGCTCCAAATCCGCCAACATGTCGAAGCTCGCCCGGCAATAGGGGCAGCAATAAAATGGATTCCCAGGTGTCCACTGATGAACCCAATCCTCCAGACATCCGCTACAAAAGACGTGAGCACACGGCAATTTCATTGCTCTGTGAGCGTGGCCGGCTGTCTCACTCATAGGTTAATAACAGACCAAACAATTGGGGCTATCTTTAGGAACAGGGCATGGTATCATACGCTCTCGAAGACGTCCCACCAATGGAGGATCCTGGTTTCTCCGTACCTCCTCGCGCTCCTCATGCTGAAGCATAATCTCATGCTTCAACATACGGAACTTCAACGACGCCGTGCGCACCTGGTCAAACAATCTTGTCTCGTTCTCCGTCAGATCCGGGGTTCCAGTATCCAAGATATAGTCACCTATTTCCTCAACCAAATCGTAAAACCGTTCCCCAGTCTCTTCAGTCAACGGTCCATCAAATTCATTGATATTTTCCGAGTCGTACACGTAGACGAACGGATTGTCGTCCCTTTCTTCGAAACGGCGATAGCGCTCATTCGGCATGGCTGCTAAATCCAGCACTCCACGCACGATGAGATATTCGTAGTCGACGAGTTCGACGAATCCCATTCGCCCGAGCTGTTGGCGGTTGGTGTTGGCCGCACGCAATTCTTTGATGCAGGGAGTGCACATGCTGTGGATTGTATATTCTACCAATTCTATTCGTTCGCATGTGGCAGGGTCTCGACACTCGAACATCGTCGGACTTTGGGCGACTGCATGTCAGCAGGCAAATCTGGGGAGATGATTTCTACACATCGTGTGTTGGTAATTTTTGATAGTAGTAATGGTTTCTTGGCTTTTCGAGTCTGATGGAGAATATGATAGGAGAGACGTTCGAGGGATTTTATACATATTCTAATGTGTCTGTTCTTATTTTCCCTCAGTCTGTCTTGACTCTTGAGCATTCATGTACGTCCCCGCTCCGTTACCTGTATGACGGAGAACTATGCACTTTGAACGATTGTTTTGCAGCAGAACAAAGCCGAGGAAGGGAGCAAATAGCCCAAAACCCTTTGTTTCTTTACACAATCTCATTGTAGTGTGGACTGGACCAAGTAATGATCCATTCCTGCCTTTGTCTGCCCCCAACTCCCATCTTGACCCAGCTCGCTGTCGTCCCTGCTCGCTGGTCCCGTCGCATCAATATATACTGCAGTGAGCTGTGCCTTATAGGTATCGCATCCGTCCTTAGTCCACGCATCCTCTACGCAACTGAAACTGTAGCCTGCGCAGCAGATTCATTGCGTTTGGGCAAGCTATGCCGAAAACCCTCCTTCTTCACGGACCTTCCAGCTACAACTAAGAAGATAGCCTCTGCATCTCCCGCATCCTCGCACTACGCCGTTTCCCTAGACAATCTTGAGTCCGAATTGAAAGTATCCCCATTAACGGCACGGATCAAGCCAGTATGGGAGACCCTTTGCAACCCAGCGAACATTCGCAGTCATTGAACTGTCGGCACAGAAGGAGTTCCAACGCAGAAGGTGGCGAAGAGCAAAGTGATACTCAAGGGGCCTCGACTTGGAAGATGGCACATCGACGAGCAGGAAATTGTCTGCGAAACCAAGGTGTCAGCGGCAATTGCCGAAGTGTGGCTAATGCGGCCGGCGGCACAGACTTGGGAACGATTTGAGAGGGACTTTTGTCGAAGTTAAATGGGCGCGAGGAGATTTGAGGGCCATGGCGGATGTCGTTAAAGGCTATGTTGAGGCACACGAAGCCGTAAGTCCAGCAGGTATGGAGGACTACGATGATGTCTATGGTGAGAACTCAGGGTTATAAGATCGAGACAACCGAGCTTCCTCACGAAGCAACACCGCTTTAGAGACTGCGACTGATGATTTGGAATGCAATGAGACCCAGGGTTTGCAGGACGAAAGTAGCCAAATCCGTCGTCAGAACCTCCAGCCTGGCGGTGGATCTTTAGAACGTGAGAACTACCGCATCACTCCAAGAGCAGGATATGGAGGGGCATACTCAGTCAAAATTATCTCGCATTCAGGAAATGGGCTATGACAGCTCTAGCCAATTTGCGTTACAAAAGGGTCATCGACAACCTCGCGATGTCCCTGCTGAAATGGATGAGCAAGAAGGCGAACATGCAATTGAGCTCTAGAATATGGGCACAGGGTTGATGCTTGTACTTCCGAGTCATCATCTACAGCCCATAGCTATTTGGGAGGGTGATTCTTCAAAGACGGGTGATCCAATACTCCTGAGAGCTGTGCAGATGTGCTGGATGTGTTAGAGCATAAGATGCGAAGGGTTTACAAAAGAGCGAACGATGTTATATCTGACCACCACATCGGGGCTGGAGATCCCGAAGTCATTGGAAATGCACTCACAGATATGGAAGGCTCGGATAATATTTTACTCACCTAACGGATGAAATTGAACAATCCAAGGCAAGCGGAACGATTTCCTGCTCGGCTACTACGATCTTGTGGATATTGCCGACAGGTTGCCGACAAGTGGTGCCGTCTCACTTCAAGAGACCCAGGCTGCCCTCTATGGTGGATGAGGCGGATGATTCCATGTTAGCATTATCTCAATATCGTATCACTACTTAGTTCTGCAAAATAGGAATATCGTACTCCGCCGTTCTTTAGTCTTGTGCCAATCCGAAATTCTCGATTCTCCTACACGAGTCGCGAGGTATGCATATTAGAGTGGACTTTTTTGGGGAATAGAATGCAATATTGGGCAGATTTCAGGACTCGTATCGAGCTAGCCGCTGTTGCTCAACTTATAGACCTCAGGCCCCTTCTTGATGTTCGGAAAAGGGCCACGCACTGCTTGTGCCATTCCCAAAGGCTGCGTTTCTCCCTCAATACGGCCTCGTCTACACTCAATCCAACTTTGTCTTTCTGCATTTTGGTTGCACTTCTCCACTCTCTTTCACTCACCAGAGATCCCAAATTCATGCAACTTCGGCCGCAGATTCAACAGTGCCGCTCACCACCGCTCTGCGGGGTCGGGTTTCGCTTTCACTCTATCGATATCTCTATCATTCCATCATTGCGCCAGACATCCTCAACACCTCTCCTTATTTTTCTAGCGAAATCTCATGATTGCGCCCTCGATTGTTCTTCCGGCCTCTCGAGCATTACCTCCAAGTCACGCCTACCATTCTCGACTCTGTTCTTGGTCTATCTAATTGGTACAAGAATGGAAGGAAAAGAGTTTGAAGCAAGTTTGGGCGGATGGAAGCTGACGGCCGATATTCTGAAGATACGTATCGTCTATGAAGCTGGATAATCATCACTGACATCTTACTTTCCAGGCTCTACAACTAGCAGGTAGAATAGAGATACTAGTTTGATGTCCTGGCTCGTATGAAGATTCGTCAGCCGGGACCTGGTGTAGAAAATTATCCTCTCTAGGGGGGGCCAGAGAAAGATCAAAGCCATTCGGAATCTAAAGTCTTGTTAGCAGTTTTTGGCAGATTCCTCTCAGCTCATTTGAAATTTCTAATGACATAAATAGATTCACATTCATCCCCGACAACCTTCAAGTCGCACCGTGGGAGAAGTATCCCCCTTTCATGGGCCCTGCCTCTCACAAATCACCCCCTTCTTCAACAAGGACCTCCCAGAAGCGATCCATCACCACAATTCTTGCAGCTTCGTTGCTCCAGCGAGTCCAACACAAACTGCTTCCGAAGTGACCAAGATTCAGGCGTGGTGAGCTGAGAAGAAGCCAAAAAGGGAGTCTATTCAAGGCCTTGAATTCATTCTTTAGTCATAAGTCTCAAACAAAAAGGGAAAGCCCAGAGACAAGTGACCCACCCCTTGGCTATAGTCGACCAATTCGCCACGGTGCGGGTTGGCAGCGTCCCACTTGTGATGGACTACAACACAAGGTACGAGCTGCAAATCAATCTGCTCCGGGCATGACTTTTGCTGCCGTTGGCGCTCCATTCTTCATATTCGCAGCCTCAACTCTCGGTAAAGACCTACACTTTGAAAGCCCAGCTCTGATTCTTTTAATCAACGCAACAGCTCGTTTGCCAGCTCTCTGGAACAGTCATTACCCCATGGAAGCCCCTGAAATGCGGACCTTGCTTCTGCAACCGAGTGAACCGTTGACGAGTAAGTTGCATCATCGAGAATGCGAATAATTCTTCTACGCGATGAAGAGGCTTTATCTTGGTCCGTCCCACCCGAGTAAAAATATCCTGGTGTCTCCGCTGGAGGCGCTTCGTGCGTATTCGAAGGCTTGCAAAGGCATCAAGAGCAAAGGCCACGCAAGAGAATACAGCGGAGGCTGAAGCATCCGGCTCTAGTGGAACAACTTAATTGCGGTCGAGGAACGTCGGCTCTAGCACACCACACTGGTTTCTTACCGCTTTTCATGCTTCGCAGTCTGCGTATCACATCGTTGGTCCTGTATGAACTGGAAGTAGTACTGGAAATAATACTGTTGTAGATTCTATGCGTCTCCCATTACTAGTAGTCTGGGACTTTACGACTTCGAGTTGAAAATCTTGTTGCTTAATGATATTTTTGTCGGTTTTGATATTTGACTTGTTATCGAGGGCATAGATTGCTCTCTTTCTTACAATTCGAGGTTTGCCCCACGATTGACTCTAAATAACGATTCAAGAAGCAAACAAGCTTTAGATATTTTATACCAAAAAAAAACAAAACCTCATGACAGTATTAGACAGCACAACCGGTTCAGAAGTTCCTGTCTGTAACCCCGTAATGTTGATCGTTTATATCTCCGAGTTGCTCTTCCCCTTCCTCCGCCACTTTTCTCGGCTCCAATACCAACTCAACGTCATGCCCAGAAATCCAGTCAGAAAATGCTGGGAGAAGTTGCATACACGGGCTGACGATACCAGAGGGCTTATTGTCGCACTAAAGACCAGAGCGAGGGACACGCAGCTTGAAAAATCGTGCTGACCAACTACCCTCGATGCGGTCAATAGTCTACCTAGCAAATGAACAGCACTCTTGCTACTGACTCAAAAGTCGAAAAGCAAGTCGTATGACGAGATTACCGTTGATGGAACCGACCAAAGTCTCGGGTTCACCAATTTACCCCGCTTTACCCCGCCCCCTTTTAAGCGAGCCACATGGCCAGTTCAGTTTGCTCGTCGTACCGTGCCCTCCTAACACCAGAAGTTCCGCAGCCAACTCCATGAGTACGATGAATTTTGGTTGACCGGTGATGCCGAAAGCGTCTTCCAAGATCGAAAATATGATTCCGGACAATCGGGCCATGAGTGCTAGAGAGAGAGGGCTTTCTATCCTCGGTTCCACAAAAGATCCAGCAAGTAATGTTGAATTTATGGTCAATATCAAGGGGACTAGTGAAGTGCGGCTGCACTTATATTAAGTATACTTTCCGGCCTCTTGATCACCAAGCAGGAAGACCAGTGACTCGTCCTTCGGCAGGGGCAGTTAGAAGCCCTATATGTTACACCTTCATTCACCTGCTCTTCTCCGGCCGCTGCCTATGTTGCGGAGAGCCCGCCATCCCAGACTGTTCCCATATCCACTGAAGCTCCTAGCGTGTGACTTTGCTGATCACCCTCTGGAATTGCCTGATCCCTCTCTTGGCATTAGCCTTATTAGAGACGGAATCAAAACAATAGATCACGAGCTTATACTGTAAGGGCTAAGATTGGGTTGAATACTATCTGAGAAAGCACTGGAGTGTGAGCAAGAGGAACAGCTAGGCTGCGAGAACAAATAAGAAAGATCTGGCAGGACAGTCAGGATGCACACACAAGTCTCTTTAATCGAAGTTAAAACAACCTGCTATCGAGCCCCTAGCAGAAGCAGAGCTTATCGACGTGAAGTATTTACGGCGAAGTCAATGCGATCTCTTTAGCAGTCGACGTATCTTTACGCAGATGAGGAGGAAACCAGACCAGATGCTACCCACCACCAGGGCCTCGGGTCAGAACCCCAGAGTGGCCAGGTCACGGCTACGAGAATACAAAAATTCCCATGCAACACGTTAGTTGCACGAGGGGAGGAAGGACATCAAACTCAAAGTCCTTGTTAACTGTTTGCTAACAATGGACCTAGGCTAGTACCAAATGAGATGTTAGTCATTTAGGGTCAGGAATGGCAGTTGGCGTCAATGATGTAGCGGGCACGAATGCTCGAGAGCTTTCTCCTTATTGGTTAATGGATTCAATCGCCGAAGCAATTTTTTTTACTTGTGGCTCCACGTATATTAGTGGTCCTCTTCCTGTGACCTTCGCTTAGGGAATACGAAGGAGCGAGGCAGAGGATTTGGGGATTCACGGGCTTGCTATTCTTCTATGAATGAGATGTCAATCCAAAAATGAGCGACGCATAATAGTGACTTATCGACGAAGGTGGACGGATAAGCGTTATTGGCCTGGGGCCGCGCATCGTCAATCTTAGTTCGTCGTTCTGCAGGCCGTCAATATCGCAGGGGTTGTGATTATCATTGGTGTTCCCGGAAGGATGGATTTCCCTGCTGATGTCTGTATGCATGTTTCGGTGCCCCCGCTTCAGCGTCGCAGGCTCGTCCTCCAGGGCCGGATCAGCTGGGGAGAGGAGCCTCGAGAGGCTCGCGACGTATGGTGATGCTCTTTACTGATCGGAGTTGCTAAATATCTCATCAAGACAGAATACATTGACCAGGTACTCGAAAAATTTCCTACCTTTGTGTAGCTAGAGCGCATGCCGTGAACCTGGAAAACCATGTCTGTAGAGCCAAAGTTTTGAGATTACAGTTCGCAAGGCGCCTATGAAGGCGCCTATGACACTCGTACCTCGTCTTCGTTCAACCGAAAATCTCACCTCCGATCTTCCCCCCATACAAGTCGGTACTGAGTTATCTTCGTCTGGCGTCCGGCAAGTTGCCGAGCTCGTACCGCCCGTTTAGTAGTAACCGAGCCGTGCGCGTCGGTCTCGGCAATTTTAGGCTGCGTGGCTGGAAGAGCCTCAGTGGCTTCCTTGTCTGTCTTCAGTGCCGTCCACCTGCCACGTCAGGGCTCACACAACAATATAACTATATATACAGTCTCGCCTTGAGGAAGTTTCTTTGTGTCCGTATCTTTCTCTCTTTAATGTTAGTCCTGTAGCAAAGCATTCAACATGGACGCCGGAACAATCTCCGCTATCGTGGCCCTCGTCGTCGCATTGCTAGCTCTACTCGTAGCTCTAGCACAAGTAAGATTACTTCATTCGCAAAACAGGCACTCACTCACAATCCTTTAGGTCCTACAACAGTATTTTATAACTGGACAGCTGATCCGTATGTGTGACAGTATTGTCTATGGTAGAATGCCCGGCAAAGGCCGTCGAGTCTGGCAAGCCTCTCAGTTCCGATTCAGAGTAGTATATTCCGTTCCTCAAATACGGCTTCACAGTATAAAATGGCGGGATCGCCCAGCTTTGGTTTCTGACGATGATTATTACTATCTCAATGAGCTTCCTGAGTTAGCGCAGGCCGATGAAGATCTATCGGTAAAGAGATGGTTCCGGATGTTGGAGAGAAGATGGTATTGACAGCGTCACCATTTGGTACACTTCTTTCGTCGACTTATGCGACGGCATTGGAGGAACAAAGATTCAGAGCTCGGGACGACAGTACGGGTTAGAGTGGAGGAGACGAGTAGGGGAAGGATAATTTCGAGACACAGAGGAAGAAGAGCCCACAAACGCTCTTATTCGAACGAGCGCTTGCTTCTCACAAACGATGGATTCAATTCAGGAGAGGCATCATGGGTGACCTTTTGCAGAACTGTCCAGCCTCATTGCAGAGAGTCGATGACATACGATTTGGTCGAAGGAGATGCGGATCGATGCCCACCCGACCGGCCCGTGGTCCCGATGCAGATTTCTCTTCGAGATATTATAGTCATGGCTTTCAAAGTAGGCATGGAAGTCACCAGTGCCGCATTCGGAGTGAAGATGATCTCAATGCAAGGTAGTGCGGGAACGATCACCAGCGCTCAACATCCAATTCTTGGATCCTTGATCCACTCGCTTCCGCTACTTATCTGTACTCCTACAACTGAATATCAGAGTCTGAGGTGGAAAGCGGAAAAACAAGAGTCATCAAATGACAAGGGCAGTGTGACTTATTGGAGACTGCGGTTGTTCCATTATATTGCAAGAGATTATTCACACCACTATCAAGAATTTGTCCGCAACAAAATTCAAGAGGTCTTCGGAACTAAGGGGCATGGGAATCTTAAATGCAGCCCATCCCTCTGGCCAGCAGCCAAATAAGTATAATGTCATAACCATCAAGCTTGAGCCTCATCAGTACTGTAGGTTTCCTTCAATTGTCGCCTCAAAGTTTCCCTAGCCTGCAAATACTCCCAGATCTGCATCGCCGTCTCCTCCCACCAGCTAGTCGTTTCTCGATGGACGATGTTCGTGGATCTGCAAGAGGATGCATGATGGGCCACTATGTCAGCGGTAGCTCTGTTTCAATGAAATGGTGGAGGGTTCATAGCTGGTATGCCCCATATCTCGGCAGTCTCGCCACGTATTCCTCAGGAATGTATTCGGTGACTTCGCTTTCTTGCTTTGGTGGCTACCCTTGTTGAGTTTCAAAGATTTTGAAAGGCAGCCATTGTAAGGAATTATGTTTGACGTCCTCTGATATCGACGCTGAATATGTGTAAATGGCGAGGAGTGTACCCGAAGGAATCGGTGGGGTTTTGGTGATGGCTGGTTTTGAATACGGGTAACGAGGTCAAGTGCCATCCACAATTTCGCAGCTGGAATAAGATGTAAGTTGCAGTAGGAAATAATCACGAGAGACAAGAATACCCGAGACCAACTTATATTCGAAAGGCGCCAACTAAGTGATTTGCTCTGTCGGTCATTTGATACATTCCAAGTGATCCACCGCATCAGTATCTTCAACATCTAAACGCCTTGTATAATGACAGCAAATTGAGTTGTAGAACAGGTAAGTGGGCACTCCTAAGTCACTCTAAGTCGTGGTATACAGTTCTCTTTATCTAAATCACCTTGTAGTATCTCAAAGAAGGCCAATAGCATGAAGAGATTCCATTTTGCCAGTTTTCAAGGTAGATATGTTGACATCTTACATATGCTCCTGCTCGAGTTTGAACTTTCCCCAAAATGTCCCCGGTATCCGTTGCCATGCTGAATTGTTACCAGTGGTCATTCCCGTGTATTACATTTGCTTCTTTGATAACAAAACAGATGTTGTACCAGTCACGCCAGATGTGCAAAGCCGAGGAAAACAAGACTTTCACGCGTATATTCGTACGTTTTATGACTTTTCAAATGCCAAGTGTAAGATCCCTCGCAGTTTCCCAGCATCAGACCTAGCCATATGACCCAGCGCCAAATGAGACGTTATTATATGCAATAGATAATATTCCTGACAGCGATTGTGCGAAGGAGGTAAGATGTGGTGATGCGGTGGAGTTCGAGTGCCTGGACGGAGTCAAAGTTGTGGAAAACTACTCCTAAAATATAAGTCAGCAAACGCAAACCAGGCAGCGAAAAGCCTGGTAGTGCGGATATAGTGTTGCTTACCTAGGAAGGGTTAATGTAAGGGTGGTTGTATATCAATGAAATTTCCATTTGTAAAGGCCTCAAAATCTTGTGGCAACAAACGCAGTGTAGATTTGTTGAGTTTCCTCGTTCGCTGATGCCAATTGACGGAACATAACATAGACTTGGACTGTAGGATCGTGTTCATTTGATTGAACATTGGAGTCAAGCCAGAACTCGTACGAGCCATGATCAATGGTGATGGTGGGCCAGGTGGAGTCGAAGGTGGTAAATGAAACTCGAACGTATATATCTACTACGAGGGGATAATCAGCCCAAGGTTCATCTTGATTGTAATGCTAAAGAGCAAATGCTGCTCCTAGAACGCTCCTTAGGGAGGAAGGAGACGCTTAAATCAAAATTTGTGTGCGGTGCCGGAGAATTCTCGTCCTGGGTATTTCCGCGCCGTGGAAAATTGCCGTCTCAAAACGCTGTAAATCCTGCCATCAAGATCGGCTTTGCTACTAGCTAGGAAACAGGAGTCGAAGTCTGCGACGATCTTGAGTATGTCTTGAGCAGATAGAATCTAGAAATATGGAGTAAGAGGCGATGGAGTTGAGTCGCGGGTGGAGAAGTTTTGAAGGAAATGTTGTTTGTGATGCGAGAAAGTTCAGGTTGATGGTGAATTGATACTCGAGGCAAGACGTAAGAAATGCCAATTCACATCCACTTGCCTTTGCATGAATTCCCTTCCTTGCTGTCTTCACTATTATAATGGCTAACAAATTTGACATTCCTCACCAAGACAGAAAGCACTTGAAATGGAACGTCGGTCTTTTAGGCCTTGAGATACAGAATGGCAATGATGAGGAGATCGATCCAAACGGCTTGCCGACGTGAGTCCCGATGCATCCACATAAAGTCTCGCTGGAGGTATACATTGAGAGATAAGAGCGAGAGATGATTTTGGTGCCGGTGAGGGAGAATTCAACTCAGAGGATGACGATGCCAGCGAAAGTATTGATGATAACGATAATGAAGACAATGGCGATACTTCAATCCTCCCCTTGAAGTTTGATACGTGGAGGAATCCTCCCCGGGTCGTAGAAATCTCACTAACTGAGTTCATAGCCCTAGACCCTTCACATTCCAAGAGTAACATCGTAGAACCCATGGATCTATGCCCCTCGTTCCGAAATTTCAGACCTACCAGTGCAGCTTCGAAACGAACAAAGAGGCCTCATATCGCTATTTGAATGCCGCCTCACGAGACCAAGACAACAAAACAACAATAATCCCTAGAGTACCCAGCCTAGGATACTGACTGAGAAGGTCTCCCACGTCGGAGGCCAGTCGTCTTCAAAGAACGGGGAGAAGACTTGGAAGGAGACGGATATGGGCATTAGCGGCGCTCTTGTGGCGGAAGAGCGGGGTGAAGTGATTCATTGGAGAGGCCGTGGGCTATGAGCGTGAGAGAATGCTCGTCTTTCACGGCTATTAAGAAGCCAGGGAAGCTGTGAGTGATTATCATGCAGCTAGATCATAGGTGGGGTGGGAGTACCAGGAGCGAAAGGATGCCGGTGAACCGCAAGGACTTGGGCAAAGCAAGACACTGAGACGGGCAGATAGAGATCAAGGTTAAGAGTGGTAGTAACAGAGGGAGTTCTTCAAGGCAAACGGCCAGGTCGCAACGAGGTGAAGGAGCAATCGAATAGCCATGGGGTGATTGATGCTGAGAAGAGTACCTCGTCTGTGCTTCCTAACTTGTATTTGGAAAGTCGATCAGTCAAAGTCGATTATTTTACCAGATATGAAGTCGACCAGCAAAAGTTGATCAGTGACAGTCGACCAATCGACCAGGTTATAAATCGACCAGTCAACGAACAACCATCGACCAGCTAAATCCAGCCGGTTACAGTCGACTGGTTGCCCAGATGTGAAATTGACCATATGGGAGGTCGACTAGCGGAAGTTGACTGGCCAAGATTGACCAGTCGACCAGGAATAGTTGACTACCTAAGAAAAACCTGCTAAAGTCTACCAGTCGACCAACGGAACTTTATTGTAGAATTCAATTTGGTTTTCCAGACTGAATAAGAAATCATTGAATATTCCTAAATTGGAAAATCTCTCGATGGAAAAGAAAACAGTATTCTAAAAGTCAAGATCAGGCGAAACTTAAATTGTTGGTCGACCAAAATCAATTAGTGGCAAAATCGACCACAACGAAAGTCGACCAAAGTCGACCGGTCAACTACTCAAAAGTCGGCTCACTAGAATCAGGCTTTGGGTGACCTTCGCATATACCCACCCAGACCACAAAAGTATCTTTAGATTTGATTCTCGTTTTCCGAGATATATTTTAGTCCAAAGTATAACGGATGCAGGGTAATTCCCGGCGGGATGATCCGTGCCGCCGCTGTGACCAGGAACCAGGTACCCGCAGGGCTAAAGTACGCCGGCTTCGATTTACTTTCATAACGGCGGTATTAGGTGCTGGGTAGAAAGTTGTACCTTGGACCATCATCCCAGTCGACCAGCTAGTCGACCAGCACTTCAACGCCCCATTCGACCAATATTTCTCAATGCCTATAAGACTCGGGAGACTTTTCAAAATTGCCATTAAAAGCATATCAGCCAGTGCTTCTTACGCTATTGAGTCAGTATTATTGCATTTCGTCTTTTCTTGTTATTAGGGATACACGGGTGAATGAACAGAATTTCTCCGACAGCCTACCATTTTGCTTGCCGTATAACTCGAAGATTCGACATTTCAGTAGGAGTGGAAGCTATTAGAGCAAACAAGCATCGACAGCTTT
>Ga0247778_1000988_pt1 | contig 17467 bp, 18 predicted proteins | sample UWRJL049202B5_FD_179939 | JGI IMG/M metagenome (GOLD analysis project Ga0247778, IMG submission 179939) | Plant litter microbial communities from Arlington Agricultural Research Station in Wisconsin, United States - UWRJ-L049-202B-5 | ecosystem: Environmental > Terrestrial > Plant litter >... | reverse complement strand
CTCGGGGGGGAGTTTGGGGGGGGGGGGAGTAGCAGTAGCAATGGGAGTACAGCAGAAAACAGAATACCTGAACCACGTTGCTGGGCTTCTGGGAGGCTTTTAGACGGGTGAAGAAGGCGTTTGCCGTCTCAAAGAATTATAAGGGAAAGATCACACGGATTTTGAGTTGGATGTAATGTGATGTGATGCATAAGGTGGGCGACGGCGAAAGTACACCAAGCCTTCAAGACGAGGACGAGTTACGCAAATGGAAGAAGTTAAGCAGATTAACCTTAGATAGGTTTTAGTTCTAGGACAAACTGGGGCCACAAGCATCATGTTCTACCTAGCCTCCTAGATAGGAAAGCGAAAGCTCTAACCCAGCATCAGCACCAGCACCAGCACCGGCACCATCACCAGCACCAGCATCAGTGCATCACAGGGAGTAGTAGGCAATAATCTCAGCTCCTACAAGGCACACGCACACGCAGGAGGCCAAGAAGCGCATACATATCTCTGCGAGTCTGCTCGACATCAATTAGCCGTGGGCGCAGTTACTCAAGCATCTATCACTATTACTGGTATTTACTGCCGCCCCCCTGGACCAATTGAGGTGATGGGAGAGAAGAGGGGGACTCCGGGCCCCAGGCACTGTCCTCTCAGCCTTGTCTTTTGTGCCGAACGGGAGCAGGACGGAAGCAAGCCGAGCGGGGATCATCCCTCCCCGTCCCAGATCGTTTACCCCAGCCCAGCTGTTGATTATGGCTTGCTTGAGTAGTCGAAGTTCCAACAGCGCCCATTCCCATTCTCCCAATGGCATAGGACAACTTGGCGGGTACATGCAACATGGAGTCTTGAGTCTTGAGTCTTCCACAGCCTCCCAAACAGTCCAACTTCCAGGTTTGGGCAGTCCTCGTTCGACTGCAGGATGCAGCAAAGTTCAAGTTGATTGATGGCAGGGACACAGGGACCAACATCATCATGGCCCAGCGGAAAATACCCATGACTCCTTAGCACTTGGCACTTGGCACTTTTCCCGCGCAGTGTCACAGCGTAGAAGGAATGTCTTCCCCGCATGGTGATAGGTCCTTTGATTGGAAGAATGTCTCAATTGACCAGCCGCACAGATTATTTTTGACTCCTTGAAGCATTCCCAGTCTATAATTTATCAAGTACTACTCCGAGTCCTGGGAAATGGGAACTCTCTCCGTCACGCTCTCCTGATGACTCCCTCCCTACCTCCCTACCCGACAACCAGGACGCGTGAATTTAAGCTTCAAGACTAGCCCACGTTGTCTTCGGCAGATGCACACCATGTACATTTCGCCTTAACCTTCTTCAACCCCTCACCCCTCACACCATTCGCTACAGACCTTCTGGATTTGGATTATTGGCTTCTGGCGTGGACGTGCGGGAAATAATAGATGACCGTTGTGAACCTTCTCTGACTTTTGGCAAAACCTAAAGCATACGATGCATACGAAAGGCTATTTTCGGATCCACGCATCAATCAATATTCGAGGCCAGGCCAGGCCAGGCCAGGGGCGTCGATGTGCCTTGGGAACCAGGCGATATTAAATCTTGCCACCCAATATCCAAAGTTCCAAAACTTGGTCGCCGACCGCACCAGACGACGCCGCACCCCGACACTTGCAGGAGCCAATCAGACAACCTCCCCTGAAAGCCGCGAGGCTGAGCCTCACGCTGGCCTTCGAGTCACTACCGCTATTCTCAAGCCGTATCAAGAGCTTGGTTTGATTGTTCAACACCAAGTGAAACATCCACAAGAGCCAGATCTGGATACGAGGGCGCAAACATCGTATCCTTCACCAACTATGGCGCACCTCGAAACCATTCAACTCGAGCACCTCCCCGCAGGCTACACCATTCATGTCGCGCTCTACCGCGATATCAAGAATGCAGCCTTCCTGCATCAGCAGCTGCTAGCCGGCAATACGAGCTTCGAGTATGCTCTCATCGACGCTAGCATTGTAAGCCTTCCTCTCCCAATAAACGCCCCACGAACAATTTGCGCATTTCTCCCCCCGCAAATTTTATATTCGTCACGTGTGTTCTTTCTCAACCCCACTAACCCCCCCTATAGATTGTATCCAAAATCCACGCCCTAGCAGCCACATACCGCGCTATAAACGACTTAATATCAAATCGTCTCAGAAGCCGAAATGTGCATTCCGAAATCGTCTTCTCATTAAGTCCAAATAACAACGTATTTCCTCTCCTTCTACCCATTTCACAGTGATACTTACTCGGGGAATAGATAGCAGAATCCTTCCGCCGCTTCGGCATCGCACCCACCACTACCAACCTGCTAATCATCAAAGTCTCTACTCCCACTTCCCCAGTCACAGCGGAGGATATGAAGGGGCATTTGGAGAAGGAGTTTGAGGGCACGATGGTGCCGTTTGAAGATGAGACGTTAAGTGGGATGACGGATTTGGGGATGGTGAGGAAGGTGTATAAGCTGAATGGCGTTGGCGCTGGGAGTGCAGGTGGGGGGAAGAAGGGCACTGTTAATGGAGTGGGGAAGGAAGTGGGGGAGAGGAAGGAGTTGGAGATTTTGGTTTTGGGCGCTATGGCGCTGAGGGGGGCTACGAATTAGGAAATTATGAATTATGAAAATGGAGGGCTTGTGGTGTGTTTTTTTCACTTTTCTTCCTATTTTTAGGTTTTCTTGTGGAAACATAAAAGTGTTTTTCTACTTGCTCTGGTGATACAAGTGGTGCTGGAGCAGAGGGAGATTCGAGTACAAGAAAGTCTCACACCAGTCCAGTAATTATAGTCTTTCTCCTCGGGTACTTCCGCCGATAATTGGGAGTAACATGTGGTGGGGGAAGGACCTGGAAAAGAAGAAGAGGTTGAGGGGTTTGGTTTTGGGGGCTATGGCTTTGACGGCGACTATAATTAGGAAGCTATGAACTGTGAGTATCCGAAATGTTTCTCTTTGTTGTAGTGGCTATTGTCTATTTGCTGTGCTATTGATGTAGGTGATGGCGGATTCGAGAGCCAAGAAAGTCCAAGAAAGTCTCACACCAGGCCAGCAACTGTTGTAAAGTTCTTCTGGTACTCATTTGGATGCATTCCGATAATTGGGAGCAACATGTAGTGGGAGAGGATCTGGAAGAGAGGAAGGAAATGAAGATTTTGGGTTTGAGTGCTACAGCGCTGACAAGGGCAACTGATTACGAAGTTATGAAGATTGAGCGTGGAGAGATTGCAAGATCGTTTGTGTTTTATTCTCTGCTATGAAATTTTTCTATCCGTCTGATGCCAAGTTCGTGTCAGCTCCGAAGGCAAGTTTAGCCCAAGAAGTCCTTGTCCCGAAGGAGGGCTTCCGTCCCGGGTGGCTTTCGGGAGAATCTCGACACTTGAAAATACCACTAAATGCCCCAACTGTTGTGAGCAAATATCAAGTTCTGATGTCGTTGGCACTGAGAGCTAAGTACGTCTTGAACCTCAACGTTCAAGGTATGGTGCCTGTCAAATGTAGCGCAGATGCAAAGGTGACAAGATGAAAGATCACCAGTCAACTTCGTTCGGATCCCATGGTAGAAGCTCATCCGGAATGGTTGCGCACAGGAAATATTCTTCGGCGGCGACTACGTCTTTTACGCTTTCTCCAGTCCTCAATCCTGTCCCACTCAATCGGAGACGATTTTCCAAAATGCCGTTGCTCAGCTCATTGAGATACATCATGTCCGGGTCGTCTAAGAGTTTTCGAAAATATTGCGGGAAGCAAATGGGGAAATATTCATCGATATCATCATCGCAATGGTATGCTCCTCCGTCGGCGAATACTAGCCTCCGTATTGGTTTCAGGGAATACCCGTTCTGGTCTTTTTGACTGTTGATGATGAGAAGCTTACTGGTGACGAGAGCAACATCGATTGCGATTCGGCCGTAGACGTATTCAGCAAGCATGCTCAGCTTGGGATCTTTTAACTTCCGAAACGCTGGCTCCTCATAATTACCAACGACCCAGATCAAGGCCTCTCTGAAAAGCAGTGCATTTCTCAGTTTAGTTGCTAGGGTGAACACTTGAGTTGGCGCGGATGCTTTCACAAAAAAGCTCACTATCTAGCAACGCCCTACCGAGAGAACTAGACAAGATCGGGAGAGCGAAGTAGAAGTCCGCCAGAGCGGTAATTTTCTTGAAAAATGCCAGGTCTTTGATCTTATACGGTCTATTGTACATAGCGCAAAGCAGGGTCTCGAAAGCGCCTTGTTCAGAGATTTCGTCGCCTTCGAAAGTGGTAAGGTCGATCGGTTCCTATGGAACACGAATCAGCCTATTCCTAAACGAACTGATGCTAACCCAAAGCAAGTGTTGAAAAAGAGAGCGCAAGGTAAACACCAGGGATTCCCTCACCTTTGATGCTTTGGGAACTTCCGTCAATTGCCAAGTAACACCCCCGTCAGCTCCGGCGTCGTTGTCTTTGTCAATTTCCGTAACCCATTCATACTTGAATTTCGAAAACGTCGTGCCCGAGCCTGGGGAGGAACTTGAAGCATTGGCTGCTGGCGCCTTGTCGAGTAAATCCAGGAACTTCCTGAAGTATGCTGAGTGTAGTTTCAAGATAACTGTGGGAGAATGGAGGATTAGAAATATTCCGAATTGGGCTTGGGAAGATAAGAGGAACAGGATATTCTAGCTCATTTTACCAGAGTGAACATGAAATTCGGCATCAAAAATCGTGAGACGAACATCGGGCTGGAGACCGGGCGCCTGGAAAATGACTGGAGATGGAGTATCGTTCGTCTTTTGCCTCTTGTTTGTGGGTTGTGCCATCTCAAGAACTTCCCAATGTCTCATTCCGGGTTAGGATTTAAAGATTGTATTGGAGGTAGAGGTTGCGAATACTACGGTGTAAAAACTGGCTGGGTTGCTGGGTCGTACTTAGGGTCCTGGGGTTGTAGCTAAGTACTGAAGGTTGTGTAAGGAAGGGACGCTGTCAGAATCAAGTGTAATAGATATCCAATGAAATTACTAAGTATGCAATGAGATATTGTATTTGAGTTGAGCACGAAGCTTCTATCTACCTAAGAGAAACCCTAGTTTTTATATAGAACCCTCGTAGGAGCTAGATCATATGGATCATAAGGATCCAAATTCGAGTCTCCTTGGATTATTAGATCCAATATGATCCCAGTCACGTGGCACTTGCCTCGTGATTTCCTTTGCTCGGCATACCTTTCACCTGTAGTAGCCCTCTGTTCTGACCAATAGCATACATAGGAGATAGTCCTCCCAAGGGTTCTCCTACTGCTGCTTACAGCAATTGAGCCTAAGATCCCTTGGTCACATGTGTCGTTGTTTTGGTAGTAAAAGTCACGGGTATCTGTGTCTAATAGTGCGCAGCGAGCCTCGAAGCCTCAGCCATCCATCAGAAAAAGTATAACAGTAACCGCGTAAGATCACGTGGGGTCGCCTCGGATGCGACCCTTCAATAGGTTGAAGGCATGGGCGGCCTCCAAATCAGAACCTTGGAACCCAAGTCGTCTATCGCCCGCCTCACTACAGTGCGTCTTACTCAACAGCTAACGCTGGATCCCAGCTTCTTAAACCATGAAACTACCACTAGGCCCTCTTCATTTGCTAATTACTCCTGTCACAATGACCGATCACTATCTTTGGGTATAAGGCTCGATGGGATTCTAGGGTGCTGGGGTGCCTCCATTTCCTACCGCACGCATATGATATCCATCGTGCACTCTCCAAGCACCCCAAAGCACTCGCCAGTTAATTGTCCTCGTTATTTCGGAACAGAGCTTGAAAATTTTTCTGTTCTCCTTCTCTTCGTGTAGTTTATACTCATATCAGCTCGGAAAATTGTTGCGATGGTTGTATTCAAATCTTGTTTGGTTTGGGGCTTGCTCCGAGTTGCTCTCATAAGGGCTGTGCAGTTTGAATCTGTGGCTTCAATCGAGCCGACGCTTGTTGTGTATGCAAAAATCTATTCGATCGTGTTCTGCGCCTTTTTGCTGATATTACACAGGACGAATGAATCAATTGATTCAACATTTCTTTTCTCAAACGAGACGCTTCCGGGTCTCATTTATGAACCTTGGGACCTTCCAGAACACATCTTCGATGAAGATAGTCCGTCAACTACAAGCAGCGAAAATTCCTTCATTGTCACTACCGACTCTAACAATTGGGAAGCCACCGACCAGGAGTACGAGGAGCTCGTGCGGTGGCATTCAAATAGCTGGCTAAGATCTGCCGTTGCTCTTACTGTGACCCTTGGAGGCTCCGGCGGCGACGACGACGAAGAAGATGAAGAATCTAGGCGGAAACGTCGGAGGATTCGACACCTTCGGGGGCTCGGACTCCGAGCGCTGATCCGCCTATTCTTCTCTCGATATGGAGACAACCTGGATACCGAATACGAGAGTAACGAGACCACAGACCACCCTCTACTCGTGCAGCATATCTCAAATCTTCAAAATCTTCGCCATCTGGAACGAAAGCTGAGGGACACCGAGAGTGAAATTTGCGCACAGCGCCAAGTGCTGGGACTATCACAGAACTACCAAGGTTCGATAAAACTTCGGCTTCGATTGGCCCGGCAGCAGCGAAGAGTTGTCAATGCAAGAAAGAAAGTATTGAAATCTATGCGGAGGTGTTGGGATGAAGGAGTACTCGATGAAAGTGACAGTCTAACAGAAGATGCACCACGTTTACCGGAGATCTACCTTGACGAGTGCGAACGTGTCAGTGATAGAAAGGGTCGCGACCGTCAAACGCCTTCAACGATTTACGAAGACCGCGAATCTATATATAGAGGGGGAGAGGAGCATCTGTCGAACCCGCCTCAGCCAATTAGTATCAAAGAAGATGGAGAGTGGTCAGTACATGCCACTTTGGCTTTAGCAGCAGTTCCATATGATGGCGACTTGCAGCCAACTGGAGAAATCAACCCCTGGAGAGCATATGACGAAGCTCTTCCATCATCATTTATGGGATTCTCTGAGACACCCTCTGATGAAAATTTTCCGTTTCCCGACCTAGAATTTGCCTTTCACGAAGATGAGAACAATTTGCTCAGTTCCGGCACTCCAAAGACACCTCAGGGAAGAGATGAACTAGATTTTGAACCCCCGTTGGACGTTATACTATGGCCAGTAACACCCAACCCAGGTATCACTGATCGGAGTGGAAGTGAGCTACAACCAAACAAAATAGCAAATAGTTTCGGCCAATATTCGGAGCCACCGTATCCATCGCCAGATTTGATCTCCTCTGAGAAGTCTCCAATGAGTAATTCTGTTACAATTGACTTGAAAGATACGGACCAACCCTCACCCAATTGGATAGCACAAGGAACTGGTGACCATGATTACTCACCCCCTATAAATACTTATCTTCCGAGTCCTTCTACGGAACAAGCCGCGTCTACTGATGAAGGGAAGAGCTACTCTTGTAGCCATTGCAGCCGACGATACTCACGACCGAGTGAGTTGAAGTAAGGTCTTACTTTTATCGCTATATTTCGGGCAAAAATTGCTGATATTTTCAGAAAACACCTCAAATCGCTGTCCAAATCTTTTACCTGCCCCATTCCCAACTGCAACATGGCTTTCGGAATAAAGAAGGATTTGGAGAGACATCTCAGGGGACCTCATGGCAACGGGGAGAAAAGACATGCGTGTCATCATGACCAGTGCGGTAAAAGGTACATCAGGAAGGATGCTTTGCAGAAGCACTTAAGACAGAAACACGACAAACAGGAAAATATTGAAATCAAGCAACAGTACAATGAATCTGAGAAGTCCTTCGACAGGGGACTGAGACATCCCTCGAACTTGGTGCGCTCTACAATACAGCAAATCGGACAACTGAAGCGGAAGCGAGGTCAGGATATCCACCACTCAAGTGCCCCGCGCGAGCCAGTGGAGTTTCGATTGGGAGAAGTTCGGATTAGTTCGTGAGGATCTCGGGGAGGGTGAATATTTATGAGCTAGAGGACAGTCGTGATTGACATGGAGCAACATGTGGTTGATGGTAGGATTGCGAGGTTGTGTAATTGTCAATAAAGTGGTGATACTGGTACTCCTTGACTTCCTGTCTTCTCCGAATCTTGTTATTCTCATTCTCAATCTCATGTTTTCATGTTTCGCTTTCTGCACCACACAATGGAGATAAATATACCTACAGAGAAGTTCTTGAATTGAAAGAGCATTATCAGACCTGTTCTTGATCTTCGGGATTGATTCCTCGATTGATTATGGCTGTCAGCCATCCCAAAAGCAGAAACGAAAAGCTGGATACTGTGAACGTGACCAACTACCAAGACTCATGAGCTTGTAGGGTTATGCGAAGTAAACGTTTCCGTCATAAAAATGAAAGCATCATGAGTGAGTTAACGCCTAGGGGATGAAGCTGTGGTCTTGCTCGAATAAAAGCAGGGAAGTCTATAGAGTGATGGGGTCCGAAATTGTGCCTCTCGTTCCCAGCTACTATGCGCCTCCAGGATTGCTTTAATATGTCAAGGTGTGCTATTTGAAGAGAAATTGGCTTGCAGGATGTTGACATATACAGGGTCTGAAATACGAGATCCGGGTCTATGGCAGCTGATATTTAGGAGATTCCTACCGCAACACTCAACCCCTTTAGAGACTAGTGCAGTGTTTCTAGGTTTTTATATTACTATTATTATTATTTATATTGTATGCTTACTTCCCCAAGCCTATTTATATCATTGTGAAAGATCCACGTCAACGCCCTATGAGGTTGAAAGTCGCTAGCTGGAACGTCTGTGGAGTGGAGTCCAGGTTCGATACCGCCGTCAAACCCCGTGAAAGATGTCATGTGCACACTATATATTCCTCAGAATGAGCCAGATCAATCTGGGGCGCAAGAGCACACTGTGCCTGGATGTGCTCAACGGAAATATGTATTCGATCCCGTGGGTAATAGGATGTCTGCACAAATAGTGCCTTACTCGTTAGCTTACACAAGGGCCTCTACCATACCAAAAGACGCCGACACCTCTACTCCCGCCCAATCAGCCAACGCCTAAGCTGCCAGACCCAAGCCTCTCGAAACAAGCCTAGAGTACTACCGCTCACTACAATTGAATGGACATACCACCCCCATATGCTTCCATTGCACACCACTGTGCACAGTACGCCAAGCCCACGATACCATCAAGTTGTATAGGTAACAATTGTTTAGTCGCTTCTTGTAGAGTTCTTGAGCCTCGGTATGCCTGTAAACCCGACCTATGGTTGGCCAAGGGGGATGGCAATGGTGGATTGAGGATTGATGCTTTCGCCATTTCGGATGGCAGTTAACATTTCCTGCAACCGAGCTTCCCGCTCATTTTCAGCTTCGGTTCTGGCCTGCTCTCTCTTTGCCGCTGTAGCTCGGACAAAGGTGTCTAGTTCTTCTTGTGTTATAAAGCCCCTTGGTACAGCTCCTAGAATAGCTGAATTCAATCTATCCGTATCTAGGAAGGCACCAAGGTCGTCTGGAAGTTCGCGCATTGGATCTACGATCCCAGCTGTCGTCATATGCTTCGTAATATAATCGGCTACGAGAGGCTCAAAATTGGTGACTACGTATGAGTTGGCAAACATAAAAAGGCTGCGAAGATTGATCTGGCGTTAGCAAGTTTGGACAAGGTAATGGGGGACCGAAACATCTACCTTAAAATGACGAGAGCGACAATGGCAAGCACGCATATTATAAGCCCGATGTCGTCAGGTGCAATTGCGTTTTCATGCCTCAGAATCCCCAAAGCTGCAGAATCAGGAATCCAGGCTACGAAAGAGAAGAATGCAAGGATTGCGCAAGGTAACCCTCCCCATCTGGCAGGAACGAGGACCACCTCGGTAGCTGATAACCCAGCCTTCCTCAGCGCACGTCAGAGCTTGTTGATTAGAATGCAACCGGAAACTTAGACGTACAAGAACAGCCATTGCTAATAAATCCGTCTTCACAACCTGGAGAGCGACTTGTGCCTTCGCAGTAAGGATACCATCTGGAGAGCCGTAAGTGAGCGTGGTGCTTCGGTACCAGAACCAGCCGTAAATAGAAAAGCCAACTGTGATGACCGCGGTGACCACGGCAGCTTTCTTGTACGGGTAGAATAATTTGGCGAATGGTACTGCTGCTGCTGCCAGCTTCTGTTCTGCTAGTCGTGTCATTTCTGAAGTCTGGGCCAAGACAGCGTTCGAAAATACTTTAGGGTCCTGATGGAGTATCAGAAGCCGCAAAGATGGAGTGTTCAATACCTTTATCAAAGGCCTGACCCGATGTGTCGAGTTCCCCAGCTCAAGCCATGGCACTGCCGCTTAGTAGGTCCTTCCTGTAGCCCTAATCATTTTCTCTGAAATTCGAGCATGGCTGCTGCAAAGTATATTTAGCGGACATAAATGGTCAATATTGTCAATTAAGTGAACAATTTGCGCCTACAATTACGCTTTGTGCCGGTATTCAACCACAACAGCCGGTCAAGTTGCAACTCATACGGGCTGGAGAGCAAGACTGGTTCGGTTTCTTTTGGGTCTGCGCTGTCACTTGCATACGCCACAAATATTGGTGGCGTAAACGAGTGAGCGATTCCAGGGCGACCTCTCCAGGTGGTGCTTAGCCTTTCGAAGCGTAAACGGCTCATAGTTGACTCTGGCATTTGACCCCCTCTGGTCCATAACCAAAGTATCAAGCTCTTGAAGTTATTTTACCTCAAAAGTTGATTTTGCGTACTCTAGGATTATCAGAGAGGTGAATGCGATGACCCTGCGGCTTCCAACGGAATCAGAATCCAACCATATTGGTTCACTGTGGCGCCCACTGAATATGGACGACTGTAGGCACTGTCTCACTGCTCTATTCCAGTATCCGAACACTCGCATGCAGCTACATTCTTTAGAGGCGCTCTGGAGCCAATAATGGCGCGGTCGGATACTGCCTGAGTCCTGACCATTGCCCAGACCCTACGTGGCTGAGAGGCAATCTTAGTGAGACGTATCAGTCATCCACCGGAATGTACCGGTTAGGTTTCTCCTTATTGGTTTCTGACTCTTCCCTAACCTAATCTTGAACTTCAACACCAGCGGGACGAGTAGTGGAGAACAGAGATCGGTGCCTAGTAGCATTCACGCCATATACTTATATTTGAAGGAATCTAGCATCTGTAAATATCTCCTCTAATCTAAGAAATCTTCATGTTTCCTACCTAAACTCTCAGTAGGTCTATACATTGAATCTTTGAATATATATTTTCATGAATTGAATTGAAACGAATTGAACTCTGAGGCCATGAATATGAACTAAACCAAGGGCATATGAATTGAATTATTAGCTCTCGATTCATGAATATTTATAAATTCATACATAAGTAGCCATAGGCCCTTAAATCCCTTCTAGAATCCTGTTTAATAGGAGTTATATCCCTACAAAGTTTTAAAATTTTTTATTTAATTTGGGGTTACATTCAATTTTGTAGGGAAAATTAGAAAAATTAAGATTTGGGGTTTTGCAGGAACGTAGTTTTAATATTGCCCCTTGTTTTATAGAATAAAACCCCCACCCTCCCCCCAATTTTTATAGGACCAGGCCCAAAAAAGTTTAATTTGGTACGTGTTTTTTTAATGAATGTTTATGAATCTTCATGAAATGAATTAAATTATATACCTATTAACTGAATATTTCATAAATCGGGGATATATCTATGAAACGAATTTAAATTTGAGAAAAAAGTTCAATGCGTTCAATGTAGAGACCTAACTCTCAGTCTCTAGAGAATAAAGTCTACTCAATGTGAGACTTGGAATTTTTGTCGGACGCGGCTATCGACGTACCTGCTACCAATATGGTACTGAATACCTACCGCAGCTCACCAAGGTGCCAAAAAAAAAACTTATGAGATCTATCCCGACCCAAATCTTTACCCATCATGCGCAACTGGCCGTATGAGCCGGCTCATTCGCGAGCTGGACAAAGCTTGTCAGAAAGCCAACCTGCAAGAGCGCACTAGGCTCAAAAGAAAGAAAGGAAAAGAGGAGAGTGTCCGACAACGAGCAATCGAGATCGCCCACTGGCGTAGTGACGAGATCAAAGGACTTGAACCTGCTACATTTACACTAGGATTTGGAAAATACTGATGCCAGCAACAGGTATCGTTCGCGACTAACAATCTCATGAGAAACTGGAGAAGGAAGAAAAATTGGAATTTAAATTACATGATGGCTTCGTCTCATTCTTAAAAGTAAAGCGATAAATCCGTTCCATGTCACGCCTGATTGCGTCGGCTCCTAGGGTAGGTCGAGTCCTAGGAAGCTCCATATCTATAGGTATTCAAAGATATCGGCTTTGTCGATCCACGTGCTCGAATTCAGTCAAGATATGTCAAGATTCGAGGCATCTCAATGCTCATTTACGAGTTTGGTTCCCAATTGCTAAGCGTGCAAAATCTTGTGTGAACGAAGAGGTGTTAGCAACGAAGACACGCAAGATATTTGCTCCGAATAAGTCTTGGATGTTTGCAGACTTACCTTGAAATGGATTCGGCGAAGATTTCGAACATACGAGGGCATGTTCATCAGGCTGTCCAGTTCTCCTTCCATCGGCAGTGTATAGTCCGGCGGCCAAATTGCTCCACGGGCCGCCGTTAATATGGTGTCTGAAGCGTCACTCCTGTTATCCTCTAGAATCAAAACAATCACTTCCCTTTGAATTGACGCAACTTTATCTGATATGGCGTTGTGGGCGTTGATCGCGATCTTCTGGAGAGTTCGATCCTCGATTGAAATTGATTCCCAGGAAGGCCAACGGCCCAAAATCCAGACCAGACTTTGCCTAAATAGCAGGGCGTTACGCAATTTGGCAGAAATCGCCAAAAACTTCTAAGGATGGAACTTGATATTTTGTGCAAGTTTACGACTTACCAGAAGAGCCCCGTCTAAGGTACGGGACAGGATCAGGAGAGCACAATTGTAGTCTGCTAAAGCAGTCAAGATTTCGAGTTCGCGATAAATCTCAATTTCATATGACTTGATGTAGATAGCACAGATGAGCTTTTCGAAAGCCTTCAGCTCATCCTCTATGTTGCCTTTGAAGCCAGAGGCGTCAATGGGCTTCTGTTCAAATGTTAGTCATCAGTCTAAATCCCCTTGCTTCGAGGTCTTGAGCGCTTTACTACAGCCTCATAGTGCAAAGCGATTCAAAATAGCGGAGATATTTGGGAATGACTGTGCAGAGCCAAAATTGCTTCTTTGGTGGGGGCAAAACTAACATTGGAGACCCTAGCGACTAAATACCACGAAACGGCCTTCTCAAAGTCTGAATCTCCATCATTTACAGTCTCGTCGAATTTTGTCGTCCATTCGTACTTGAACATCGTGGGAGTGATCGATTCCGGTGTCACGATGGAAGGATCGACAGCATCTGCAACCGCAGTCGCCTTATTAGGGGAATCAGGAAACTTTCGAAAGAACGAACGCGGAGTGGGGCTTCAATATGACAGAATGGACATGAAATTCGGTGTCAAACACCACAAGGCGAACGTCAGGCTGGAGTCCAGGAGACCGGAAAACGATGGGAGACGGAGGGGCGGATGACTGGTTTTGTGTTTTGCGTTTCTTGGCTGCTGGAGGTGCCATTGCGTGGAAATTTCTGAGAGAGGAACTACACCTTGTTCTGGGTGAGCTCGTGATCTAAATGGAAATTGGGAGGATGAACGTGGTGTTGAAGATTTGGGTTGAGAGAAGGGGGTGGCACTGGACGTGTTTCGGCTCATGTTCGGCTCAGGGGGCCGTGCATACCACACATTGTGGCATAGGTTGTGGCAATTCCATACACATCAACATCATTTCTCGTACGATTAAATTCAGATTGAGAATTCCAGCACGGTCATTTTGTGAAATCTCGTTTAAACTTCGTATGACATTAAGAATCGCGGGAAGTCGCGGGTCTTTTCTGAAGCACAAAAATTTCTAACCTGGACCTTGGCAAGATCTACCATTATCTTTGTGCAGTTAGACATTAAATGTTATAGATTAGGTTCGATGTGACAATATCTTCGCCCAAAGTATCTCCATTCTCACATCCTAGTTGTTCAACATTTTCTTATATCTGACCAATGCGAAATTTCGATGCCCTCGCACCACCATGATCGCCACTGAAACTCCAAGCCCTGTTGATACCTCCTCTGATACTCATGCCATTGTGAAAATGCTGGCTAGTATCAAAATTTTCTCCACTCTACCGCTTAACAAGAGCATTACCTGACGTCGAAGTCTAGATACGAAAAGGTGTATCTCACACAGCCGGTTCGACTACCCCTGAATACAGACCTCGGGTTAGATTTGCCAAAAAATGGTCAAGGGGAATTTAAGTACTTACACGAAAAAAGACACAACAGCTACCAATCTCTCTGGTTCATATCCCACGGCAGCTCGGAGTTCTCGAGCTTTGTAGACAGAAAGTAATGGCAACAATGACCTTCCCCAGACTTCCGGTGCGAATGGTCCAATATGAGATGATTGCACATAACGGGAAGCATCATGTCTAGCGCCATTCTATCGTCTTCTAGATCAATATCGTAAAGCTTTCTGCATACGTACGGATAGGAGATTCTTCCGAACTTTTCAATGCTCTCGTCGACTCGGTGGCTCAAAGCTGAGCTAAGAGTGTCGAATGAACCATCATCGGCTCTGATCATATCGTTGAGAGCCCACTGCTGGATTTGTAAGAAGTTACTGTTGAATTTGTCGTATTTTGACTGGATAAGTTTCTTGAGCTCAGGCTCGAAGGGGTAATCGATGAATCTCGGATTATGGAAGGGTCCAAGAACTGCTATGAACGCATCCTTGAACAAAGCAGGGTGCCTCAATTCGTAGGCTACTTCAAGAGCAGCGCAAGGATCTTCCATTATTAAGGTGGCAGGGTCGTCGACGTAATTATCAAGCACTGTAGACAGAGAGTTCGATAGAACCAGGATGGCTGCATAGTAACGCGCCATTTCTAGGAGGCCAGCCAGTTCTTGAATACTATTGATGCTGTATGGCATGCGGTAAGCTGCCTTGAGAAGTTTCTCGAATTTGGTTTGTTCGTTCTCGCGATTGCCACTGAATAGAGAAATGTTGAGAGGCCCTGCCTAGAGTGTAGATTGAAGTCAGCTCTTGTACTCCTGCAAATACTCTAATGGCCGGAGGATTTAAGGAAGACTTCAAGTCAAAGTTGCACATACTTTAGAATCATTATTGACCAAAGTCCAACCTGTGCCATCCTCTTCGACCTTGGTAATCCAATTGTACGCATATTGGCCAGTGAATGCGGTCTGATCATCCTTATCTTCCGAGTTGAAGAAAGTGTCAAAAAGCGGAAACCTTCCTCTAGGATTCTCGAATGTACAAGGAAGACTTGCCCAAACACCTGTAGATAAGTATCCAGTGTCCCTCGAGCTCCTCGGCTGAGGGATTGGAAAGTGATAGGAGTATGGTTCCCTGTGGTGCTATTCGTGGAACCTGACATGGTGATAATTACAGGCAACTGCTTGATTATTGGTAAGACGAAGGTGAAATCGATGTGGAAGAACAATGCTGAGTAGATTTGTCGAAGAGGTCGCGGCAAAGATTGGCAGAAGGTGGAATTTTAGTGTTGGCTTTTTTTTAAATTTTTAACAAAGAATGGGCAAATGAATGAATGAATGAATGAATGGATCGGTCACAAACGTGGTGTGAATTAAGTGGCTCGGGGCTGGGGAACAATTAACCTCAAGACTCCGTGCTGCATACAATAAGGCCACTGATAAACTACTGTTATGCTCGTGCCTATGTTTATGCAAAATTGTAAGCTAACCTTGATGTATAATCGCTCCTCTTGCACGCCGGCTTAAGTCAGCGAGAGCTAAAAGAACTAAAGGGTATTGACAGACTAGAACTAAGCAGCTTGCTGGAACTACCAATCTCTCTCAGAATAGTCCTATGGAAGATTAGACTCCTTGATGTGGGCGAAGAAAAAATAGTATTCCGAATGTGTGTTGCCCCTCCCGATTTTCGGCAGCAGCGGTTCAGATATAACTTATTGTCCATGACATCTTCTAAGGCTTCAGAGATTAAATCGTCAACAGTAATATCTTCCTTGTAGATTCCCCGGAATAGATTGGGTACCATACTATCTTTGGAGTCTTCGTAAATTTGCTCCAAGTGTTTCTGAATGTCGTCGTTATCCATCATGATGCTACCCTATACGGTTTCATCGAAACCATCGGGTACATTCGAAGCGTCATCGTGCGCGTTAATGATGTCGGCACGGAGCGTGTTGTACGCAGACTCGGCAACGTGGAAAAGCATGCGGCTTCTATCTTGCAGCTCGGTGTTACTGTGTATCTCGGAGAGCCCCATACCTTGAGATGTACGTCTGGGGCCCATGGCTTCGGGTCCAAAAAGCAGGCGTGGCAACGGTGTTGCTTGAAGATGCCATTCTTCTGATAGGATCGTGATGATAATGTTGGGGTTGAAGGTCAGGTCTCGAATTGACAGAGTGCCTTTAACTGTATTAACAGGAATTGGAGTAGATGTCTACAGTAAAAGAATAGGAAGCTCATATTATTGATTCAAACAATGAAATTTCCTGCGAGCAGGCTTAATGCCCAAATGAATAGGGCGATTCAAACGTTCGTTGTCGGTTGCTGTTGCTCGATGAGATGTGTGAAAGGATGTCATTGGTCGCTAGTATCAATAACGCTGTGGAATAGGCTCGGAGAGCGTTCAAAAAATTTACATTCGAGCCTTATTTTCGAGATAAATGACATCCGGTGCTATCATTTTATAACTTATATCCTAGAAAATATTCGACATCCAGAATGTGAACAATAATAGCAGGAAAGCGATTGTTGAACATGTATATGTAAATAAGGAGAGGGATAGAAGTCCCCCTTCCATTGCAACTTCCCTCATATTTATACTCACCGCTACAGTGCTGTTTGACAGTAGGCCTGCCATTATATGTTAATTTTCAACCCGTCATTCCCTTCACTCCGGATATGTTGTCATTCAAACAAACTTGTGCTGGGAACGGGATTCTGCTTGAAGAATGACTCAAGATGACTATTGCAATACTGCCGTCAAGTCGCAAAGACAAACTCCTCCAGATACATGTCACCCAAAAAGTGTTGGCTAGAAACGGTTGCCAAACACTGCAAACCGGAAGAGGCGTGGCCCAAATCCAAGGATATTCGATGAGTGATAGATGCAAAAATCACGTTCCAAGGGCTTATCATATCATATTTCTGAGCCATCAAAAACAGGAAAACTTACCCTAAGAATGTGAATAGAAATAAATGGGAGAGAAGGTGGACGTCGAAGAAAAAGGGGTTCGGGATGCCTTGGCGCTAACGAGCCTAGGATCCAAAGTCTGTGTTTTTAGGCCATTTTCAGGGCTTAGCGAGCCTCACTAAACCCGCTACAGGCTTCAATCAATTTTGGAATTTTGGAATTATACAACAACAATAAATAAAAA
>Ga0247778_1000987_pt1 | contig 17516 bp, 8 predicted proteins | sample UWRJL049202B5_FD_179939 | JGI IMG/M metagenome (GOLD analysis project Ga0247778, IMG submission 179939) | Plant litter microbial communities from Arlington Agricultural Research Station in Wisconsin, United States - UWRJ-L049-202B-5 | ecosystem: Environmental > Terrestrial > Plant litter >... | reverse complement strand
ATTTTCTTTATTTTATTTTTTTTCAAAAATTATTTCAATAATAACAAAAGATTATATTTAATTATATTATTGATTTTTTCAAATACAATATTAATTATTATTTTAATTATTCTTTCTTATTTAATTGCAATTATTGAAATTTTTTTAAAATTCGGAATATTTAAAAAAAAATTCTAATAAAAAAAATATAAATCCAAATTTTGAAAATATTCAAAGAAAGAATAATGTAATCTAGGAATTATTCTGGTAGGAAAAAGATGAGGTATAAAATGCCATATGTTTTAGCTCATATTAGTATTTATTAATGTGCATTAGCCTGGTTACAATATATTATATAAATCCGGGCAGTTAGCGCCGCGCCTCAAATGGCATCCTTGTAAGATATGATTCGCGACGCCTCTTTCGCGCTTGAACGCTCCTACCCCCGCTTTCCACTCGGCGATCTCCCGCCCAGCTGCAGAAAAAAGAACCAAGTCCCTGGAACCAGGGCCTCCTTGCGAACCCCTAACTATAACAGTAACATTATTTGCAGGGGGTTGGAGAAGGTACGGACTGCCTCATTGTACCGGTAAGCCTCAAAATCAGAATCATACCGGCATTTGCCGTTTTGGAACTGCTGTCATGGCGTGACATCAGGAGCTGTGGTAAAGATCATGAATAGATAGGTAATTCTTGAGCCATTTTTGAGGGAAAGTACCACTTTGCATGTACCCCTATTCTGTAAAAGAGCATGAAACTGAACAACCCGCGGGACTCCTCGAGAGAGAAACTCATCCCGGCGTGACAGCGCCTGCTGCCCGCAAAAATCAAACGCAAAGCAAAAATTTATGAGGTCCGAAGCAAGACTTATTCGGAAGCCGAAAGCCACAATAAGTTCAGAAGTACATGAAGACTTTGGGATTCCCGCTATTCGTCCCAGCCATGCCAACGCCACCAAGCCAGAATCACCCCAATCCTGCATAACCGCTTAAGTAATGCTCGAATCGACTCAATCCTGTCTACTACGTAAACAGGGGTGTACGGAAGGAACCGAGAGTGTCCCTGCTAAAGTATTTCTAAATTTTTCGATGTAGCTTGGCGGACTCGCTATGTTCCAGCTCAACTCGCTCTGGAAAATTCCGGGGTGGCGATTAATGACATACGATCATGCAATAAAGCCTCTTCTCGGATTTGTCCCCAACGCTCAAATCTCTGCACAGTAACCACACTCCTTCGACTCCAAATTCTAAAAACCCCCAGGATTACGTCGGTTCGAGAGATCAGAGCACGACCTCGGAATGGCCGCGGGCACAGGATGCACCTTCCCTGCATGATTTTGAAGGGAAAAGTGATCTCAAGAGCATTGCCAGTGCCAAATTTATCGAATGAGTGGGTTCTAATTTGGCTCCCTGCTCGATTCCTATAATTAGAATGACACAGGGGAGCCAAATCGGACCCCCCTGGATGGAGGCGACCGTTCTATCTGGGTATCGCCCAGATGCTCTCTGCATTATTCTGGAGGTGCTGCTCGTGGTGCAGAGTCATTCGACAGACCTTGCACCACATCTCCTTCTTTGATATGGGCCAGATGCTTCTCATGCCCGCCTCTGCTTCAAGACGCTACCGCCGCCGCCGGTTCCTCATCAGGGAAACGAATCGTGCGATCAGTCGCCGTAGCAGGCGGAGTGGGTGGTCCCGCTTCTCTCAGCCAGCGGAGCGGCACCTGTGCTCGCATCCTCACCACCCTCCCACCAATCCTCTAAATTGGCCGTGTCGAAGTCGAAGCTAGAGGATCAGGTGTGGATTGTTTCTCCACGCCTCTTCTTGCGCTCCCGCAAAATACCACACGTTAATGTTTGGGTACAATCCTCAGGTTGGAAGGAATGAGCCTCGTCGTTGCTTTGTGATGGGAATACTCGGGCCAAATTCTCAGCCTTGGGCTGCATGAACATCTATCTTTGTGCACTATAGCTCTCGGTGCATGATCAGGTTGATTTGACTGACCTCTATACCCTAGTATCGTCAGATGCAGCTGAGCGCAATTATCAGCCTCATTGGTATTCTTATTGGATTTCTTACTCTCCGAGCTATGACTATCGAAACTCGTGTGCAACCCTGCCCCCTTCTTACCCTTCCTCCGTCCGTCTAGGAGAGGAGTTACATCTAACTAACATGCTAAGGCAGAAAATCCTAATTCTCGAGCACCAGCGTACGACCAGGTTCTCCGTCTCGGACACAGACACTACGTCGAACCGGGACAGCCTGGCAGAGAGTAAGGACATGAAGTTCTTCGGCGACGGGACTGAAAGACGCTCGCGGAGGAGCTTATTCGTCCTATTGTTGTGACATTCCAAGGAAATCAATGTATCATAAAGTGTTCACCATTTTGAAACACTATCTGCACGTCTAATATATATTTTGTTCCACATTTCCTGTTCCTCTCCACCTGATCCCTCACCCAAGTAACAGGATCCCTCCACCTCGGCACAGATACTAGATTTTCAATCCCCGAATCTCGCGCCGCAATTGTGATAGGTAACTTCTATAATCTATTTGTTTCTATATCAATTTTATCTTTTCGTTTATTTTCATTTTTTGCCAATTCCTATTTAGTTTTTCAGTATTATACTCATTACCTCGACCCTTAATGAGACTCCTATCCTATAATCTCCTTATTTCTAATTATAATTATATCAAAAATATATTTTGTTTTTGCGAATATAATAAATTATTATTCACAAGATTTAGATATTTTTTACGATTAATAGAATTTTTATTTTTATTATATATTATAACTGGGAGAGAAAATAGGATCTTTTCTACTATAAATGAGTTAGATTAAATGGATCCCTAGAACCTGTTTATAATATCTTGACTTTATATATATTAAAAGTGGATAAATACAAAAAAGATAATTATACCAAGAATATTAATGATCGATATATCGCTAGATATATCGAAATTAGATTTATAATAGCGAAAGAACAATTTATAAATATATAATAAAAAGAAGAAAATAATGGCGGCGCCAGTTAGACTTAATATTAATATAAATACGATTTATAAAAAAATTAAGTGTAGATTGGAAAAAATGTTTATCACCTACTATTATTATAACAAGAATAATTATTATGATTCGCAAGGGAATAGAAAAAGATAATGCGGAAAAAGTAGATATAATTAATATAATTACAAAAAGAAAATAAGATATTAATATAAAAGAAAAAAAGATTCCAGGAATTATTAAAACTAAGGTGAAAAATATTATACGAATTGATAATAATAGTTGTTTGATTAGTTTATTTTAAGGCTAGCCGTAGTGTACTACTTGTTAAGATTTACTAATATAGTAGGAACTATTAGAACAAATATTGGACTTATAAATATTGTTAATATTCCTAATTTTGCTAAATTAGATATTGATATAAAAAACTGATTGTTGTTATTGTTATTGTTATTATTATCACCTTTTTCGTTGTTCCTATTATTTCGCTTATTTTATCTTTGGAGAGCTATATCCTCTACTTATAATGATTCTATTAAGGACATTCGGATGATGTCTTCCTGGAGCAAGGAATAGAAGCCGGCTCCAGATTGTTGTGAGATATGATGATGAGATTATTTATGCTGGGTAGAGACATCGTGGGACCGACTCAATTCGAGGAAGACACGGGCATTTGACAGGCGGCGGTGGCCAAGACCTGAAACCAACCATCCAGATGTGTGCAGATCTTCGGTCGTTGCCAAGGTCATCTAAATATATCCTGTAGCAGAATAAGGCTCGTGGAGAGTAAGTGAAGCCGAGACTAGTCACGTCACAAGATATCAATCACCCTCAGAACGGTGATGAGGCTACAGTAGTATTTGGAGATGGACCTGCGACTCTGCCAAGCGGCACGAAACCAACGCCGTGTTTCTGGTCTCTCTAGCCAGCGAAAACTCTCTGATGTGTACTTGAGATGTCGCATATGGTGTATTTGACTCTTATTATAGCCCTTGAGCTTTGACACCTCTCCTTTCTCTAGCTATCTGCCCGACGATGTCGAACACTTCAACACTTGGCGGGTGACTTTGAAACTTCAATTTTTCATATTTGCGCTACTTCGATGATCGCTGTATCTTGTTTTCTGTTCATGAGTCTCGTATCCTCCGACCTATGCATATATTGCACCTGATCCCCATCAATAGAGGTCACTAGTCTTCATACCCCGCCCTAGTGTCCTCATATATCACAAGTCTTTGCAATCTTCTTCGACACTTCCGTGCTATATTATCAGAATGCGTTTCTTTATTGCTAGTCTCGCAATTCTTCTCCACTATCATGATCGGGCCGGTGCTCGCCGAGGAGCTCGACAGTAAAGACGTCCCTACCGCATGCATTACTATTTGCCAACCTATCGTCGACCTCACTTTGACCTGCGACGTCGACAACGACACCGACAAAACCGAATCAAATGATGCGATTGAAGCGATATATATCCGTAGCAATAAGTCCTTTAACGTCGCCGCGATTGCGGCGTTGTGTGCGAGCTGTATCAGGCAGAATGGCGCGACCACGGACGGTATGCGCCTTTTGCCCCTTTTTCCTGAGAACCCCACTAATTACCCTACATAAATATGGAGAAAATTGTGTCTACATGCTCTTTCGCATCCACATCCTATGTGCCTTCAGCAACCGCGCTTGTCGCCGCTATCACTATATCTGCGACTAAACCGACTGCTACGGGGTCGACAACAGGCACCGGGTCGGCGAGTACGTCGACATCGACAGCCTCGGGTGTGGCAATCGGCCGGCATGTTGGTAACTTGGGATACATTGCAACAGCATGCCTTGTACTTGGGTTCGGCTGTAGAATCATATAAAATGTTGAATATTTGTATACAGGGTCGTGTGTAGGTCACGTTTCAAGGTGAACTCGCCTTGGGAGATGTAGCTATAGGGTGCTGGCACCCGATCCATATAGCAAGCCTGACTTTTTAATTTCAAGAACATTCTAGCGTGACTGAGTAAGGGAATTCGGTGGTTGTTTAGGATGTGCAAATGAAAAAGGACGGCTCTTTTGATACCCTTCTGTAGTCAGCGCTAACTTTAACCGATTCCCCGGCTAAAATCCCGCCCCTGCTTAAATCCCGTTGTGCACATATTTTACGACCGAATTTCAAAAAATTATTAAAAATATATTATAAAAATATTATAAAAATATTTATTTTTTAAAATATTATAATAATTTAATTTATTATTTATTTTAATTTATTCAAATAATCTTTTTATATATTTTTAATATTTATTAATATATTTGAATTCAATTAATTATTAAATATTAATATCTTTTAAAATTATATAAAAATATTTTTTTTATCGATTTTATTATTTTTAAAATAATTAAAATATTTTTTATTAAATTTTTTTTTAATTAAATAATTATTTTTTTATTTTTTTATTTTTTTTAATTTTTTTTTCAAATTATTCTTTAAATATTTTTTATTTTTTTTAAATATATTTTTTTATTTTTAATTATTTTAATTAAAAATTAAATATTTGATCTATTATTATTTTTATTTATTAAAATTTTTGATTTTTATAATAAAATATATTTATTTATATATAAATTTTTTTGGCGAATTTAAAAAAAATTTTAATAAATAATAAAATTTTTTAAATTTAATAATATTTTTAATAATATTTTTTTTATTTAATGGCCAAATTTTAATTAATATAAATATATTTATTATAATATTTATAATAAATATAAGGAAAAAAAAGTTTTTTTATATAATAATATAATATTATAATTGAAATATTAAATTATTTATTTTTTTAAAATATATAATATTAAAAGGTTTAAATAATTTAATATTTAAAAATTAAAATCAATAAATATTATAAAAAAAATAAAATTATAATAATAATCCAATATTAATTTATCCAATTTATAAATTTTATATTAATATATAAAAAACATCTATTGATTAAAAATAAATATTATATATATAAAAAATTCGATTTAATATATTTTTCGAAAATTTTCTATAATTAAAAATATTTATAATAATTATTATTTTATTTATTATAATTTATAATAAAATAATAAATTGAATTTATATATATTTTATAAATTATTTTAGAATATAAAAGCAAAAAATATTTATTATTCAATAATAAAAATATAAATTAAAAAATTGATAAATTTATAATTATTATTTTGTTGATTTTTTATAATATAACTAAGTTTGAAAATTATTAAAAAAACAATTTATTGAAATTTTATATATTTTTTAATAATAGAAATAAATTATAGAAAATATTAATATTAATTATAATTTTTTTATTAATATAAAATATAATAATATATAAAATAATTAACAAATATAAAAAATAATTTAAATATTAAAATATATTTAATAAAAAATCTTAAATTTTTTATATTTTATAAATATATATTTTTTAATTTTATATTATAATATTTACAAAATTGGTTTATTTAATTTTTTTATTAGATTTTTTATAATTTATAATATTAAAATATTTTTTTAAATATTAATATATAATTATATTTAAAATAATTTATAATTTTTTTTTTTCGAATTGTATTTATTATAACTGTGATCTGGGCTGATTTATTTATTTTAATTATAATTGAAATAAGTAGGTTTGTGATAAAATTGTAATTTTAATACAGGATTCTAAGCGGGGCGGGATTTTAGGCGGGAAATCGGTTAGCCAACCCACGTATTCAACCACTTTAGCGTGGTGCCCCATCACGTTGTGTGCCTATATGGTCCCAGAACCCTTAGCCATGGATCACTTGACGTGCAAGCCACATAGTCACGTGACTATATTGTTGATTACTAAATATGAAAGCACATGAAGATGAGGAGAGAGAACCATGCCCTGCTGTCCATTCTAAAATCAATCTCAATCCTTATACACTCACTTCCATCTCTCTCCATCGCGAAATGTCAGGGCTAGGGGTCAGAGCCGCTATCTCGAGCATTGTCGCATTAGTCGAATTCAGCCAGAAGGTGAAACCCACATGCAACGCCCACGAAGAAGGAAGTTAAGAAGTCAAAATCTAGATCGGAATGGATTGCTTCGAGTGCTTGGGGCTGAAGTCCCTCTATTCTGTAAAAAAAGAAAAAAAAGGGGTGGGGGGGGAAGAAGTTTCACCGAGCGCCACATTTGGAATACTAAGACCATAGGGACCGGGGCTGGGCGCTCTGCATGTCGTGAGACATATTTCTAGCGCTGCTTTACGTTTCTGTCATGAGCGGCTCGACAGCCTTGCGAGTCGCCAGTTGCGTATTTCCATTAAATATATGGCATTCCTTTCTTAATGTCCCGTCAGGAAAGGTTGCGAATCCTACGCATGCGTTTAACAGAATGGCAGGACATGGACTTCGCCTTCTTTGCCTTGATGGCGGCGGTATTCGTGGTCTCGCTTCACTGTATGTTCTCAAAGCATTGCTTTCTAAAGTTGGCAACCCGAGGCCTTGCCACTACTTTGACATGATTTGTGGTACAAGCACTGGAGGGTGAGTAACAAGCCTATTTTGAGAGACACGACCTAATGGGTGATAGTCTTATTGCTATAATGTTAGGCAGACTTGAAATGACAGTTCAAGCATGTATTGATGCCTTTATTATCATGATGGACATTATATTCGAAAAACGACATAACCTTCCATTCAATTGGACCAATGGTAGAATACAGGCACGATACGATAGTGAAGCTCTGGAGAGTTGTATCAAGAGCGTCATTCGCGAGGCAGGATTCTCGTCAGACGATCAAATGAAAGGCTGTAAAAAGTCGGCCTGCAAAGTGTATGGAATTGCTATAATCTGGGATCTATGAATGGTGCTAACCAAATAATCATAGATTTGTGGTCGCTTTGGACAATTACACCAAAAAGACTGTTCGTTTCACTGATTATGTCAAGCAAGGAGAATCTACAATGTTCGACGAAATCAAAATTTGGGAGGCAGCTTGCGCAACATGTGCTGCTACGACATTTTTTAAACCCGCTACGATTATGTGTGGAGGGGTTCACAGAATGTTTGTCGATGGTGCTTTAGGGACAAATAATCCTGTCAATCAACTCTGGATTGAAGCACAAGAGCAGTTTCAACCATTACCCCTTGAGCCCCAAATCCGTTGTCTCCTATCGATCGGGACTGGCAGACCCCCTGTAACATCTCTTGGTGACAACGTATTGTCGTTGATGGATTCAATCAAGAAGATTGCGACCGAAACGCAGGAGACTGCTGAAACATTCCATGAAATGCACCAGACTCTGGCAGACCGCGATGGATACTTCAGATTCAATCCGCCATGTATTGATGAAGTAGGACTAGATGAGGCTGGTGAGAGAGCCCTTGTGGCAGCCAGAACGGAGGCGTATATAAACGACCCAGATTGCAAGCGGTCAATGGCAAGGTTTAGAGATGTTAATGGCCAAGATGAAAGTGAGTCAAATGAAGCTCATTTGCCGACAGATGCGTTTCGCAGGACACTTTACAGAAAATAGAATTTGTTCTGCATTTGTATAGATGGTTTTACCGAAAGCTAAAGTGTAGCTAACCATGTTTGGCAGATCCTAAGAGTGCCCCGAAACCGGTTTTGACTAAACCCGGGCGCTTCTATGACCTCGACCAGCGCCCTAAGTATATCAAGCCAGCTACGTCTTATTGGCAGCATCTAACATTAGATTCCTATATCGTTTACGAAAAGATATACAATGCCTGCAGGAGCCGAAATGGGATGGTTCACTGTAAGTAACAACCTACTAGCTCTAACTACTAATGAACTAAACGTAAAAACATTTTCAGTCTCAACCTTTCTCCACCAATTCAATTCAAATCGACCGTCGCCTCGCTTCATTGAGAAAATCTGGTCCCGCACCTTGACGAGAAAACAGCCGAATATACACGTGTCATCTCATAACCAGCATCTCACCATGGCCACTCTCTACATGTTGCACATTGAGACTGCATCTAACAGTTCTGGTCCTCCAGACATCGATCAGGACCAAAGAGAATCATTAAAACGATTCGCGAAGTGGGTACCTTGCAAGTGCAAGAACAATTGCGACAAGGAGTGGAACTTCGTCAATGAAGTTGGTTTGTCCAAGGGTGGGAATGCAAAACAGAAGTGTGGAGTTGAGCGTTATTTGGAAAGCGGGCCCTTTAGAAACCTCTTTGGCAGGGCAGATGGCGTGGCGCTCGTGCAGATGAGAGAGCTATGGTGTCAAGCGTCTTAAAAGCAGAGAGCACCTGGTAGTAATGTCATCTTTGGAGACGTTATGACCGTCAATAATCTCTTTAATTTCGACCATATCCCTGACGACTTGGTTCATTAATATTAGAAAACCTATGGCTCTCCGGATATTCACTTCGAGCGTAGGGGATGCCCACGCGCCTCCCAGGACTCTGTATCTCAGCCTCCCTCCTTTTGTGCCGTTTCCATAACCAGAATGAAGTCGAGATAATCGCTGCTAGTATCACGATTCCTAGGACCGCAAGAGCGATAATAGCACGTAGACTAAGTGGCGATGTACTATTACTGGGTGTTTCTCCTGTGATTAAAGTTGGTAATGGTACCACAGGAATGATCATGCGGAATATACCAGTGCTTGTACTCCCAACTTGCTTTGGCCCGGTAGTCGTAGAAGCTCCGCTGCCATCTCCAGCTTCTCCAGTTGTCCTTGCCAGTGCCCGGACTAGAGAAGGCGTTCGGCTGGGTCCGCAAGCATAAGAGTATAACGTTCTATAATCGCTCAAACTCGACGACAGAGCGTATCGGAAGCAGTAAGGATTCCCTGATGAACTAAACACATTGTTCTCCCTATCAGCAAAAGGCATCAAATCTTGGGTGGGTGGGGGGTGCTCACCAGGCTAAAATTGACGTGTAACGCGAGCTGCAGTAGCTTTCGGCATAGGTATAACCACAAAGTGACGCTCCGAAATCAGCACAAGTTCGCCAGTTGCCAGGACAGTCGATTTCGTTGCAGCACGCAAAGGAGCCGTATGTCGAAATGCAACTTTGTCCGCTTGGGCATGTTAGTGGGGATGCTAGAGCAAGAGGAAATCAGAAACCATGTTGTGCAGCGGGCTGAATGTTGCTTCCAGAGCAGGGGCATATCTACCTGGATCTCCACTCACGAAGGCGCATGTTGCGACATCTCTTTTCAACAGCCCCGCAGGTAAGACTGCAGCTTCTGTAATCAGAGCTGTGTGTACGTCGTCTACGGTGCCAGAAACCTGATCTCCACGTGCCACTGCGAATAGAACGAATAGCCAAGGCACGAGCATAGTCTTGGCTTTGAGGGATTCCGCAGTCACAGAGTTCCAGCTATATTAGTTAGGTCCAGCAGGTAATAGAGAGCGAAAAGCTTCCTTTTGTTCCACGCACAAGTCTTCGCCGCGAGAGTTTCTTGACCAGTTCCGGCCAGGGGTCCTGCTGCTGTTGTTCCTTAAAGTGGCCTGAAGCGACGCACCCACAATCACAATCACCACACCTCGACCAATGAACGGCCAACACCAAAACGCCCCGTAGTTTGTCTCCTATCTTTTCAGCTCTTCCAATTCCGGAACTTTCCTGGACGAGCAACTGCTCCTTCCTGGACGAGCAACTGCTCCTCAAAAATGTCAGCGATGATCTGCAATTGTACCTACATGAACATGTAGTAAGTGTCAAATATCAATATAACGACGAATCGATCAAAAGTAAGACTGTTCATCAACCACTCAGTTCTCGGGGAGAATGCGCCCAATTGGAGTCCCGCCCCAACCAAATTCAGGGGGGTCGGGAACGCCACCGTGTGTGAGCGGGCAGGCAACAGCTGCCTTCAGTGGACCTTTATCGCCTTTACGTTCTGACTCTCCAAGTCTGTGGCAAAGAAGAGCTCGAGAGATATATAACTATCGACGAAAATTATATTATCGTAAATCGTATAGGTCAAAATGTAAAAGATCGGATAGAATATAAAAAAAAGATTTTCCTTGAAAAAGAAAATCGTACTATAAAAATTAAATTAATTAAAATTCGAAATATCTCGCGAAAATAATATATAATTTAAATTTATTATTTATTTTTTTGTAATTCTATAGATAAATTTCTATGGCCAAAAAATTCTTCTCTTTTTATTTCGGGTTCTACACAATTTAGAAATAAATATTCTTATAATAAAATATTTTATATTTCTATTTCGTTTCTTTAAATTCGCCAAATTCAATAAAATCCAAGATCTAATATAAAAATTATTTATATTTATTGAATTCGATTATATAATATTTTTCTATATTTCTTATTATAATAATATCTATTTTATCGTTATTATAATTATTATTTAAATAGTTATATTTATTTATATTTCTATTGATAATATTATTATTATTTTCATTATACTTAGAATCGAAAAAGATATTATCGTCAGATCTATTATTATTATTATTATATGCAGATTTGTTGTTGGTATCAGCGTTACTATTATTATTATAATTATAATATATTACTTTTCGAGAATATATATTTTAATTAATCTTTTTTTTTTCGTCGAAAGAATTTTCGCTAGTTTTGTCCTTCGATAAATGAATAAATTCCACTAATCGACTATTTATATAGATTTAAAATAATATAATAATAACAACGTTGTAATAATCGTCCTTAATAAAGAAAAAGGATTTATTATAGGTTTAATATTAAACAAATATAAAAAGCAGGTTATCCGACCTAATTATAGATTTAAGTTTAAAAATAATATTTAATTCAAATTTGATTTTGAATATATTATTAATATACTTTAATTATAAATTAATATATAATATTAAAATATTAAAAAAAAGATTATTATAATTTAACGGTTTTATATTTATTATTTGAATTTATATAATTATTATTTAATCGATAATAAAATATTTCGAAATTTTATTAATATATATAAAATATTTTTATTTTTATTTTTATTTATTTTTTCTTTAAATAATTTATATAAATTTAATAAAAGAAAAATATTATCTTTTTTTTATTATAATTTTATTTAAAAATAATAATACATTAATTCTCGAATTTACGATATTCGTAAAATCTATTTTGGATTAATTTAATTTGATTAAAATTGCTAAAATCCAAATCTCACGAATATATTTTATTTATTTTTATTTAATATAATAAATATTAATTTTAATATTTTTAGCGTTTATTAATTATAAAAATAATTTATTCTCCAAATTAATTTTTATCCGATTATAATTTTCCCTACTCAGTATTTGTTGGAATCATAGAGGTGGAAAAGGATATAGTACTAGTACTTAGGTAAAAGGTGCAATTGTAGATAATAAGCTAGTATTAAAAATTGAAGGGAGGCTCTAATAACTGCTCGCTTCCTAATCGGGTCTAGCGTCCACATCACGTGCAGTTAGGCACGTGCACAACGGCGCATGATCCTACTATCACGATAGTATTTGCTTCTTTTTCTATTTTAATACTTGATTGATATATTATAAACAGTACTTATATAGTAGATATATTATAATATAAATAACTCGGCTTTAAAATTCGATGGTTTTATTATTATATAATAAAAAATCTAAAAAATCCGTGATTTTTATTAAAAAAAAATTTACAAAATATAAAAATTTTATATTTAATTCAAATAATATTTTAATATATTAATATTTTTATATTTGTAATAATTATATCGATATTATAATTATTTTTTATAAAAACTTTTAAATATAAATTTACTAAATATATTAAAATAATATAATAATAATTATTATATTTTAAATATTTTATTATTTTTCGTATAATTATTATTATATCGATAAAAAAATTTTCATTTAAAAATAATATAATATCGGTTTTAATTATTATTATATTAAATATTATTATAATTTAAGAAAAATTTATTTTAATTAAATAACCGGATTTTTATTATAAAAATTATATTAAATTTGATTTATTTTTTATATTTATAAATATTTATATTTTATTTAATTAATATGTTTTTAAATTTAAAATAATTAAAATCATATATATCATTAATTATTTACGAAATATAATTTCTTAAAATATAAAAATAAATTAAATACAAAATTAAAAAAATCTTTAAAAATTTTAATAAATAATAAATAATCAAAAAATAAATTAAAATTATTTTAAAATATATAATTAGATTTTAATAATATATTACGAAAATAAAATTAAAAAATTATTCTTTAATTAATTAATATTATAAAAAATTGAAAAATTATATTTAAAAAAAATAATAAAAAAAATTATTAAAATCGATAATAGATTTTACGAAAAATCTTTTAAAAAAATATTTTTAAAAACAATGAAATGAAACAGATTGATTATAAATTAATATTTTTTAAAATAAAATTAAAATTAAAAAAAATTAAAAATTAAAATTATAATTATAAATTATTAAAATATTTAATAATATTATATAAGAAATATAAAAATTAAAAAAAACGAAATACAAATATAATAATATAAATTTTAAAAATTATTTTTCGATTAAATCCAAAAAATTAAAAATATAATATATAATTATTTTTATTTTATATATTAAATTCGGATAATATAATAAAAATTAATAACGAAAAAAAATTTAATAAAAAAAACGAATATTTATTTTTTTTATAATTAAATTAAAAAAATAATTAAAATAACGAATTATTAATATTGCAATATATAGTGGTGTAGCTATTAGAAGCTCTGAATAGAGTCATATTGAGGCTTGTAAAACTAGGATATAGGAGAAGGTAAGAGGCTCTTAAGGAGCCAATATAACTGACTAATCACTATTAAGGATTGATAAATCCATATATTGCAATACATCTTTCAATATATATAATATATCTAGTTAATTAAAAATAAAAAAATCTATCAATTTGTCCAAATTGTATTTTTATTTATATCTCTGAATTATATATATTTTGTAATATATTTCTAAATAAAAAAATAATAATAATTTATATCGATAATATATTTTTATTTAAACCGGGATTGACCAAAAAATAATTAAATATTATAAACAAAACTAGGACCTATATAATTTGCGAATTTGATTAATTTATTGTTATCGTCAAAATTTTTATTTTTTTTAAATTTTTTTTTGAAATTGTTTTTTTTGTTTATAAAAACCTCAAACTTTTTGAATTAATTTTCCAAATATTTTATATATAATTTAATATAAACTTTATAATATTCAAGTTTTATATAATTTTTTTTTTGTAATAAAAATATTTTTTCTTGATTTTCTTTTTATTAGATTTATTATTATAATAAATTCCGCCAATATTATATTTCCTTAAACCGGTTATATTGCGAACTTTATCAGTGAGATTAATATAAAATAAAAAAAATATAGAAAAGTTTTTAAAATAAATTAATAAACATTGATATTTATATTATATTTGGAAATATTATTTATTTTTAAAAATAGTTTGAATAAAAAGAATAATATACTATTTTTCCAGGATAATACAATTGAGGAGAACTAGTTTATTAATATTATCTTTGAAATCGATAATGAATTAATTAATATTTTTAATTTTATTGATTTGTATTTTACAAAAATTATAAATATAAGCCTGTTTAATATTGTATCCAGTTCCCTTATATTAGGTCTCCAGGGCTTTCCACATTTTTTTTAACAATTATAATATTTGATATATATTATATAAATTTTTCCTTGAAATTGATAATAATTATAAAACAAACAAATACGTTATTTTTAGACCATTTAGTATAAATAAAAGATGTATTATATATAAACATAAAAAACTTCTTGATTTCTTTTTTAATATTATTAATATAACTTAAAAGGTTATTAATTTATAAAACGAAAATGATCTGGGTAATTTAGATAGGATAGTTATTTTCCCTTGCAAATTTTTGGATTTTAAATAATTGTAAAATCTTTGCATCGATTATAATATTGATAATAATATATATAAAAATTGAAAAAATTATAAATATTGAAATACAGAATAATATCGAGAGAAGTTTGAGTAATTATAAGAAACATAGCCTTAAAAAATTTGGCTATATAATAGTATGATTCTATTTTAATAATATAAATATAACTACTCGTAGCGCAACTTAAATAAATCGGTAATAATAAAATTTATAAATAATCTTTTTTGTATCAATATTGAAATATTTGGTAACAATATAAAATTCCGAATTATTTTTATTTGCTACAGAAAATAATACAACGATTTGGTAGAATTTGCAAAATTTTTGTATATTAAAATATTAGGGTCGTGAAAAAATTGAGAATACTAATAGATTGATCAGATCCGAGAATTTAATATAATAATAAATATATTGAAAAAAACTAGTTTTTATAATTTGATATATAAAAATATCGATATTTGTAGATATAAAACGAATAAAATAATAAAAACATTTAATACTCGAGCCTTAAAATTATAATATAACAAAATATTCGAGATAAAATTGTTAATATAATATAAATAAATAATAAAAATATTTCTTAGGAAAAAAGTAAAATTCTTTTATTCAATAAAAATATAAATGATTAGACGCAAAATTAGATTTATAATTTATTATAATATATAATAATATAATTATTAGAAATCCTAAATAAAGTTATATTGAGATTTGTAGAACTAAGATATAGAAAGAGGTAAAAGGCTCTTAAGGAGCCAATATGGCTGACTAATCACTACTAAGGGTTGGTGAATCCATATGTCGCAACAATTAAATATCAAAAGAATTTTTTAATTAAAAAATAAAATATTTAAAAATCGAAAATAAAAACTAAACAAATTTTTATAAAATTATTAAATTAAAAATATATTATAAATTATATTTATATTATTAAAACCAAATTTAAAATAAATTATTTTTGAAATATTTGAAGAATAAATATTAAAATTGTTAAATATTATAAAACCAAATAATATATAAAAAATAATTATAAAAAAAAACAAATTTAGAAAAAAACAATTTTTTTATTTTTTAAAATAAATATAATAATTTTTATATAATAAAAATATAAAAAGATTTTCGAATTTAATATTTTATTTTAATATTTTATATAAATTAAAGAAATAAAAATTGAAATATTATATATAAAAAATGCTAAATTTTAAAATATATAATATTAAAATTATATTTAAAATCAAAATAGATTAATATTTTAAAAAAAATACAAATTTTATTATCTTAAAAATAATTACATAAATTAATATATTAATCTAAAAAAAAAAAAAAATTCTTTTTTAAATAAAATAATAAAATAATCATTTACGAAATTATATTTATATAAATATATATTAGAAAATATTAAAAAAAAATATTATTAAAATTAAAATAAATTAGAAAATTAAAATTTATTTCTTATATAATATCAAAATATATAATCTGAAATTTTTTTATTAAATAATAATGAAATTAAAAAATATTAATATAATATAAAAAATATAAAAAAAATAAAAAGATTTTATTTAAATATTAATTATAAAAATATAAAATATTTTTTAAAAAAACAATTTCAAAAAAAATTTAGGAATTATAATTTTTAATTATAATAATAATTTTATATCGATTATAAAAAATTAAATAAAATAATAATTAAAAATCGATATTTATTTTTTAAAATAAATAATTTACAAAAACGATTAAAAATAATAATTATATTTGTATAATTAAATTTGTAAAATATTTATTATTTTATTCGAATTATTAGAAATGAAAAATAAAAAATAATGTTTTAATATATTTAAATAACAAAATAAAATATAAAAAATATATTAAAAAAATATTAATTATTATAAAATAAATATAATTATTTTTAAAATTTATAAATTTTTATTAAAAAAATTATTTAATAAAATTATTAATTAAAATTGGAATCGAAAATTAAATCGAATATATTAAATAAAATTATTAGAAAAATATATAATTAATTATATTTAATAATTTATTATTTAAAGAAAATAATATTTATAAAATTTAATTATAATTAAATATTTAAAAAGATAAATTTTTTAATTACGATATTTATTAATTATAAAAATTTATTTTATTTTATTATAATAAAAGATTTTAATAAAAAATAAATATAATAAATAAAAATATTTATTATATATAATTTAAAAATCGGAAAATTTTATAATTTTTCGATAAAATAAAAATTATTAAATTAAAATAAATTTTTTTTATAAATAAAATTAAAAAAATATATAATAAAAATTTAATAATTGAAAATATTTTTAATAAAATTAAAATAAATTTTTTATTTTTGAAAAAAAAAATTTATTTTATATAAAAAAATAATATTATCGAAAATTTAATATATATTTTTTTAAAAATAATTATAATTAATTTTAAAATTTTAAAAGAAATAATATTAAATAAATTTTTTTTTTTATATATAAATAAATAAATAAATGAAACGAATAAACCAAATTATAAATAAACGAATTAAATATTATTTTTATTATTAATATAATTTATATATAATATATTAATTATAAAAAAATTTTTTTATTAATATAT
>Ga0247778_1000986_pt1 | contig 17574 bp, 12 predicted proteins | sample UWRJL049202B5_FD_179939 | JGI IMG/M metagenome (GOLD analysis project Ga0247778, IMG submission 179939) | Plant litter microbial communities from Arlington Agricultural Research Station in Wisconsin, United States - UWRJ-L049-202B-5 | ecosystem: Environmental > Terrestrial > Plant litter >... | reverse complement strand
TAGTTGCGCAGATCGGCGCTATTCTTTAAGTAGCCGTAAAACTGGTAAGATTGCAGGTTGACACCTTTGTAACTCCAGTTCAGGTTACCATTGGCATCCAGGAGATCGGGGAGATTAGGAGGCAGAAATGCCTTCTGCGCGCCCCCATAACCCGGAGAATTGTTAAAGCTATAGCCAAAATCTGTGATGAAGTCGGCAGTAAATCTATTATTCGCGGATGAATGATGAACGTTGCTGTGTACAGAGAATCCTTCTGTGGCATAATTTCCCGGAAAGTTCACCTCCGCCCTGTTGTATCCTACGGAAATCAAAAAGGTATTGTTCAGCGTTCCTCCTGATAATGTTGCATGTACATCCACATTATTCACCGTCTTTCCATGTACGACCTTCTGCCAGTCAGTGTACTTGTTTTGGTCGAATACCAGCAGGTCCGGTGCATATCCTGATGCATACGGACTGGTTACATTGGGAACGATGCCGTCAGCCGCAAACGCATCTTTCCGCACTTGAAGGTATTGTTCGGTGTTAAGCAGTTTTAATGTCCTGATGGCTTCACTAATACCGGTATTGGCGGTAAGATTAAAAGAAGATTTACCCGCTTTCCCTTTTTTGGTGGTAATTAATATAACGCCATTGGCCCCCTGCGTGCCGTAGATGGAGGTGGCGTCCGCATCTTTCAAAATACTGATACTTTCAATATCGTCCGGATTGATCGTATTGAACGGACTCGTACCACCTTGCTGGCTTATACCGCCGGAAAAGCCATTGCTGGAAAGTGTAAGACCGCTGAGTTGGTTGATGTTCCTGTTGTTCAGTTGTGAAAAGGGTACCCCATCAACGATAAAAAACGGCTGATCGTAAGGCTTTATGCCAGTACCCGTAGTGGATATCGTATTCTGTCCGCGTATCTGCAGCTGGACCCTGGCTCCCGGAACTCCACTGGTAGCATTGACAGCCAGTCCGGGCACTTGCCCCTGCAAAGCCAAAAGAACATTGTTGACAGGCTGCCTTTCTATCACTTCCGAGGTCACAGTGGTGGCCGAACCCACGCTGAACCGCCTTGAAGTGACCCCATACCCTATCACCTGGATTTTATCCAGCGGATTATCGTTTCTTTTCAGGACAATAGTCAGTTCAGTGCTCATCCCGGTCATTGGAACCTCCCGTGTGGCAAATCCCACAAAACTTATAAGGAGAACGTCGTTTGCAGATACCTTCAGATTGAACACACCCTCTGCATTGGTAACTTCGGAGACCTTCGTATTTCGAATCGAGACACTGGCCCCGGCCAGTGGAGAGCCATCTTCACTAAGCACCCTGCCACGGATAGGAAAAGGCGCCGGCAGGTCCGAATTTTCAACGGGGTCGGTATTGCCTGCCGATTTTTTTGATATAAAGATCGTGGTATTCCTAATGAAATAATCAAAGGGCTGACCCATAAAAACCTGGGCTAAAAAATCCTTTAGCGGAAGGTCTTTTACATTCAATGTTACCGGATGGGCTTTATTAACCACCGTTTCATTGTAAGCCACCGTATAGCCGGTTTGTTTTTTAACGACAGCGAACACCTCCGCCAGGGATGAATTCTTTCCATTAAAGGAAACCGTCTGTGAAACCCCTTTCGCTGAGACGTGCACAATGGCAGCGCTAAGGAGGAAAATAGTTAGCTTCATTTTTAGCAGTGTTTTGGTTGCGTAACGGCTGTTCCCTGCTTCCATTAAGCGCATAGTGAACAGTCCGCTACAAAATGCATTTTTTTGCATACTTTAGCAGTGTTTAGGTGATTTGAATTAAGCAGTCTTGCTGACTATTGTTCAGACGTTACCTAAGCGCCAGCCAGTGATGTTACCGCATCTCTGGCTTTTGTTTTTAGTCCCGTTTTATTTTTCCGGCTGACCGTTTACAACGATCAACCGCTTCTTTTCTATGCGGAACGACACCCCCATTGCACCCAGGCCATCCAGCATCTGGGACAAACTAAGGTCCCGTTTTATTTCACCCCCCAGAAACATAGCCGGTATCCCCTTTTCATATACCACATCTACATCATACCAGCGGGAAATCTGCCGCAGGGCATCAGCGAGAGGGGTATGTTTAAGATAAAAGCTGCCGTTCTTCCAGGCCAGGGTCTGTTCGATATCGGCCGGCTGGATCTTTATCCCCTGACCCTTTTGCTGTTGACCGGCAGAAACAACAATGGCTTGCTGGCCGGGTTTCAGGATGATCCCATCCCCGGAGAATTTAACCTTTACACTGCCCGTTACGAGTGTGGTCTGTAGGCTGGGTTCGTCTTCATAGGCATTCACATTGAAGCTGGTCCCCATTACCTGTATGTCCACCCCTCCTGTCCTGACTATAAAGGGCTGTACAGCATTTTTCGCGATCTCTATATACACTTCGCCCGTCATCTGCACCGTCCTTGTGTTCCCTGTAAAGCCTGTAGGATAAGTAATCGATGAGGCCGCATTCAGCCAGACTTTTGTCCCGTCCGGCAAAGTCAGTTGGTACTGACCGCCCCGGGGAGTGGATAAGGTATTATATAGTATTGCTGATGCCTGATCCTGCAATTTTGGGATTGAGTGATAAGATAGCTTACCGCTATCGGTCTTGCTGATCTGCACGCCGCCCTGCTGTGCCAGATCGCCGGGCTGTACACTGTCCAGGATGATCCGGCGGCCGCCGGACAAGGTAAGGATGGCTCTATTGCCGCCGGGAGGCAGATCCGCCCTTTTCACGGCAACGGTGACGCCCGTTCCTGGTTTCGTTCCTCCCCTATTATAAATATACACACCCAGCCCCGACATCACCAGGAGCCCGGTCCACATGGCCGCCGAACGCCAGGAGAGCCGGAAGGTCTTCGCTGGTCTTTCGGATCGCTGCATGATTTGCCTGAACTGTTGATCCCAATCAATCCCGGGGATGGCTTCGCCGGGCTCCAGTTCGTCCCATATTCCTGCCAGCCAATGCTGTAGCTGCTCGTCGGCCATTCCTTCCCGGATAAGGGCAAAAAGCTCTTCATACTCCTGAAAAGAGATATCATGCCCTGTATATTGCTGCCACAGGTAATTAAGCCGGTCAAGGTCTGCCATGTCAAATGATTTTGGTGTCCGTAGGAGGGTTTACATGTTATAGGACAATTCTGCGAAGGAGAAGGACCGGCAAAATGAAAAATTATTTATACACTTCTTCCAGCATGAGGAGGATGGCCACGAGGGGGGCGTGATCCTTCAGCCGGGTACGAAGCCACTTAAGGGTCTCGACGAGGTTGTTCTTCACGGTATTTTTGGAAAGGTGCAGGGCTTCGGCAATCTGTTCGTGGCTCAGGCCCTCGTGGCGGCTCATATTGAATATCCGCTGCTTCTGCGGCGATAGTTCCTGCAGAGCGGTCTCGATAAGGCGCCGGCTGTCATTGAGCTGGATTTGTTCTTCCGTAGTATTATGAGTTTCCGAGAGCTGGCGCCAGAGGTTACGACGAAGTTCTTCGTCATTGGCGATCTTCTTCAGTTGGTTAATCGTCCGGTTTCGGGCGAGGGTGAAGAGCCAACCGGAGGGATTCTGGATATCGGCGAGTTGTTCCCTACCCTTCCAGATCTGGAGGAAGACCTCCTGGGAGATCTCTTCGGCGATGGTTTCGGATTGGGTTGTGCGGAGGACCAGGCGGTAGATCCCGGCGCGATAGTGGTCGAAAAGAATACGAAAAGCATGGGCATCCCCTTCCGCAATCTGATGGAAAATACGTTTTTCGTCCGGGTGCGCTATCAGGGCCATTCGTTATAGTTAAGCTGGAACGAAGATAGGGAAAAGATGGAAGGGTTGAATTCCAGAAAAATAACCTGAAAGATTTTCAGAATACAGGCGCGTTCAAAGAACATGATATGAAATTTATACGTGCTGATAGTGTAAGATGCTTAGATCGGTAACAGCAGATCATACTATCCCGAAAGCAAAAAAGCTCGCTCACAAAAGCGGAGCAAAAGAATAGCCCGATGCCCCTATGCGGAATAAGGGGTTTAGGTAAGCCCCCTGCAGGAGAATGGATCGCCAGATTGGCAGTTTAGGTTTCTTTTTTGGGAGTTCAGCTGGACTTGGGGTGGTTATTTTTTTATAACCCTCTTGCCTATAACACCACTATCAAGTCTGAAAATAAGATAGTATATTCCTTCCGGCAGGCCTGTGAGCCTCACCGTGGAGGAGAAGGAGTCAACATTTTCCATTGATTGCAAGAGAGCGCCGGAACTATTATATACTTCTATTTTTCTGATCTTGCCCTGGCCCCCTTTAATATGCACAATGCCATCAGAGGGGTTCGGATAGATGTATAGTGTTTGCCCATCGTACGGAATTCCCAGGGAGAGAACCTTGCTATATTCGTATTTGCCGTCAATATCCACTTCTTTCAGACGGTAAAATCTTAGCCCTTTTTTAACGTCTTTGCAGTTGAATAGATACTTCGTCGGCAACGCGCTATTCCCTTTCGCAACCACTTCTCCGATTTTGGCATATTGTTGCCCGCTGTCACGCTGCTCTATCTCGAAATGATCGGCGTTTTGTTCCTGCGCGGTCTCCCATTGCAGCGCTACGGAATTATCATCCTGTATAGCTCCTTGGAAATACAGGAGACTTACAGGGAGAGTTGCCGGATCAGCCAGCGCTATATTATTGAATGACATCCAGAACTTAGTGTCGTCATTGGGAAAGAAACGCACCTCGTCGATGTCACTAAAAAAGGCAGGCGTTAATTCATCGGCCTGGGTGATGGTTTTGGTTGCAAGACCTACGAATGTGACATTGATGAATCCTTTCGGCACGCCATTGTCGTAAGTGGCAATCGTTGCGCCGGGGTTTCCTCCCCAATCATAAAGTTCAATGGATTGAAGAGAAAAATTATGGGCCTGGTCGGTACTTCTCATCACCATGGCCGGCACACCGTCAGTCGTGACTGTAAGATCCGGTCCGGGTGTAATGGCGGTATAGGAACTATTCCCGCTGGACAAATAGCTGTTGTCATACCATACGATGGTAGAACCCGGTAACAGGTTGAAGGATGCATCCGCTGCAAAGATCTCTATGTGTAACCCGCCGCTGATACTCTGGGTGCCCCCACTTCCATCCTGTGCGATCCCGCCGCTCCACGCGGTCGGATCGTCGCTGGTGAATACCAGGGTATAGGGCAGGGTTGCCTGACCAAAACCGCACAGATAAATGCCGATAAAAAATAAAGTGGAGACTGGTTTTGTATAAAATTTATTCATCATCATACGATTATGCAAAATGGCTTCAAAACATTCTTCGCTAATGCAAATAGTTGCTTCAAATGGACATCAGAAGGAATTCTGTTCCAGGTAATAATATGAATGATGAATAGAAATGTAAACCAGGTGAGACGAAATTGCTCTTGGGTATACCAAATATATTAAAAAGATAAATGACTAATGCATTTTAATTTCCCTGGGGTCTCTTGGCGTGACCTATTTCTCTGCCGGCGCAAGGGCTACCGCAGCTTCCGTCGTCAACAACCGGAAGGTGAAACTTTCCTGCAGGTAGAGTCTGACGCTGGTTTCGGAATGACCAAGATAACCGATGGAAATGTCCTGGCCAAGATCCAATTCGAAATCACCTCCACGGGTGCTAAGCACGAATCCGCCCCTGATTGCCGGAGCCCAGATGATATCCCCATCTATTTGCCGCTGGATATGCTGCAGAACAGGGTATCCTTCATCGCTGCCGCCATTGACAGCGGTGTATGGTTCGGAACCAAGAACGAGCGCATATGGGCCATTGACCCCGGCAAGCCGCAATTGACTAACCGCTTGTGCAACGATATCCGGGTAACCCCGCACATTGGAAGGAAGTGTCAATACCGGGTTGCTGCTGCCCTGCCGGATACCCTGGATTCCCGCCGCTTCGTATCCTTCGAAGACCGAGTTGTCTTCTGCAAATGCAATCTTGCGCGCCGCATCCTTCACGGACGACCAATCTGAATCCGTCGCGCCGCGCTCAACATCATCGATCGCCTGGCGTGTGAGTTCGAACGGAACCCGAAGCTCCACCAATGCCTTCACCTCACGCCGCACAGCCTGGATCCCTTCGCCGGGCGCCGGGATTCCCTGAGTATGCCCCGTGCCGACGGCTGAGAAATCAAAACCTTTTGGACCTTCCACATCCACTACGCGCCGCGCCGCCAGATGCCGCTTGAGGGTGCGTCTTGCCTCCTCTTCGATTTCCACCCAGGCCGCCTCTGAAACCGGGGCTAGCTCCCGATAAAGATTATTCATATCCTGCTTCTTTTTTTAGTGATCCAATAGATAATGACCCATCGCCCGAAGACGACCGCGATCCAACCTCCTGAATATCCTCCCTTGCATCAGCGGCAGAAGGAACGACCTCCAGACCCGGCGCCCCCGATGCGATATTCTTCAAAAAGGACGCCGAAGGAACAAAAAAAAGGCTCCCTGTCTTTGGTGTACTGAAATCCAGCAACCTGTCGTAATTCCCTTCCGGCAAACCGATAAACATATTATCCAGCATCTTTTTTATCGTGCTGAATGTACTCGCATAAGCGATGAAATAAGTACCCATCTCATTGGTCGACATATTCCCAAAAGGCAGATTGTCCCGGATGATCTTCAGATCGTCACCGACATTGGTCAAAGCAATGTGAGAATTGGAGGGCTTTTGTTCATCAGGCATTTCAACGTCATTTTCTTTAGATCTTCCGAATACCTTTTCCTGCTCCTCGACAGGCAGCGCCTTAAATGCCTTCAGATCATGAATGTATTTTTGAACGAACAGATAGCTTCCCCCCTTATAGCTGGGCTCATCATCCCCGATCAAACCAAAAAAGGCGCGTTTTTCACCTTTTGGATTTTCGGTGCCATCGACAAATCCTAATATAGAACGACCATCCCAATACCGGAACCCGTGAACCTCCTCCACACTGACGGCCACCGGGTCCAGGATTTGAGCCAGGGTGGCGGCCATATCGTAGCAAATGCTGCTCGAGGTTCCCTTGAGATGAAAATGCAGATCGCCCCTGGTGGCCACCGCCACATGTTTCTCACCGGCGATGGGCACGAAATTCTTCAACTCCTTTGGGAGCGGAACCGGAAGACCAAGCTGCAACCATGCCTCATACCCAACGCCCATCACACAAGCCGCGCCGGAATCGGGGAACCGGGTCTCGCCTGAATTATTGAGATTGATAACCAATGCACAGACCCTTTGAAAGACGGATCCGATCTCCTGGCCCTTCTTAAAATTCCAGACCAAAAAGATAGTATTGTCACCACGATAATCCAGTACGTTTTGCGGCTCTGCGTTCATATTTTGACTATGTATATCGACATTTGCTTGCGAATTTACGTATTCTTTATAAGATTTTATCCTATCGAAATATCCCGGAGGTGTCCGGCATATCTCCCCCTTCTTTATGCGTTTTACCCCCCCGGCTGATCATCCGGATGGCTTCTTCAAGAAATTCATCCCGTCCTTCCTGCAACCCCTTTACGGTTACCTGCAAGGGCACATCGACACGTACACCTACCCGTTGCGTCTCTCCTCCATCGGGGTAATAAATACCGACGGAGGAAAACTGGGTAAGAACATTTCCGGGCAGCCATACATAGGTTATGTCCCCGTCCGCCCCCGCCGTAGTACTCCCGACGACCATGGCGCCAGGCGCCGAACGCAGCGCCATCGCCGTATATTCCGCCTGGCTTTGCGTGTTTGCATCGACGAGGATGATCACCTTCCCCTTATAAACTTTATCCCGGGGAGTAGAATCCGTGCCGGAGACTCCCCAGTTTCCCCCATTCTCATTGGGTGGAGAAATGGACATGCAGCCAGGTCTTCTCGTATCGGACGACGTTGCAACGGCAAAGGGGCTTTTATCCGCTTTCAACCAGGAACCATAGATATAACCCATGAAGGATGCCGGATAACACCGGAGGTCGATGATAATTCCCTTTGTACTGTCCAATGTCCTTCGGACCAGGTTGAAGTCCTTAGCAGACAGATGATCCGCCCGGATGTACCCAATGTCGGAACCAATGAGGTCGTAGCCCTTATCACCCAATGCCGGCTGTGGTTTCAGCAAATGTCCGCCGGAATAGATACCAACTCCGGACAGACGGACCGTCTTTACGGAACCATGGTATTCAAATTCATAATCCGATGCGGGTCGGTTGCTCCTTAAAAGGAATCCGTAAGCAGATGGCATGTCTCTCCATTTCGCCGCTTCATTCGAGGCGGGTGTGAAGGGCAGAAATTCCCGGGTCAGGCTATCTACCGCTATTCCGTTAATGGCACGTATGATGGCGCCCGTCGGCAGCAGCGACCGGATATCAGGAGAATCCATGAGATACTTCGTCACAACCAGTTTATTCTCTGCAAATACAGCCTCAAAGGGAGCTCTGTAACGGCCCTTGATAGAATCCAGATCGGGACGCAGGTTCCAGACATTCGCATGGGTATCGTGTATATGACCGATCAGCGACAAACAGGTCAACGAATATTGGCCGGGATTCTTCGCCCCGATGAAAAGGGGCAGATAGGCCGGCAGCATTTTATTCCAGTCCTCCGCGATCAGGTGGCGGTAAGGGAAAAAGTACTGCACTATATTCCAGAAACGGAAAAGACTTAACAACCGCAACGCAGCAGAAGGATAGTCCGTCGCATTGTATTTTTCCTCGTGGATGAATTCCAGCATCCCCGGTACGATAACTATAATAATAATTTCCCCGGGAGATAATATGGTTATCACGGATCCGGGCCAGGCTCCGGCGCAGACTTTCCGGGTACCGGTCTTTGTAGAAAAGATAACCATAGTTCGCCGGCACCTTTATCCCATCGGAATCGGTCAGGGCACAGGTTTTACAGGCAGGCACCTTCCCTATCTGCCTGACCCATTGCTCTTCTATTTTGTAGACAGTCTGAATATCCGGCGCCTGTACGATAGCCGGAAGGATACGAAATAATGCAGAGTCCCAGTCATACCGTCCTTTGCTGACGGCCGGGTGATAGTATTTGAGAAAGCCCCATAACATACCCAGTTGAGACAGCCGGTCTGTCATGGCAGGCGTAATTTCTCCGTTCAATACAGCAGAGACAGCCTTTCCAAGCCCTTCTGCCGAATTTGGATCCGAGGCCGGCAGTTTATAAGATAGATCAGCCAACGGTCGTCCGTCGATAGTCACCTTAAGGTTCCCGATCCACGCACGGCCGTTCCCCGCAAGAATCCCGATGATGTATATACTGTCCCCCTGAACGACGTCGATCGGTAGCTTCAGCGAATGACGGGCCCAGTCATGCGTCCCGGACACGCCATCCATAACCATCGCCTTATAGGATACCTTCTGTTTCTGTTTATCCAGTACCATCGCGATCAGTCCCGCAGTGCCGACGGTGATATTTTCGGTCTTGATGGCGGCCGAGAATTCCATCGTGTCACCCCTCATCGGCAATGGAAGGAAGCGAGCAAAAACCTGCATCGTATTCAGCGAGCTGTCTTTCTTTCTCAGGCTGAATGCAACATACCCCTGTTTGCGAACCGTAGTATCCAGGTATATCTCATAGTGATCGCTGGCGGGTATCCGCCAGCCCACAGGACGATTGGCGCTATCCACCTCCCGGAAATCCAGGTTCAGCAGCCGCTGCTTTTCGGCCCCTTGTTTCGTCAGCTGATCATTGCGGGGAGTAGTACAAGACAAGAAAATACAGGTGGGTAGAAATGGCAATAGCAGGTAAATGAACAGGCAATTCCGAAATAACATAAGGCTTGATTTGATCGGCCAAAGATATTATTCTGTCCGGGAATCCAGGCTCTCCGGAACTATCGGAATTTTCCGCTGTAACTTTACCACTACATTGACTGGCGACCTCAGTGGAATGCTACTCCCCTAACACATCTCCATATCCTCCAGCACACCCTTCCTGGACGTCTCGCTGGCCACGATCGTTACCGTCTCCGGCAGCGCATTCTTATACTGCTCTCCAATGGCAATATTCATCCCCGGTAAATAGGCGAATTTATTGTCAAAAGAAATGATGCGCTCGATAGAAACAATATACCCCCGGTGAATCCGGCAGAATAAGTCCTGTGGCAGTATCTTTTCCCACTGCTTGAGTGTTATTAGAACCATGGCGGATCGGTCCGCCATGACGAGCCGGGTATAATTCTTACGGGCTTCGATGTAGAGAATGTTGTGAAAATCCACTTTCACGTTTCTGCCGTCCTGACGGATAAAAAAGAAAGATTGCACTTTACTGCTGTTTTGGTTACAAATAGTAAATCGAAAACTGCGATGACTTGTTCTAAGGGGGTAATGTCGAAGGGTCTACTGCAGATTAAGAATCAGCAGCCAATGACTCCATGAGGAGTACATAGTTGACACGTTTGTCAGAGAAGAGCTTAGATGGATAGTCAGGCCTCAAAAAATGGCTATTTGAAGACCAAAATAAATAATATTACTTAGTTAAAAAAAAATATCCTCCTAGTTTTTTCATTTCTGCATTTATATAATCCTCATATAACCCGTAGGCGCCGATCATCGTGGCCAGGTAATCCCCGGGCGTTGCAGTCCCCGGATCCAGGTCATGAATCCGGCCAACCATCACTTGGGCGCCCAAATTACCCGCCCGCAGGAAATATTCCTCATCCTTCTCCGTGAACCCTTCCCGGACATAACAACAGAAATCCTTATGTGTTTCATAGAATTTCTCGATTTTCCTTAGTTCCCAGCGCCAGAAGCGGGCCAGTTCCAACGCATCCTCGGCTGGCCGGAACAGCAATGCATGGTACCGGCAGGTATAATACTCGATATAGGCTGTGAATTGCGGTTTCACCTTCTTGAAAAAGTAGATCTCCTCCTCCCTGGAGGCAAATGTGTTTTGCTTGATATGCTTCTGCAACCTCCCCCAGATGTCCAGGCTGCATTTGAAGCAGGCCTCGATGGCCTCCATTTCCGACCGCTCGGATTCCTCGCATAATATAATGGCATTCAACAACTCCTGATGGTATTCCTGATAATCCCGCGTCATAAATGGTGGATAGAAGGTTTAAAATGACGAGACAAAAACAGCAAGGGCCTTGTAGAAACAAACCCCTGATGGACCTAAGTCACATGAGAAAACACTACACTATATATAACTAAAAACAAACGATTTTATAAAGGGTACGCTCAGACCAGGCCCAATAACCCGAATGGTTCACCAAAATAGAAGTTTACTTTGCAGCCCTCCAAAAAACTACATGAACAGCCGCTGCCTCTACACGAAGCCTCTAATTAACCCGATAAAAGCCCGAACATTTTAGCAACTTTAGCAGTTTCTGGGCAACCATGCAGCCAATGCCTGTCCTTTGACTCGTTCTCCGGTTTAAGTAGATTTACAAGCCTTAAACGGGCCCGAAAAACATTCCCCGCGGGGTGGATGCGGGGGGACTAACAGAAAAATAAAAATCTATAAAAAATTGATTGCCAATTAAATAATGCTTAAATTGGTGGAGATGCGCAAAGAAAGAAAATAAATTAGATGGGAATTGAAATTTATATGTAAATTGTTGCACGATTTACAAAAAAAAGCCCCTTGTAGAAACAGAGGGCGCTAACGATTGCTTGCCATATGAAAAAAGGTAGAAATATCTTTTGTGCTGATCTTCTCAGCCTTCCTTGAGTCGACTGCGTCGGCTCGTCAGAAAGACTGACTTTGTTACGAATGAGCCTCTAACGATTGCCTGCTAAACGATTGCTGCCATTTTTCTAACTCATTCTCTCTATGACAAAAGTAAGATGCACCGGCCTGTCATTCTAATCAAATTTTTGGTAAGTTTATTACGTCAAAATGATACTTTTGCAGTTACAATCCTTTATGGGATTGAGTTTTAGGATAATCACTTCATTATGGCCAACCGGTTTTCAGATACATTATTCCAACTCATTCATTCCCTCGAAAAGTCCGAAAAAAGGCATTTTAAATTATATATAAAGAGGAGTTCGACCAAAGAGGACCTCAAGATCGTTCAGCTGTTCGACGCCATGGACAAATTGAGCGACTATGACGAGAAGGCCCTGCTGAAGAAGCTGCCCGGCATCGAAAAACCCCAGCTTTCGAATCTCAAGACGCATTTGTACAAACAGATCCTGGCCAGTCTCCGTCTCCTCAAGAGCGCCGAGAGCATCGACCTGCAGTTGAATGAAATGTTCGACTACGCCCATATCTTGTATAAGAAAGGCCTCTTCCAACAGAGTCTGCGCATTCTCGACCGGGCCAAAGAGACCGCCCGCGCCAATCAAAAATTCAATTTCCTTGCCCAGGCCCTGGCCCTCGAAAAAAGGATCGAGACCCTCCATATCACCCACAGCATGCAAATGCGTGCCGAATCCCTGTCCGCGGAATCCCTGGAGGTATCCGCCCGCATCGATATGGTGGCCCGCCTGTCCAATCTTGCACTGCTGGTATACAGCTGGTATATCAAGAACGGCCATGCGCGCAACGAGAAGGACGAAGAGCGGATCAAGCAGTTTTTGGAAGATCAACTGCCCTCCACCGCCTGGCAGCAGACGGGGTTCTACGAACGGCTCTACCTCTACCAGATCTACAACTGGTACGCCTTTATCCGGCAGGACTTCCTGATGTACTACCGCTATTCGCAGAAATGGATGGATCTCTTTGACGAACAGCCCCTGATGAAACGCGTGGAGACCAGTCACTATATAAAGGCCCTGCATAATTTGCTGAATGCCCATTTCGACCTGCGGAATTATGAAAAATTCGAGATCACCCTCCGGCAGTTTGAAGCCTTTGCACTGACAGATCGGGTCAAGGAGAACGATAACTTCCGGATCCAGTCATTCTTATATATCACAACGGCCAAGATCAACCAGGTCTTCATGCAAGGGAATTTCAAAGAAGGCCTTTTGATGGTGCCGGAGATCGAGACGAGGCTGCAGGAGTATGATCTTTTTATCGACCGGCATCGCATCCTCGTACTGAATTATAAGATAGCCTCCCTCTATTTTGGGAGTGCCAACTATGCAACCTGTATCGACTATCTGCAACGGATCATCAATGACCAGGTGGATATGCGCAATGACCTGCAGTGCTATGCCCGCGTATTGCACCTGATGGCGCACTATGAGCTGGGCAATTTTGAATTGATGGAGTCCCTCACCAAGTCCGTGTATCGGTTCATGGCCAAGAAAGAGACCCTTACCCGGGTGGAAGAAGAGATGTTCAAATTCCTCCGCAGCTCCTTTGGCGCTTCCCGTTACGAGCTCAAGGCCGAATTCGAGAAATTCCTGGAAAAGATCAAAAAGTTCGAAAGAAACCGTTTTGAGACCCGCGCCTTCGCCTATCTCGACCTTGTTTCCTGGGTAGAGAGCAAGGTATTCATGAAACCCATGAGTGAGATCATCAGCGAGAAATATCGCAACAGTAAAAAAAGAGTGTACGCCAAAAAAGCTCCCGAGACGATCCGCCCTTAAAGTTAGTCAAAGGCGTTATGACGTCCGGGCCGGCTTATTTCTTACAAACAACGAAGACATTTATGGCGTCCCGGGTTAACTTATCTCATAAAGCAACCCCATAAGGACCAAAAACTATCCCCCGGTGAAACTTTAATCTCACTTCCCACGCTACTGCCTATATTAGCCTATATTGACCTCTCCTAACTCGACTCCTATCAGACCTGTAGCGCAAATTATCGATGATCAATTGGGAAGACTTTTGCCCGAAGTCGTTCATTCATTATCGGATAAACTATTTTGATGGCGCAACCTGATGACGATCTCATTTCGCAATTTACCCATGGTGATACCGGGGCATTCTCGGCAATTTATCTTGAATATTACCCCACGCTCTATTCATTTGTCAAAAAATTCATTCTCGAAAAAGAGGATGCAGAAGATATAACCGCGGATATCTTCGCCAAACTCTGGCAGATGCGCGACAGGTTTGAAAGCATAAAAAATATAGAGGCCTTCCTTTATATTACCGGCCGCAACGCCTGCCTGGATTTTTTACGGACGCTCAAAAGACGGAATGAAAAGCAAAAAGACCTGATTTATACACTCCTTCAGGAACCTATGGAGGGCACGCTGCCTGAAGATATAAAGACGGAAGTGTTGAAAAAGATCTATGAGGAAATAGAGAAACTGCCCAAAAGTTGCCGCAATGTTTTCAAAATGGCCTATCTCCAGGATTGGTCGAACAGCGAAATTGCAGCGTCGCTCCAAATCAATAACCAATCGGTCCGCAACCACAAGCTTCGGGCTATCAAGCTATTGCGAATGACCCTCCTCGCAAAAAAGCTATTGATCAGCCTCTTCGCCGGCATCTGCTGCTTATACATGGGTTAATATCTTTGTGGCTGGTGTTAATAAATTCTTATATTTTTTTGAGTACAAACCTCGTTCGGTGTCGTCTTACTACAGTAAGCAACGAGAAACTCAATTTAAATCCATGGCTGAGGCTAACGGCAAGGTATATCTATTGATCTTAAAACATTTGAAAGGAGAATTGAACTCCTCGGAAAAGGAGTTGTTGCAGGACTGGATTCATTCGTCGGACGAAAACCGGGCAATTTTTCATGAATTGACGGATCCGGCGCGCCTGGAGACGGACCTGAAGGAGTTTCATGAAACCAGGATCAATATACAAACCAAGATTGCGGAAAGGATCCGGGAACAGGAATTAACGGCTCTCTCCACTCCTGCCCGCCGCCATGTTATTCCCCGTATCTGGCGTTATATTGCGGCAGCCTCTGTTCTTTTGCTGGTCGTGGGCGCCTGGCTTTGGATGCATCGCAATCCGGGTACAGCCCGCGCTTCGTCAAATGATATCGTCCTCGCCAAAAATGATATTGCTCCCGGAGGCAATAAGGCCACCCTAACCTTATCGAATGGTTCCGCAATCGTGTTGGACACTGCCGTCAATGGCCACCTGGCCCGGCAAGGAAATGCAATGCTGACAAAAGCAAACGATCAGTTGAGTTATATGCCCACCGGATCACAGCCAGCGGCTGCCAATGGTTACAACAGCCTGACCACACCAAAGGCAGGTCAATTCCGGCTGGTTTTACCGGATGGTACAAAAGTATGGCTCAATAATGCTACATCCCTCCGCTACCCTACTTCATTCGCGGCCGGGAGGCGGGAGGTCTCGCTCACGGGCGAAGCCTATTTTGAGGTAGCCGCGGATCCCTCAAAACCCTTTATGGTACAGATCGACAATAGCCTGGCCATACATGTACTCGGCACCAGCTTCAATATCATGGCCTATAAGGACGAACGCTCCGTCATCACCACCCTGCTCACAGGTAAGTTAGAACTGGCCACAGGGTCTAAAAAGTCTATGCTCATGCCGGGAGAGAAGGCCATCGCCGGCCAGGAAGGGGATTTGAAAATAGAGAAGGTGGGCGAGTCTGAGGATGCCATTGCCTGGAAACGCGGTTATTTCAGCTTCCACCGGGCATCCCTAAGTGATGTATTGCGGCAGTTATCGAGGTGGTATGATGTCCAGGTGGAGTTCACTGCGCCACTGTCGGCAGAGAATGCTTCGTCATCGGCCGATACGTTCGACGGGGAGATCGACAGGGGACTGGGTCTCTCGTCTATCCTACGGCATTTGGAGAAAAAGGAATTGCATTTCCGGATCGACGGTAAAAGGTTGATCGTATACAGATAGTGTCCATGACCATTAGCCTACCTCTGAATCATCAAAAGGAGAAGCCACAGATGTCCAACAGCATCGTGGTTTCTCTCAATTTATCTGAACTTTAAATACAACAACTATGAACCCTCACACCCACCTCGCCAGATCAGCACTTATCAAACGATTTCCCCGGCCGGATTGAACATTTGTTCCCCGGCTTTTTCTATTATAAACCTTCTCCCATTGGGGGATGCCCATAAAAAAACCGGCAGTGTGCTAGCACTACCGGCGGATCCGGGCATCTTCAAAACGATCTGTTAGATTTTATTTGTAACACCCAAACTTACCAAAGGTATGAATTTTACTTTTCCGGGAGGCCGTCCCCTCTATGCGGGTACGCGATCCCTTCCGAATCAACTGATAATGAAGGTGGTCCACTGTGCCCCCTTCTTATCCAAACAAGCAGTTTTAACTATGCAGGCATCCGCATTTCTCCTCCTGGCCTTCTCTCTCCATGTTGGCGCCACTGCCTACACGCAGACGGTCAGCTTCACCGGGAAGGACGTTCCGTTAAAGACCGTCTTCGCCTCCGTGAAGAAACAGACCGGACTCGGCGTCTTCTTCGAGAATGGCGAGGCGATGCTACAGTCCTCGGCGCCCGTGACCCTCGACCTGAAAAATGTTTCCCTGGATGTCTTTCTCCGGATCTGCCTGAAGGACCAGCCTCTGGATTATTCCTTAGAAGGCGCCACCATCTTCATCAAGAAGAAGGAGCCTCTTCCGGTCGCCTTGCCGACCGCCACGCCCGCCACTGTCCCGGTGGGCGAGATAAAGGGCCGTGTGACGAATGAAAAAGGTGAGCCATTGGTCAATGCGAATATTACGGTGAAACGGACGGGGCATGGGACGATTACGGATGCGAATGGGAAATTCGTTTTGAGGAATGTGAATGATGATGATATTATCTCCATCTCCTTCATAGGTTATAAGGCCCAACTCATCTCTCTGCGCAACCGCACAAGCCTAGTCTTGATCATGGAAACAGCTACGAATGACCTCGACAAAGTCGTGGTTCAGGCATATGGTACAACTAGTCAAAGATTGGCTACGGGAAATATTGGAGTAGTTAGGGCGGAAGATATTGCTAAGCAACCAGTAATGAATGTATTGGAGGCTATCCAAGGGCAGATACCAGGAGTTGTCGTAACGCAAACAAGTGGTTTCGCAAGTGGCGGTGTTAATATTGAAATCAGAGGAAGAAATAATATTAATCCGAATTTTACATCTGATCCTTTATATATTATTGATGGCGTCCCTTTAACTATTTTGGATGTTAGCAATACATCCACTTATGCGACAGGCTCACAGGGAGTCATTGCCAGTGGCTTTGCAAGCCCAGCAAATGCACAAAGTCCCTTTTTTAGCATTAATCCTTTGGATATCGAAAGTATTGCAATTCTAAAAGATGCAGATGCTACATCCATATATGGCTCGAGAGGTGCAAATGGTGTAATATTGATTACTACTAAAAAAGGAAAAGCCGGAAAATCACATTTTGATTTAAATGCTTATACAGGACAAAGTAAAGTATCCTACAAGTATAAATTCCTAAACTCCCAACAATATCTAACGATGAGAAAGGAAGCACTCGCTAATGATGGTCTTGCAATTAATATCATTAATGCTCCAGATTTGGTAGTCTGGGATACGACCCGATATACCGATTGGCAAAATTATATCTGGGGCGGGACAGGAAAAATAGCCGACATTCAAAGCAGTTTGTCTGGTGGAGATGAGAGAACCACATTTCGTTTTGGTGCAGGTTTTCGTCGTCAGACGGAGATCCTTTCATTAAGTGGAGTCAATCAAAGAATCTCCTTATCGTTTAATCTTACACACAAAAGTCAAAATCAAAAATTAACTTTC
>Ga0247778_1000985_pt1 | contig 17577 bp, 13 predicted proteins | sample UWRJL049202B5_FD_179939 | JGI IMG/M metagenome (GOLD analysis project Ga0247778, IMG submission 179939) | Plant litter microbial communities from Arlington Agricultural Research Station in Wisconsin, United States - UWRJ-L049-202B-5 | ecosystem: Environmental > Terrestrial > Plant litter >... | reverse complement strand
GCATTGAAGGTAGTGACGAGGATGAGGATGGAAATAAAGAGTACGCCGGCCGGGCCGCCGATGGTCCTAAGCACTTCCACGGCTGCGATCTTATTGGGTGTGCTCTTCAGCGCGATAAAGGTGTCGACGGGGAGGATATAAAAATAAACCACGTTCAGCAGGACATAGATCGTCATGACGATGAGGGTGCCGAAGAGCAGGGCCAGGGGCAGGTTCTTTTTTGGGTTCCTGATCTCTTCGCCGATATGGCCGATGCTGTTCCATCCTTCATAGCCCCAGAAGGCGCCCAGGCTGGCTACGATCAGGGCGCTGACGAGGTGCCAGCCTGTCAGGGGATGTTGTGTTCCATAGGCGCTGGGGGTTGTCAGGTGAGACAGGCTGCCTTTGCCGGATGTGAATCCCGCGACAATGATGATCACGGAGGCTACCAACAGGAGAATGGTCATCACGCGGCTGAGCTTCTCCGCCTTTTTAATACCCCTGTAATTAAGATAAGTGAGGGCCGCGATGAGGATTGAGGCGAGGACCTTTATTGAGAAATTGTCGGTAAAAAAATGCCCGGCGCTGCCGGGTGCGGGTGTCCATTGGGGTAAATGGATGATGTTGTTGACGGATTGGGAGAAGATGTACGCCAGGGCTGCAATGGAGGCCGTCTTCATCACGGCGAAGTTGGCCCATCCATAGAGGAAGGCGAAGAACCGGTTGTATACCTTTTGAAAATAAAAGTACTCACCGCCGGAATTGGGGAAGAGGCTGGCCATCTCGGCCGTACACAGAGCGCCTGCCAGGCTCACGAGCCCCGCCAGGATCCAGCAGGCCAGGACGAGGACGGGGGATTGCAGGGTGGCGGACATGGGAGCGATCTTTTTGAAGACACCCGAACCGATGATGAGGCCTACGACCAAAAAAATACAGGAACGAAGATGGAGGGTAGGCGGAAGTTTTTGCATGATTGCATTTATTTGATGAGTGAAAGGATCAGGGGAATGACAGATGCGACGCCCTGCTGCAGGGGCAGCAGGACCCGTATCCCCAATTCCTTTTGGTAGTGTTGCTGGTAGGCCAGGGCCTCTTCATCGGTGCAATCTTCGGTATTCAGGGCCAGGGCAATGACGGTCGATCCCAGGTCCCGGATCAGGTCTATCTCTGATGCTACGGAAGGGATGGCGCCCCATTCCGGTAAATGGTCATAATATTTTCTTTTTGGTGCGTGGATCAGGATGGTATGGCGGGCATTCCCGGAGACGATGAATTCCGAGCCGCAGGGACCGCTGGGGTTGCGCAGGGCAGACTGTCCTTCCACGAGGATGACTTGTGCCCCCGTTTCTTCCCAGCAGGAGACAATGGCATGTTCGATCTCGCCGGAGATAAAATCATTCAGGGTAGAGTCAAAGATGAATCCATACTGGCCGCCTTGCAGCCAACCGGTCTGTCCGGTATAGATCATTGCTGTGTTGATTCCGGCCGATACGCAGGCCTGTCTTATCATCCGGCAGGTAGTTCTTTTGCCGATGGCGCAATCCATCCCGATGACGGCGATGACCGGGGCCGTCACCTTGAAGATCCGGGCGGACCAGAAGTGGAGGTCCTGTCTTTTTTTGGGTCTCCGGATATCGATCAGTTCTGCTCCGTGGGTTGTTGCCAACTCCACCATTTCGGGCATATCGTTCAGGTAGTCGTGCAGGCCGTTGACGACGGAGATGCCGGCCCGCAGGCATTCTTTGACGGTCACTGCGATCGTGGCAGGGAGAAGACCGCCCACCGTTGCTACCCCTATGACGGCATAATGGATGTTATCATGACCCAGGGCTGCGAGGGCGTCCTGTACCCGGGCATAGACCGGTATCTTGCGATGAATTCCGTCCAGCACTTCACCCGCGTCCTTCCCTGCATGTACGGCATCGATGACGGCGAGAATTGTATAGCGTTCGGTGCCCCGGATAAGGCCATGGGCGGTCTTGGCGTCCGACTCATGGAGAAGGCCGCTGGTGATGACGATGGCGCCGGGAATGGATGGGGGGATGCTGGTCATGATTAGCTAGGTAGGACAATATACTGAAATAATAGAACTTCTGATGCAAGTTGTGAATCAGGTGTTTTCGAAAGATATCGAAAGGTTTTGTGAAGTTAATCATAAATTGATGTAATTTAACTTTCATGTTACAACCCGCGCCACCCCAACCCTTGTCGATCCAGGCAGTCCGTAGCCAACGTCTGTTATCGCTTGACTTTATGAGAGGACTGATCATGGTCCTGCTGGCTCTTGAAGGGGCCGAATTGTTTGGTCATTTGTCGAAGGCTGCGGAGGGCGGCTGGTTGCAGGTTCTGATGGAACAGCTGGAACATCATCCCTGGCATGGATTGCATGCCTGGGACCTGGTGCAGCCAGCCTTTATGTTCATGGCGGGCGCTGCGATGGCCTATTCTCTGGACCGGCAGCGCCGGGAGGGGATGAGTTGGGCGGCCTCTTTCAGAAAGACGCTGCAGCGCTGCGGGTGGCTGTTCTTCTGGGGCGTGCTGGATTATGCCGTCAAAAAGAACGGTCTGTTCATCCTGTTATGGGATGTGCTGACGCAGTTGTCCTTCACCACACTGGTGGCCTTTCTTGTCTTCCGATGGAGCTATATGGCGCGTATCCTTGTCTGCATCGGTCTCCTGCTGCTGACGGAGATCCTTTATCGGTATACGCATGTGCCGGGTTTTGACCAGCCCTTTACCGACCAGCATAATTTCGGAAACTATGTGGATCTGCTGCTGATGAACACCATCAACCGGGGAGGCTGGGTGGCCATCAATTGTATTCCGACGGCGGTGCATACCATTGCCGGGACGATGGCGGGCCAGCTGATGCTGGGGATGAATCGCGGAGGGATCTCTCCCGCGGGCCGTCCTGGTGCTGCGCCGGCGCTCACGCCGAATGACGGTCAGGCTGCTCTTTCCCCGGTCGCCACCAGTCAGAAAAAGATACGCAGCCTGCTGTTATGGGGTGGCATCTGTCTGCTGGCAGGATTTGGCCTGGACTGGGCGGGCGTCACGCCCATTATCAAAAAGATTGCCACCTCGACCTTTACGCTGGCCTCGCTCGGCTGGTGTCTCTGGCTGCTAGCCGTCTGCTATTGGTGGATCGATATGAAGGGACATCGGAAGGGTCTGCGATTCTTTACGATCGTCGGCATGAACTCCATCTTCATCTACCTCTTTTTTGAGATTGTCGGGTCGCGGTGGTTCAACGATTATATCACGGCGATCGTTACGGGTCTGCTGAAGATCGTTCATACACCCACCCTGCCTGCCCTCATTGTGTCTTCGCTGGTGATCTTCGCGCTGGAATGGGGGATCTGCTATTTTTTATATAAGAAGAAAATATTTTTCAGGGTGTAGCGATCGTCTTCGCCGGTTTTAGGGTGAGGTTAGGGGTGATGAAGCCATGGACCTCATTTCCGCCGCCAAAGGGAGGGCCGACAAACTTTCCTGCCATATCTCTTTTTGTATGACAGCCGTTGCATTCGGCAATGCTGTGAGGTCCTCGTCGATTGCAGGAGCGAAGTAAAGGATCAGCCGGAGCAGTTGAAATTGGTGTAAATTTATCCGTATGAAACAACACGTATATCATACATCCGTGACCTGGACGGGTAATATGGGTGAAGGCACAAAGACCTATCGCTCCTATGGGCGCAATCACATCATCAGCATGACGGGCCGGCCGGATATTCCCGGATCCTCCGATCCTTCCTTCAGGGGTGATCCATCACGCTATAGTCCGGAGGATCTGCTGGTGGCCTCTATTTCATCCTGTCATATGTTATGGTTCCTGCACCTCAGTTGTGTGGCGGGCATTGTTGTCACGACCTATGTCGACCGGGCGGAAGGTACCATGGCGGAGACAGACGATGGCGGCGGACATTTTGAAGAAGTGGTCCTGCGGCCACTGATCACCATCGATGGCGTGGTCGATGCTGAAAAACTGTCGGAAGTGCATCATCAGGCGCACCAGCGCTGCTTTATCGCGAGCTCCTGTAATTTCCCCATCCGGCATGAACCGGCGTATCAATAAAATAAGTGTTTCCTTTTAATGCGCCGTTAGTTTTGGCAGGGAGACTGCGGGACTCGTGCGGATACGGCGCCAAATGTATATATTCGGGTAACCACCTATCCCCAACTTTATGCTGAAACGTCTGCACCGATTCTTCTTTTCCGGTCGTAAGAGGCCGACCCCCCAGCCCAATTATTTTATCTCTACCAGAACCCAGACGCAGGAACGGATCCGCAAACTGGGTATGGATCTTCCTTCCCAGGATATTGTTCCGGTATTGGACCGCAACAAAATTTTATACCCCGCACCCGATCCACGGGCAGAGATGGAAGGATATGAGCCGGACCCGGAACTGGAATGGGTCATCGACCTGGAAGGAGAAAAGGGGCGACCCTTTGCACTGCATGATCTGCGGGAGATCTTCAATGCGAAATGGCGCAGCGAACACAATGCCGTGGAGATATATGGATATGCATCGGAAGAAGGCAGATGGGGCTATGCCCTTGCCGGAGATTCCCCGGAAAAATTCGATAGGCTAAAAATAGGCATCAGACTGCTGACTGCGGGCAATATCAAGCGACCCGACCTGCTGCCTTCTTTGCTGGAGAAGATCCGGGTAGAGCTGCGGAGGCGAATGGCCGCCTATCGATGGAAGACGAATATCAGAGAGAATGAGACGGTTGCGGCCGTCGTGGAAAGGACCCGGCAATTGCTGGACCTGAAGAAGGAATTTAGCAGGGATGTACTGATCGTATTGAAGAGCGATACGAATTATCCCGGTATGCAGGTCTGGGACACCCTGCTGACGCTTGGTCTTCAATGGGGGGATGGGGACTATTTTCATTGGGAGAACCTGAACCGCGATCATGGGGAACAGTTCTTATTCAGCGTTTGGTCGACCAGTGCTCCCGGATATTTTTTTCCGGAGGCCGTCAAGGCGGGACGATTCAATCCCATGGACCTTGTCTTTGGATTTTGGATTGCGAGAAATGCGGATCCGGTACATGTTTTTGATGCGATGGCCGACGCTGTTGAATTTTGCCAGCAGAGATTGGGAGGAAGGATCCTGAACAGGGAAGGGTTGCCATTCGACAAAGGAAAAGAAAGAGCCGAATTGCTGGGTATTGTCGAAGTATTAAATGCCAGGGGCATCGTGCCGGGCTCACACCGCGCGGTGAGAATTTTTTAAGAGGCTCCTCAATTTAACTTACCCTTTTCCATCAGCTGGTTGTGTACGGTAGTCTCGAGGCTGACGGCCTTGGGAATCAGCACCTGTTCCTCTATCTGCGCATGTACATGCAGGTCCTGTTCGAAGGTTTCCAGTTGGGTCAGGAGAATGCGATACAGGGATTCATTGGTTGCGGGAGGCTGGTAGAGACGAATGGTCTCCCGGATATCCTTCAGCTCATCTTCCGTATCATGATGGTCCTTCAGGAATGCTGCGATAGAATATTGCTGGCTGGCCATTACGAAAGTGGAAAGATGATTGGGGGTCAGTGTTGCATTGCTCAGCTGTACGATATAGGGCAGAAGTAATTTTTCTTCCTCGCTGATGTGGGTAGTAAGATCCTGGCAATAGCGATGGAAAAAAGTCTGTAAGACCACCAGGATCGGGTGATTGGATTGGTAATGGCCGGAGAGCAGCAGGATGCTCTGCGCGATCTCCGGTAGCTTTTTTTGCAGATAGAAAGCATGGGTGCGTTGAATATAATCCACCACCAGTTCGATGGGGAAAACTTCGAAGTCTTTTGCATCGAAGGGGCGTTCTTCAAATGAACGCAGTAATACGGCTATGAATTCTTTATTCGCTTCCGGCGGCACCTGGTTATGATAGAAATAACCAGATTCCTTTAGTGGATACACCGTGTAGCGTTGCATTACCTGCGAGAATAAATAACTGTTATCGGGCATGGCGGACTACTTAATTTTAAAGGGACAAGGTACGAAATCTTTGGAATTGTTAAGCTACTGATTGCCAACATTTCTACAATTTCAGGATGGATTGAACAGGAACGAGACCCGGCTGGGTTCCAGGCCGAATTCGGCATAAGTTGCGGGGTTGTAAACGCTGCGCGTATGATGCAGCATTAAGTCAACGAAGGTGGGGGAGAGGTTAGGGACGAGATGGCTAAGAGTTTTCGCCAGCCAGGCGGGGATATGCCTGATCCGTACGGCCGGGTCCTGATTGGCCAGCCGGATGAAATCGTCGATGGTCATTTCCTCCGGTCCCGACAGGTCATAGACACCTGCTCTGCCGCTGACCAGGGCTGAAAGGATCGCAGCCACTACATCGCCCCGGTAGACGGGGTTCATTTTCTGCCGGCCGTCCCCGATGGCAGGCACGGGGCGTCCTCTTTTAGAGTGGAACAGTTGGTCCATCCGTGAAGGCTGGCCGGGTGCGTCCACGATCACGGGGCAGCGAAAGATGACGGACTCTTTGCGTGTCTCCTGTAATAAATGCTCGGCATGGCCTTTATAGTGGAGATAGAGATTGTGCTGGCTGGTCGCGGCGTGGGCATAGCTGAGATAAATGACTCTTCGGCACCTGCCATTGCGGATGCAGTCTGCTACCCGTTTGGTGGTAGTGTAGTTAGCCTCTTTATATTGGTGATTATTCCCGGCGTTGGCATCACCCGAGAGATGGATGATATGATCTGCGTCGGCCATCGCCTGTTTTGCGGCCTCCGAATGCATCCAGTCGGTGATGACTGCATCGGTGCCGATATTTGCCGGACGTCTGATGAGACCGGTCGTGTAATATCCATTTTGCCGCAGCCGGGGGATGAGCAGGGCCGCCGTCGCGCAATTGGCGCTGGTAATGACAATCTTACCCGCTTCCTGCATGTTCACAAATTTTGCCTAAATCTAGGCAGATAGTTCGGCATTCAGGTCCATCGTGTGATAAATATGTGTGTCCAGGTCTTTTACGCGGATCATGGTATGATGACCGGAAGGGATGGCCTCAATATGGATACACCGGTTCTCCGTGCTCTCAACCGCGCTGTTGACCATTTGGGTCAGCACATAGGCCAGCATGTTGCTGTCGACGGGGACGGACAATTCCCGGGGAATATCATTTAACAGGACATTGTTGCGACGGACGGCCAGGGGCTGCAGGCTGGTAATCAGCTGACTGACTACCTGGTGGACGGAGGTATCGGCGCCCGGGGATGGTATCATCACGTCGGGAGACGGCAGGACCTGATGGGACAGATCGGTTGGTACTGCACTAGTCTGGGGGCTAAGAGGGAAGGGCTTCATACAATTACATTTTTATAGGTGTAATAAACGATATGGCCGGTTCCAAGAATATGGGATAGATGTCTATGCGTGCGTACAGGAAGGGTCGGAGAGAAACTAATTTGTAAAAAAAAAGGAGCAGTATGAAAATACACTCCCGTCTTTAAATCCAATATCCTATGAAAAACCGAATAGGGTAATTCAATCCGCGGGCCAAAATACAGCGTGTTGATTTGTAGCAAATTATACTTGTGAGGGGAATGTCAATTGTCCAGGAATGGGAAAATTATTTGCAAATGGGGAATGAAGGGTGGGGAAAATTTATGGTAAGGCGGACGGTGAATGACCGCATTGGGTAATCTCTGTATGTGGTTAGTTGACCCGCCAGAAAATATCGGCCATCACCCAAATAAAAAAGGGCCAGGATAGAAATCCAGCCCCGTCTTTAAATCCAATATCCTATGAAAAACCGAATAGGATAATTCAATTGGCGGGCCAAAATGCAATGTATTGAATGGTAATTAGTTATTTATATATGCCCCATGCCAAACGTCCAGGAACGGGAAGCTTTTTTGCAAAATTGGAATGCGGTGGGAGGAGCCTCACTTATTTACTCCTCGCATCCACATACAATTGGTTGAATAGGAGTTTAAAAGTCCCATGGGTTTGGGCCCGGAAGGTGATCTCGGGGCCAAAGACATACAATTTTCCCTTGCCGACCGTGGCGACGAAGGCGGCGACTCCGTCTTTGAGATAGGCCTGTCCCCAGGCCCAGCCGCTATGGAGAGGTTTGTCGGTCGCGAACCAGGCCAGGGGGCGCACGGTGCCCTTGGAATAGGCCTCCGGGGCGATGGTGAAGACGGGGCTGCCATCGAAATAGACATCAGCGGTTGCGGGCATGCCCCATGCCGCCTGGTTGGCAGAGTCGACCTGTACCCGCAGGACGCTGCCGGGGATATAGAATTTCTCAGGGGGCAATTTTCTTTCTTTTCCATTCACCATTTCCACCAGGGCGTCGCGCACGGGAAGGTCCAGCTGAAAGGCCAGGTTGGCGCTGGATCCGATGGTGACGATCTGGCCGCCTGCCTTCAGGAATTTATTGAGTTCGGGAATGGATTTCTCCGCGGAGATGCGGCCCAGGTGGGATCGGTATTCTTCGGGCACTTCGCTTGGTTTGGGATCGTTGCGCATCCTGAAGGGGTTATTATTGTTGCTGCCGGCGGTGCGGACCGAAGGGATGGCGCCATTTACAAAAATGATCACATCATATTTTGCACGGAGGTTGCCGGTATCGATATCCCTTGGATAGATTAGGTCGATCGGGAAATGATATTGTTCCATCATCCATCGTACCCAGCCCGAGGAGATCGAGCCGCCGTAACTATCCCATAGGGCTATACGCACAGGGTTGATGCGGTTGAGGCCGGCGGGGCGATTTTTGTAGACGGGTTCGATGCCGATGGCGTCGAATGATGCCATATGGTCGAGGGCCTGGTGAGCTTTTGCAGAGGACGGCACAAAGAAAGAACCCTGGCCGTAGTCTGCGCCGGCGGGTATTTCGGGTATACGGTAGACTTCAACGCCTTCCTTCAGCAGGTCGTTGACGGCGGTAAAGGATTCATTGCGGCGTGCGTCCAGGACATACCCTTTTACAGATCCATCCTGCAGCAGGATGCTCTTTCCTGTCTGCAGCTTCCCATAGGGGATGCGTTCGAAGGGGCCTTCGACCTTATCGAGGATACGATCGAACTGTACGCCCATGGTAAAGGCGGGCGTCCAACCCGCGGCATCATAGGGTGGAACCGGGGGGCCGCCCGGGTACTGGAAGTCGTTGGGATGATCCTGCGGTTCGAACATATCCAGTACATGTGGGCGGAAGGCCTGGTCGGTTTGTACGATATAGGATCCGGCGGGATACATTTTTTTGCCCACTGAAAATTCATTGTCCGCCTTGTAGACGACGATGCCGGCCCGGATCAGGATATTGACGAATTTTATGGCCGTGCCGAAGTCGGGCTGAAGGGAGGAGATGATATAGGCGCGGGGATCACGCAGGGCGGGGTTTTTCATGACGGAGTCGAAAAAGGCGGGGGGGATGGCACTGGAATCTCCCCGCTCACTGGAACCTGTAACCGAAGAATCGGCGGCAGGGTCCGCGGCTCTTGCAGAGTCGCCGGCTGCCCTGGCGGGTCTTCCGCCTGCTCTTCTGCCTTTGGGAGTGTTCTTATACAGCTGGTTGATCTCTTCGATCCTTTTGGGCGAGAGGGTCCAGTAGTCCCGGCTGCCCCGGTCGATGGAATTCTTTCCCATCCGGTAGATATTGAAGAGGAGTTGATCACGATACCGTACGGCGTAGTCCAGCACGGCGTAGTTGAGGGAGACGGAATAGTCGATGGATTGCCTGAAATGCCATTGCTGGGGGATCACGGGATTGGGGGTGGCCCCGTTGGGGATCAGACGTTGTGGTATCAGGGGTATGTTCGAAGGTGTAGGGCTGCCGATAATTTCCGTAAGCAGACCGATCATATTGTGAAAGTAAGTGGTGGTGCGTAATCCGCCATTGTACCAGGTGGAGAAGACGGAGCCGGATCGTTGGGTATAGCCGGGCTTGCCCTCCGCATTCAGGCGGTTGTTCATTGCCGCTCCCACCGCATCGATGCTGGTGATGATCAGGGGATCGAAGACATAATTGAATGGGTCCCGGTAGGGCGGCCCTGCGAGCACCGAACCGGCGGGGCCGGCCTGGTGGTGGTTGTACATGATTTGGGGCAACCAGGAAAGAAAAAGCTGCTGGCCGATGTTCTGCGTCTCTTTTAAATTGAACATGTAGAAGTCGCGGTTATTATCATGACCTGCGTATTTGTTATAGAGGCGGGGCACTTGTTCCAGGCTGCGCTGCTGAGGTTTGGACGTGCGCATATACCAGTTGGACACCAGTTCCTGGCCGTCGGGATTTACATGGGTGAGCAAGATAATAACATTATCCAGGATATGCAGGGTCTCCGGGTCGGTGCGGCTGACTAACTGATAGGCGGTCTCGATCAGCTGGTGGGTGCCGACGGTCTCCGTGGCATGCAGTCCTCCGTCGATCCAGACAACGGCCCGTCCTTCCGTGGCCAGCGCATGGGCCTGTTCATCTGTGAGCCCTTCGGCGCGGGCCAGCTGCTGGGAGATACCCTTGAAATGGTCCAGCTGCCGATGGTTCTCAGGGGAAGTGACGATCAGCATGTATTGGCTCCTGCCCTCTTCCGTCTGCCCGATGTCCACCAGTTTGACACGATCCGAGGCCGCAGCCAGTTTCTTGAAATAGTCCGCTGTCTGGGTATAGGTGGCCAGCTGGTAATCATCGCCGATGGAGAAACCGAAATGTTCTTTGGGGCTGGGAATATGCTGGGCCCGGGTGAGGGTGGAGATCAGCAATAGCAGGAATATCAATAAAGAGATCTGTCTTTTTTGCAGCATCAGCAGTTAGTTTTCTCTGTGAGTGAATAGTGATTCAAGTTACTGATAGGAGGCCGGACAAAAAAATGTGGATGATCAGCGGATATATTTCATATCTGAACGGGTGTAAATTCCGCAGGCTCCATGCGGGAACTACGAGTGGAAATCCACTCGGTTGATTTTCAATTAAGAACTTAATCACAATAATGGTTTTGAGCCGACCGGCTATTTGGTGGATCAACGAAATTGTTTCAATTTTTCATTTTATAAACCTTTAAATTTTATTAGCTATGAAACCCGAAGGATTGACAACTCACAATTTATTTCCCAATGGTATTGTCGAATTCGATTTGACAACGTCAAATCTTCATTTCACGAACTCCATTAAAAAAGACATTATGATTGTAAGTAAAAAGAAGATGTCTAACCTGCTTACCGGATGCGGTCTTATCCTGATATTGGTCACTGCGGTCATCGGATGTAAGAAGGACCTGCGAACGCAGGAAGGGGCGAGGACGCCAACAACGACGGATGCACGTGCCGTCAGCTATCAACTGGTATGGTCGGATGAGTTTAACGGCACCAGTGTGAACACGGGCAACTGGAACCTTGACAACGGCAATCCCGGTGTCAACAATGAGAAGGAATTTTACCAGGCCGCCAATGCAACTGTCACGGGCGGCAACCTGGTGATCACGGCCCGTCAGCAGTCGATGGGCGGGCAGCCCTACACATCGGCAAAGCTGAATACTGCCGGCAGATTCTCTATGACCTATGGCCGGATCGAGGCGAGGATCAAGCTACCCATGGTACAGGGGACCTGGCCCGCCTTCTGGATGTTGGGATCGAATATCAATACGGTATTTTGGCCAACCTGCGGGGAGATCGACATCATGGAGCATGTGAATACCTCCAATACCATCCTGGGTACCATGCACTGGAATGGCGGCAACGGTCATGTTCAGTATGGCAGCAGCATTAATACGACCCCGGGTGATTTTCATATATATGCCGTGGAATGGGACAACGGCAGCATTCGATGGTATGTTGACAATACATTGTATGTGACCGGCAATATTGCGGGAAATATCAATAATACCGGGGCCTTTCATCTGCCCTTCTATATCATCCTGAACCTGGCCATCGGCGGGGATCTTCCCGGCAATACCATCGACAATGGTTCCTTACCGACAACCATGCAGGTGGACTATGTGCGGGTATACAATATTGTAAATTCGACTACGGCGCCCATCGGCCAGACAATCTCGCTGAAAGGCAGCAATGGCCAGTATGTCAGTGGAGAGAATGGCGTGCAGGCCATGAATTGCAACCGGCCTACCGCCCAGGCGTGGGAGCAGTTCCTGGTCGTAGACGCCGGCAATGGCCAGGTCGCCCTGCAGAGCATGAACAAATACGTCTCGTCGGAGAATGGGGTCAACCCGATCACCTGTAACCGGGCGAGCTTCGGCGGATGGGAGGTCTTCAACTGGATCTCCAATGCGGATGGTACGATCTCGCTGCAAGGCAGCAACGGGGATTTTGTATCTTCCGAGAACGGAACCCAGCCCATGACCTGCAACAGGGTGACGGCCCAGGGATGGGAGAAATTCCTGGTCAATCAATAAACATATTTGCTGTAGATATTTTAACTTATGAAGAATTGTTGGTTGTTATCGGCCTTTGTATTGGCGGCCCGGATTGGTATGGCGCAGGATGGGCGGGAGAAGGTTCAGTTATCCTTCAGGACCGGCTGGCAGCAGGAGAGCTATCACTGGTCGATAGCCGGGAATAGCAGCGGTCAGAATCCTAACGTCTATTCCGAGTTGAAATGGCGCCGGATCAGCGGGCCTGTTATGCGGCTGGCCATATCCTGGAATCTATGGAGATGGCTGTCCCTCTATGCGGACGGCAGCCGGCTGTTCATCACCGGTGGAAAGGTCACCGATACGGATTACCAGGGCGATAACCGTCAGCATGTCACATACCAGGGAGTATTCGACAGCGATAAAGGGAATGCAGCCTCCTGGTCTCTGGGAGCGGGAGGCTGTATTTTAGACAATGGCTTGTTCAGTCTCAGTCCTATCCTTGGCTATGGGGTGCATACCCAGGCTCTTTACCTGGTAGATCACAGTGGGGTCTACACCCAACTGAACAGCAGCTATAAAACCCACTGGAAGGGACCTTATTTAAAAGTGATTTCGACCCTGTGGCTAGGCCCCCACTGGCAAGCCAGCGCCGGTCTGGCCTATCACCAGGTCGTTTATACGGCCAGTGCGGACTGGAACCTGATCAATACCTTTAGTCACCCCGTCAGCTTCCGCCACAACGCCAATGGCTATGGCATCGACGCGAATGCGGAGCTACACTACCGGCTGACGCATTTGCTCAGCTGCAGCCTTGGGGGTGGGTATTTTAACTGGCAGACGGGCAGGGGCACGGACGAACTTTACCTCAGTGCCGGGGGCACGGATAAGACGCAGATGAATGGAGCCTTCCGTAATGGGTGGCGCGTGACGGGGGGGATTGCTGCGCACTTTTGAAAAAGAGAGTGGCAGGGTTGCGGCGCATTTCCGTATATTGAGTCAACCCCAATATTTTTCCACATGGATAGAAGAGATTTTTTGAAGAACGGAAGCCTCACGGGCCTGTCGATGGGCCCATTGTCTGCGGCGGCCCTGGGCCTGGCCTCCTGTAACAACGATGCGGGTAAGGGCAAGACCGGCCCCGTGGTTGCAGGCGCAACGGACGCCCCGGCGAACCCGGCCGAATTTATCCTGCTGGAGGCAACGGTAGACCAGCTGCAGGATAAAATGCAGCGAGGGGAATATACGGCCAGATCCATTACCGAACACTACCTGAAACGGATATACGAAATTGACCGGAAGGGACCCACCCTCCGCGCCGTCATCGAATTGAACCCGGATGCCCTGTCCATTGCCGATGAGCTGGACAAGGAAAGAAAGGCCGGTACAATCAGGGGACCCATGCATGGCATACCGGTCCTGGTAAAGGACAATATCGATACAGGTGACCAGATGATGACGACGGCGGGATCCCTGGCCCTGGAAGGCAATAAGGCTGCAGAAGACGCCCATATCATCCGGCAGCTAAGGGCTGCGGGCGCCGTCCTGCTCGGCAAGACCAATCTCAGTGAATGGGCGAATTTCCGGTCCACCCGGTCCACAAGCGGCTGGTCCAGCAGAGGCGGGCAGACAAGGAGTCCGTATATTCTAGACCGGAATCCATCGGGTTCCAGCGCGGGTTCAGGAACGGCAGTGGCTGCCAATCTCTGTGTGGTGGCGATAGGCACGGAGACGGATGGCTCGATCGTCAGTCCGTCCTCCGTCAATGGCATCGTTGGCATCAAGCCCACGGTAGGTCTGCTCAGCCGGACAGGTATCATTCCGATCTCCTCGACGCAGGATACGGCGGGTCCGATGGCGAGGACGGTAAGGGATGCGGCTATTTTACTGGGGGCCCTTACCGGTGTCGATGAAAAGGATCCTGTGACAAAAGGGAGTGCCGTCCACCTGGTCAGGGACTACACAAGCTTCCTGCATCCCGGCGCCCTGAAGGGCAAGCGACTGGGTATCGAGAAGGCCGGTCTGAAAGGGCATGAGGGGATGGTAGCCCTCTACCGGCAGGCGATCGACCAGCTAAAGTCACAGGGGGCTGAACTGATAGAGATCGAGTTGGGCAAGGAGACCCGTCCATTGGGGGATGCCGAGCTGCTGGTCCTTCAATATGAGTTCAGGGATGGATTGAACAAATACCTGGCCGGGGCAAGGGCCAAGCCAAAGACCCTGGCAGATGTCATCGCTTTTAACAAGGCCAATGAAGGTCGTGCGATGCCGTATTTCAAACAGGAGATCCTGGAGACCTGCGAAAAAAAGACCGACCTCAATGCAAAGGAGTATCTCGATGCGCTGAAAAAGAGTACTGGCGCCCGCACGATCATCGACCGGATCATGACCGTGCATACATTAGATGCAATCTGTGGGCCCACGAACGGCCCCGCGTGTTGTATCGATCTGGTTGACGGCGACTATGACACCGGCTTCTACTATTCCGCACCGGCGGCTATGGCAGGGTATCCGCATATAACCGTGCCGATGGGGCAATTGCAGGGTCTGCCGATAGGTTTCTCCTTTATGGCGCGCGCCTATGAAGAGGGGGCTCTTTTGGCCCTGGCCTATGGCTTTGAGCAGGCCATGAAGAAAAGGGCGGCGCCAGGATTTGTCAGGAGCTCGATCCCGTAGGCCGGGTTCTGGCACAAGCTACGTACCTTTGATCCTGCATGGCAAAGGATCATACAGGTTATCACATACCCAAGGGGTTTTCCGCGACAGGACTCATCTACCGGTCCATCCGGTATTATTTCCGCAACTCCATCAAGGGCGTCACCATTAATATGGCGCGGTTCGGCGACACCTATTCGGCCATATTCCCCGGCAACCGGCTGGTGATCGTGACCAGGGATGCGGGATTTGTCAACTATGTGCTCAGGGAGAACCATACCAACTATCATAAGTCCGAATTCACCTCGGACAAGGCTGCCAGGCTCTTTGGGAATGGGCTGCTGTTCTCCAACGGGGACTATTGGTTGCGGCAGCGAAGGCTGATCCAGCCGGGATTTCACAGTAAGAGATTGCAGGGGCTCTATGATATCGTAGCTGGTACCGTCGATGAATACCTGACGACATTCCCCACGGGTGATAACGTTGATATATATCCGCTCGTTCACCAGCTCGCCTTCGAGATCGCCATCCGGTCTCTTTTCAATGTCGAACTGCCGCCGGGTATGATGGTGGAACTCAGCACGCTGTTTCACGGTCTGCAGGAGTTTTTTGTCAAAGAGGTCAACCGTCCGCTGCGGAAATTGACCTATCCGCTGACGGGGGCGGATCGATTGGCAAAAAGAAGGTCTGAAAATCTCCGGGGTCTTATCAGGGATATCATCCGTCGCCGGCGCATCGATCCGGGGACCTACAACGATCTATTAGACATGCTGCTGAGCGCCCGGTATGAAGATACCGGGCTGCCGATGGACGAGGACCCGATCATCGATGAGGTGCTGGTGCTGCTCTTCGCGGGGCATGAGACCACCGCCAATACGTTGTCCTGGATGCTGGGCCTTATCGCCTCGCAGCCATCCGTATTGAAGAAACTACAGGAAGAGGTTGAAGGGATAGATGCCAATGGGAGTATCCGCAATGAATATATCAATGCCGTTATCAACGAGTCCATGCGTCTGCGGCCGGCCGCCTGGATGACGGACCGGGTGGCGCTGAAGGATGATCGATATGGTCCCTACAGCTATCCGAAAGGAACGATCATCCTGTCCTTCTTCTACGGATTGCACCGGCATAAGGATCATTGGGAAGATGGGGAGGCGTTCAGGCCTGAAAGGTTTCTTGATGAGAACGGGAAGATGAAGAAGCCGACGGCCTATTTCCCTTTTGGGGCCGGGCCAAGGATGTGTATCGGTAATAATTTTGCAATGGCGGAGATGAGTATTTTTGTACAGGCTTTTTTTCGGAAATTTTCCATTGCTCCTACCGGGCAGGTCCCTGTACTGATGCCCCTGATGACGCTCAGACCGGATAAAGTGATATTGAAGGTTATGGGACGCGGCGCCTAGCCGCGTCCCATAACCTTAGTTTTGAATAAAGGCGGCGACATCCTTCTTAAAGGCGACCAGCGAGGCCGGATGGATATACATCATATGTCCTGCCTCGTAATATTTCATGGTAACATTGTTGCGGATCTTTTTTTCCAGGCCCATATGGTCGAAAGTATATTCGGTACCAAAGAAGGGGGTGGCCAGGTCATAGTACCCGTTCAGCACGAGGATCTTGAGGTTGGGGTTCTTGCTCATTACGCTGGCCAGGTCGACCGCGGTATTGGCTGTTGTGGGAAATCCTTCGCCGCCGTTGGCTGCATGGTGCCAGTCCCATTTGAAGCCTTCGGCCGAGTAGGCGGAGACATGATAGTTATAATTCTTATTCACTTTTAATTCGGTGTAGAAATAATTCATGAAGGACGTGATATAGGGGGGGCTGATCTGCGAACTCTGGGGATCGTCGTTGGAGAATTGACTGAGGAGGTCCTGGTTGATGCCTTTGTACCGGGCATCCAGGCGGCCTACGGTCTGGTGTTCATCGCGCAGGAGTTCCTGGGTGAATGCGGGTTCGGGCACACGGAGATTGGCCCTGATCCAATATTCCTTGCTGAGGCCGGTATAGGCGGAGAGCTTGGATACGACAGAAGTCTTTTCCGCATCGGTGAGGGCATCTCCTTTTTGCAGGGCCGTTGCGTATTCACCCTGTGAGAAATCCCGGACTTCCTTTAGCCAGGTCTCGAGGTTGGCCGGCTTGCTTGCCAACTTGTTATGATAGGCGGCCACGGCTGCATAGGTAGGGATGTACAGCACATGGGAGATATCGTCCTGGAAGGTCAGCGTGTGGATGTCAAGGACGGTCGAGACGAGGATGACGCCATTCAGCTGCAGACCCAGTGCATCATGGAGGAAGCTGGCGATCCCGGCGGAACGGGTGGTGCCATAGCTCTCGCCCAGGATGAATTTGGGCGAGTTCCATCTGTCGTTCTCCTTGATATATTGGGAGATGAAGAAGCTGACGGACCGGATATCCTGGTCTACGCCCCAGAAGGCCTTGCCGGTCCATTTGCCGATCGGATGGCTGAGGCCCGTGCCGATAGGATCCACCATCACCAGGTCTGTAACATCGAGGAGGGAATGTTCGTTGTCCTCTAATTTATAAGGAGGGGGCGGGTTTGGGCCGGGGTCGCTGACGGGAATGCGGCGGGGGCCCAGGACTCCCAGGTGGAGCCACATGGAAGAG
>Ga0247778_1000984_pt1 | contig 17583 bp, 12 predicted proteins | sample UWRJL049202B5_FD_179939 | JGI IMG/M metagenome (GOLD analysis project Ga0247778, IMG submission 179939) | Plant litter microbial communities from Arlington Agricultural Research Station in Wisconsin, United States - UWRJ-L049-202B-5 | ecosystem: Environmental > Terrestrial > Plant litter >... | reverse complement strand
AAAAAAAAAAAAAAAAAAAACCATCTAGCAGTGAACCTTTCAACTAAATTTTCAGGCAGAAGCCAGAATTCATTCACATAAACGTCCTCCCACTCTGCCGTTAGAAGTTGTAGGGCGCTGAATAGCAAGTAAATTGAGAAAAGTCAAGTAGCATATCTCGTTGAGACCCACAGCTTTAGTGTCGTCTAGATATGTCCACATTATAGTCTCATCGCCAGATACAGATGCTATCGCAAGGTTTGCTAATATTTTCTATTTCTTTACATTTCCACTCACTTTTCCATTCAAGTGTCCATCCAAGATTCCGTTCGCTTGTCCGTGGAATTGTCTCTTGTCGATCGCAAATCTTTTAAAGAAGCCACCAATCCCTTCGACGTTGTCGATATCAAGCACCATTGAAACGTCTACCTCGAATTAATACCAATTGTGACGGAAAACGTAGTCAAAAATACCTACATTGATCTGGCCGCACAATGGCAATTGCGCCCTTTGCAGGATCAATTCCATAGAAATCGTAAGCGCGACCATGGCCGCTATGGTAGCTTTCGTCATCAATATAGATTTTATGCAAGTCTAATAGTGTCAGAAGTAAGCTCAATCATAAGTTAAAGAGCCAAACCTCTCATCTTGTATTCACCAGTCACAGGCCAAAAGCAGTCTGGTATCTGTTCCTGTTGTATATCTAATCTTTCGCCAGAGAGGATGACAATGACCTCGATAAAGCTATCAATGTCTGTCCCAGAAATCAAATATTTCTGGATCGGCCCACAGCTTGAGAAAAGGTATGCCCCGAGCTGAGTGATCAGTGTAACTGTGTAGGTTTTCGTTATTCGAAGTATAACTCACCTGACCCAGTTTTGCAGAAGCTGACTTCTGGCGAATATCTCCTGGGAATGCCACGACTCTCCAGCGTCCATCAGACGGTAGAGCGTTCACAGACTGCATTACTTTAGCGTCACAGAACCGAACTACTTGGACGCCCTGTAGTCGCATCCCAACTTTTAGATTAGTGGCCACTTGTTGGTTGCTGCAATTAGCTTGAGTGATGATAGAATCGTCGTAAGTCACTGTTAGTCCCGCCGTAAAAGCCTCAGCCTTCACGAAAATCTCGCTGAAGTCAATTTTGCCGTTGACATCAAGAACACCGCCTTCGTCTTTACCCAAAGAGGATAATTGTTTAGCCCAGATTTTGTCCCAGTTGATCAATACATCAGCTACTTTCTGCCGTTCAAGAACGTAGGTTTGGAGCAGTTCAGGTCCTGCTTGCCCCTTGAGGATAGAAGCGAGTTTCCACCCAATATTATATCCATCCTGAAAACTCACGTTCATGCCTTGACCGGCCTTGGGTGAATGTGTGTGACATGCGTCTCCTGTCAAAAAAATGCGATTGGCTTCAGAGAAATGGCCAGAGATGCGCTGTCCAATTGGATACACAGACCACCAGTATACATATGCAAAGTCAAGTTGGTACGGGCTGAAAACTTGGCGGGCTGCAGTTTGTATATGCTCCAGTGTCACACCCTTCGCTATTGTCCCTGGCTGAAGCTCCACGTAGATTCGGATCAAAGAACCGCCTTCTCGAGGTATTGTAATAATGCTACCGGCATCGGACTGCATTATGCACTGTTTGCGGATGTCTGGAAAGTTTGTCTGGGGAAAGACATCCATCACACCCCAGCTCATGTCAGAAGTCTCTCCAACCATCGTGAAGCCCAAAGACTTTCGAACGGCGCTGTGTGCGCCATCGCAACCCTAAACACGGTTAGTAAGTACACTGCTGGGAAAATGGTATTGTGTACCAAAGCATATTTGGCCTCGAATCTTTCCTCTTTTCCATCCTTCTCCGTTACAATAATTACGGGATAAGATTCTGAATCCTTTGCTTTCTCTTCATCGACGATGACTTTCAATACCCTGTACCCATAGTCCACTTCTTGGCCGTTGAAACGCTTCATAGCCTCCAACCACATACTGTTAAATCGTGCTTGATTCAATATAACACGAGGCAAATGCGACAATCCCGGCTTAGTTGCATGTGCGGTTCTTGTCCGCACAATGCCTCCTTTCTCAGGGTCCGAATTCCAGAAAGCAACTTCAATATTATGGTAAGCCTCTCTGAGCAACTCCTCAACCATTCCGAAACTTTCGAATATCTCAGTAGTTCGAACTTGAACCCCATCCGCCTGCCCAACGTCCAAGGGTCCAGAGCGATGCTCCAAGACCTTACAGCGAAGTCCACAGCGTGCCAACCAGGTCGCCGCTGCGAGACCAGCGGAGCCGCTGCCGCAGATGACGACGTCGAAATTTCGGTTCATTTTCACCTGAGTGATGTCAATGGCAGAAAGTTTTGACAGTTTCCGGTAAAGTCGCAACAGACAAAAAGTACTGCTCTGATGGTGGCGTCGACCCTCGTATAGAGATAACGAGGTAACTTCATATGTGGCTGATCAGAAAATCATTTTTCGCTTTCTAAGACGCACAGTTCGGATCACCAGAGCCGCAGGGTCTAAATTACAGCACATCAGAGCCGATCCGGCAGATTTCAAACATGGCAGCGTGAAATGATGGCTGACCCGTGATGCTTCGGTTCGGGACATGAGATCCGACTACATAGCCGGTTATCTATTCAAATTAACGAAAATGCATTCACTGCGAACGAATTAGTGCGAGGTGCACACGTAAGCCGCTAGTATAGTACCGGATCTCGGAAAACCGCTATGTCCTGGATGAACGGAAAATACCGGGGGGCTTCGGAGGCGCCCACCAGCCCCAATGTCTAACTACCTACGCACTTAGCTTTTCCGAATAATTTGCCTCTTGAGGGCGTGCTTAACACGGAATACGGCAAAGCTTTTCTTTTGAGCTTCGGAGGCCTGTGCTCCAGTCGTCGAGCGAATATCTTTTCAAGTCCTGATTGGACGACGCAAGGAGTTATGCACTAATAGTGCAGCTGCCCACTTGGAGGCCCTTACCTAAGATTCACCAATCATGATTTCAGTCTCAAAATTATGCCAGTGACAAATTATTGTGAATTCTGAAACAAGTACTGTACTTGACGAAATTCCTCCTTTGATCCCTTGTCAGATACTAACAACTGCGACTCCTTGTATCTCTCGGAGCGATTCCATGCCTTCCTTCTGTTAGGTATTTAGATCCTTTTCAACAAATATGACCTCAATACGGGTCAAGGTTTCGGTCTGAGCCCTTTTGAATACCATAAGCACTTTTTAACAAGATCTTGCGTTCCACATCTCCGATTTCGCCGATACAGCCAAAGTGGTGTGACATGGCCATTCGGGAGTCTTTTTTCCAAACCACTCGACTTGAAGGACTCATGATGGGCTTAGTTGACCTTATTCCCAGACCCACTTGACTTTTGTGCATAAACCGGTCTCCTCCAGGACGAGAATATACGATGGCTATAGTCAAAGCATCGATAAGGTGTCGCTCATTAAGGAAGTAGTAGCCACTCCCTTTCAAGGTCCTCACTAACGCTTCGCTCCCTACCGCCATACCAATATTTCCCATAAATCCGATGTCAGCAACGGATGCGGGAAGATTTTGGCCATGACGATAATTGACGAAAGCATCCAGGAACGAGTTTGCAGAATTGTAGTTACCTTGGCCCCATTGCCCTGTGATTCCGCAGATTGAAGAGAACAGAAGAAAAAAATCCAACTTAGCAGATGACGTAGCGTGATGGAGATTCCAAGTGCCTTGAACTTTCGGCTGGACGCTTGTGTTCCACTCAGCGAATGTCATTTGCGACATCAAATTGTCCTATAACAGTCAGCGTGTACTCATATGCACATAGTAGATAGGTTTACGAACTCTCATCACTGCTGACATCTGCATAACGCCTGCAAGTGGCTTGGTTGCTTGCTTTACGGCTCCTTCCACATCTGATAAACTCGTCACGTCGCCCGCAAAGCACGTTACCTCGCATCCTTGGGATCGAAGTACGTTGAAGAAAGGTGTATTCTCAGGCCCGTCTTTTGCAGAACGAGAAAAGAACATGATGTTTCGGGCTCCATTCTCTACCATCCATGTCGATACCATCCTGCCTAGACCTCCCAGCCCCCCAACTAATAAATAACAGGAGTCTGGTCGAAAGTTAACCTGCGCGGGGCCTACAATATTCGAGGGACCCTGAATGAACCTCCCTTTTACGACCGAGCATCCCGCAAGATTAGAAAACTCATCTTCTGCTGTAGTCCATTGAAACCTTGGTATTTTGATATCCCCATCGACAATCGCGAGCTCATAGTCAGGGTCAAGGTCTCTTGATTTGGTACGTCGGCTAAGCCCTTGATAGATCTGTAGGAGCGACTTGCTTGAACCGTCATTTGTGGAGCGCTTAGCATCCAACTCCACCACCGTAATGTCCTTCCTAAACTCCGATCTTACTGTTCTCATCATACCGAGTATCATCGCAGAGTTGGGATTCTTGCAAGAGATCTGGGCACTTGGGGTAACCCAGATCATAGAGCCTTTCATACTAGAAACAAGTTTGACGAACTCGTTTAGTCTAGCTTCTGTGAGGTTATACAGGTATGGCTCATCGAAGTCGACAAACACTATCATGTCCTGGCCAGGTGGTATGTCGCCATCCAATGTGCGTTTGATGCAAGTAATATTGTGGTCGTTGAAGGTTTTCTCAACTGCACGAACTAGGGGAAGATGGTATCCTGGAACGATGATCGTCACTTGCGACGAGGCTTTATCGAAAAATTTCAACTCCGCAACAATTTTAGGCTTTGAAAATAACCCATCATCATCGTCGCCGAAGACAAAGCCATTCTCAGCGAGCGCTGTATGCACGTCTTCGGTGGATCTCCGCTTATTGGACTCGGTTCGGAGCGTCGGCGTCCCGCCAGACAGATAATTCTATTGTTTCTCATCAGGATCATGGCTTATCACTTTATGTCTCACTTACCTTGAGTACTGAAACCCACTCTGGTTCTATTGCAATGTTAGCGTTTTGGGGTCCGTACTCATAAGAATATCTCAAACCTGGAACAGCCTCAAGAAGCACAACATGTCCATGAGGGTGGACAAGTTTTTTCAGATACTTTGCACGAGTGCTGGCGTCGCATGCCGGGGAAATAAACTGTACAATTGTTACCGAAAGTTATCTGGTCCGTCGCTATTCTTACGTCTGTAGTAATTATGAGATCATAACTTCCTGCTTTCAGTCCCTGATCCTCTATACCTTTCCCCGTATCGAAGAAGATAAATTCAATATTATCGTCATCCTTGAAGTTCTCCTTCGCCTGTTCCGTAGCGCCGGGAGATGTTGAGGCGTACAGATAGGTGAGATACAGGGGCTCACCAAACTGTGATTTGAGAGCCTTCAACGCTAGATGTGTACCCTCATTTGTGCCATTCCCAAATTCCAGAACCCGTAGTTTTGGATTCTTATGAGCAAATAGTCGAAGGGTTTCGGACAGTATTCCGTTATTTCGGACAAAGGGGTGCATCTGCTCAAGCAGCAGCTTTCTCTCTGTTTCGGTCCCCGAGAATGGTGCACCACTCATCAAACACTGTTCCAAGGCGTGACCAAGAGCAGAGAGCTCTGTACCAACAATTTGCCTCTTGAGCAGCTGTACCAAATCTTTACGGCTGTTGGGCTCACATGCTGCAAACGAGGATATATCTGGTATTAAACCAAACCTCCCCGTCTTCCTGAAGCCAATGTTCTGAATATTCTTAGAGATTTTTTGTTCTGATTTACCAGGAAGATCTTCCAAAGGTAAAGCACAGAGCAAAGCCAAGCGTTCCAGGATAATAGTGGGGTCTAGGTCGCACTGAAACGGTGCCAATCGTTGATTGGGGTTGCAGCAAGTAACATCAGTGTCCCATTTCATGAAAGAAATAATCTTCCTTTCGGAATTCAGTTCGTGATTGGTGACTAGGTTGGCTATGCCGTGTTCAATGGAGAGTATCGGAAACCCTTCCTCATTTACCGCAGACAAGTAGTATTTCAATTTTTCATGATGACTTTGCACTACTATCCCACCGACTCTGAGCTTGTTCCATCCTCTGGTGCGAAGAACGAGGTGTTTGACTGATGTGACGACATACAAATCTGTCAAAAGCCGCCCTTGTCCCTTGCACGTTGCCACCAGCACGACTTGCAAGCAATGATCGATAGTGACTGGATGAAGAATATATTCTGTTGTATGCTGAAATGGCAAAATCGTGGCATTTGCTTTGCGCTCCGTGAGGCTCGCCGATATCTCGCTGACTCCTCGATATGATGCGCCATATTCGAGTCCACGGCTGGCTATCATATCGTACCAGTAGTCTGGACTTATATCTTTCAGATAGGTGTCATCCTCAATAAGAGTCCGATGCATCTCAGTGTCCATTTCACCCTCGCAGGATACCATGCCTGCAAATAGATCTATCCATTGGCCTTCATTGAAAGCTGTGATCTGGATCTCGTACCATTGGCTATTTTCTCCTTCTAGGCTCAGTGGTTTAAGCTTCGTATGGAGTTCCATCTTGTCATCTAAGCCCAAGAGCAGAGCGGACTCGATGGAGAGGTTCCGCAAAGACACTGACTCCAAGTTTGACTCTGATATTTGTCGCATACACTCGCCAGCCATTGCAATGTATCCAGCAATCGGGAATGTCTTGCCGCCGAGAAAGATGTGCTCAGTGAGCCATGGATTGTCATCTAATCTGAGAGAGCTCTTCCACCAAAACTCTTCACCGTCACTCCGATCAGCTCTTGAGCCTAGAAGCTTATGGCTTGGGGCTTCTTGAACTTTGGTCGGATTCATGTTGAGATTTTATGGAGCGCTCAAGGGTGAAAAATCGTTCGACAATAGTTTTCTGGATATCTGTACTGCCTGGGAAAAGGGCCCTTCTCAGATTTATATTTACTTGCGGGCTGAGATGCTGTGCCGATGTGTCGTTTGGTCGCCGTCTGCGCAAGGCGTGCCAGCAATGTACGCAATATAAAATGTCAACGGCGGAGGATGAAACTCCGTAAAAGACAGAAGAAAATCGCAAAAGTCTGTACGTGTAAGATGAACAACGCAAGCGCCTTCGATAGGTGGAAGGAGACAGATTGAGTGGATTGTGTGAGAGTTCCCCGAGGCCACTTGCGGCTGTGAGCTATACACACTGGTTTCGGGAGTTCAAGGACTTGAATACAGCCTTAAACTAGCAAGTGATTTCAAAAATTTCATATCGGACTTCGGTAATGTATGATACATTGTAGCTGACGCAGCCGGAACGTCCCTTCTAGTGTCGTTTCCGGATAGCCGAGCAGTTTCTATGCTGATCTAAGGATCAAAGCACGGATATTAATATTTTGACGATGGTCGATTACTACCTAGGTAAGGTTTATGAGCCGGACTAGGCCGAAATAATAAGGAGAGATAAGCTATTCGGAAAGCTGGGAAGATAATAAGCATTTCTTGATTCAGCCAAGCCACCTTCTTTGCACCCATGCAGGTGTAAGATCTTTAAATTAAACGGTATCTCCATATATAGTTGCTCTATTCCATATTGCACATCATGTTCTGTTAGAATTTCTCCGGAGTATTACTGCTATCCATTCAATTGTTTCAACCCACTAGTGCAATATCTGAATTGGCAATATGGCCGAAACGTTCAAAGTGTACATGTTCGGGGACGAAACAGGTAGCTTCGCCGAGCCGCTACAAACGCTATGTGAGCATCAGAAAGGGGTTCTCTTCGTACACTTCCTTGAAGAGCTCAACAAGGTTCTGAGAGATGAATTGCGCAAGCAGCCTCGGCAGGTGCGCGCTCAGATCTCAGAATTCACAGATGTATTAGACCTCATCAAGCGTTATCGTGACTCAGGTTCACGAAATCAAATTCTTGAGACTACTATCACTTGCGTCTACCAGTTGGCAAGTGTTATCAGGTATGTAGTATATCATCTTCCTAAAGATTTTAAATGACAGGCTATGCAGCTTCTTCAGCGACCAACCATCTCAGTACTTTACTGCTTCCGACACAGCTCTTGTTGGCTTATGTACTGGTTTGCTATCCGCATCAGCAGTATCAGCCAGCCAAAATACGCTAGAATTAATCGGTCATGCTTTGACTACGGTCAGAGTCGCTTTCCGGATTGGCGTCAAAGTCAGTGGAGTTGCTCAACGATTAACGACAAACGGCGAGGCCAACAACGGACAGAGTTGGTCAAGACTTATTTTAGGTGCTCATAAAGAGCCGTCTGTTGCTGCAGTGGAGAAATTCAACAATCAACAGGTAAAAACAATTGTTTGTTATCAATTTATTGATAGAATGCTGAAGAATGATCCAGGGTTTGCCACGAGCTACTCAAATCTACGTTAGCGCGTATAGTAAAGATGTCGTCACCATTAGTGGACCCCCAGCAACTACAGACACTCTACTACAAGAGTCAGAGTACTTCCAAAAGTTCAAGACATTACCGCTTGACGTATTTGGGCCTTTTCATGCACCACATCTATACAGTGACAGTGATATTAGGGATGTTATGCAGCCATTCACTGAGATCAATGGGAAATTTTCTCCTTCTATCCGCATCATCTCAGGTTCATCAGGAAAATCTCCTCTAGACGTGGATGCCGACCAGTTCATGACGGACATTGTGGCTGACATCCTATTGCGACCACTCTCGTTCGATGGCGTACTTGCTGCAGCCACAGAGATGGCAAAAACTTCACCTGCAAGAGATTGCCGAGTACTATCCGTCGGACCGTCTCAGGCTTTGAGCAGTCTTGTATCGGCTCTGAAAGCAGGGACTTCTCTAGACGTAAGAATGGAGGGTCAGCTTGAGCTGACACAATCGAGATATGAGCCACTAAATGGAGCGCAAAAGATCGCGGTAGTTGGAATGGCTGGAAGATTTCCCAACTCGGATAATCTCGAGAGCTTTTGGAATGTACTACAACAAGGATTGGACCTTCATCGAAGAATTCCTCCAGATCGGTTCGATGTTGACGCACACTATGATCCTACAGGAAAGAAAAAAAACACTAGTCACACCCCATATGGATGCTTCATTGAAGAGCCAGGTCTGTTTGATCCGCGGTTCTTCAATATGTCCCCTCGGGAAGCTTACCAAACGGATCCCATGGGAAGGCTTGCCTTGGTTACCGCATATGAAGCTCTTGAGATGTCAGGCTTTGTACCCAACAGAACACCTTCTTCCATGTTGCACCGTATTGGTACTTTCTATGGACAGACGAGCGATGACTGGCGACAACTCAACGCTGCAGAAAATATTGATACGTATTATATTCCGGGAACCATTCGGGCTTTCGTTACTGGGCGCATCAACTTTTATTTCAAATTCGCTGGACCGAGTTACAACGTTGATACTGCTTGTTCTTCAAGCTTCTCAGCCATACAGTTGGCCTGTACATCCTTGCTAGCAAAGGAGTGCGATACAGCACTTGCTGGTGGCGTTAACGTCATGACAACGCCAGATCTCTTCGCGGGGTTAAGTCGTGCACACTTTTTGTCGAAAACTGGGTCTTGTAAGACTTTTGACGATGGCGCTGACGGTTTTTGTCGCGGTGATGGAGTGGGCACAGTTGTCCTGAAAAGGCTGGAAGATGCCGAGGCTGATAACGACCCAATTCTGGGTGTAATTCTGGGAACGGCAACCAATCATTCTTCAGAAGCGGTCTCAATCACCCAGCCCCATGGACCAGCGCAAGAATTCTTATACAAGAAGATCCTCAAGAACACAGGCGTGAACCCGCTTGATGTTAGTTACGTGGAGATGCACGGAACTGGAACACAGGCGGGTGACGGAACTGAGATGAACTCCATTACAAATGTCTTTGCGCCCCGGAATAGAGGCCGTCTACCAGATCAAAGCATTCACCTTGGAGCTATCAAGGCAAATATTGGTCATGGCGAAGCCTCTGCAGGCGTGGCATCTTTGATCAAAACATTAATTATGCTACAGCAAAATGTTATACCTCCCCACGTCGGTATAAAGACTACCATGAATAAGACATTTGCTCCAGATCTGAAGCAGAGGGGTGTCCGCATTGCACTAAAAGAGACTCCTTGGTCTCGCCCAGAGGGAGGAAAGAGGATTGCATACCTGAATAACTTTGGCGCGTCGGGCGGAAACACTGGTCTTCTCCTGGAAGACGGTCCTAATCATATCTCACGGTGCTCACCAGGGAGCGATGATCCAAGAACCAACTTTGTCATTTCAGTAAGCGCCAAGTCGTTATACTCCTTGGAGCAAAACATTCAGAAACTTGCCTCTTATCTTGAGTCGAACCCGGATACATCGTTGCCTCAGCTCGCATATACGACCACTGCGCGACGATATCACTACCAATACCGTGTTTCTCATGCGGTATCGAGTATCTCGGAAGCTATAAAATCTTTGAGATCAGTTCAAACTAAACTGATCAAACCTGTTTCGATACAATCGACTAGAGTAGCATTCGCCTTCACTGGCCAAGGTTCGCACTACACGTCCCTCGGGAAGCAACTTTTTGAGCACTCAAAGCAATTTCAAGACGACATTATGGAATTTAATATAATTGGCCAGAAACAGGGCTTCCCATCTGTTCTGCCTCTCATAGACGGCACTCTAAACATCGAATCGCTCTCGCCAGTTGCACTGCAACTTGGACAGTTGGACATACAGATGGCATTGGCGCGGCTGTGGAAGTCTTGGGGCGTTATTCCAAGTACTGTTCTTGGCCACAGTCTTGGAGAGTATGCTGCTTTGAATGTAGCTGGGGTGTTATCTGCGAGCGATACAATATATCTTGTCGGACGAAGGGCTCAACTTCTCGAAGAGCTTTGTACCCCTGGCAGTCATAAAATGTTGGCCATTGCAGCATCAGTGAGCTCCGTGAAGAAGATTTTGGATGGCGAGAACATTGAGATTGCTTGCATCAATGGACCTGAGCAGACTGTCATTAGTGGCTCCGCACAGGAATTGGACTCCTACTCGAAAACTGTGAAAGCCACTGGCATCAAGTGTTCTTTGCTATCCACAGCTTACGCCTTCCACTCAGCACAGATCGAAGTCATCCTCGAGCAGTTTAAAAGTGCTGCCAACTCGGTCAACTTCGGCATCCCAGACGTTCCCGTCATTTCTCCTCTACTGGGGGACCTGGTAACTGACGAGGGTATCTTTGGACCGGAGTATTTGTGCCGCCAAGCTCGGAAAACCGTCAATTTTCTGGATGCCATCAAAGCTGCGGAGTCGAAACGTATCATTGACCAAAATGTAGTCTGGATTGAAGTTGGGCCGGCACCCGTCTGCTCTACTTTCGTCAAGTCGTGCCTCGGAAGCAAAATAACGACTTTGCCATCACTCCGCAAGCAAGAAGATGCATGGAAAACAATGTTCAGTGGACTTAACTATCTGCACTCCCAAGGGCTGATAATTGATTGGGAAGAAGTTCACCACGAATACGAAGCATGTCATATGGTGCTGCATCTACCGAGCTATCGGTTCGAGAACAAAAACTACTGGCTTGACTACAACAACAATTGGTGTTTAACGAAAGGCCAAGTGATCGAATCGCAGCCTAGAAAGCGTCGTGATCATCATTTGTCAACATCATCTGTTCAAAAACTGACAAAAGAAGATTTTGGAACAAAGATCTCCGTTGTTGCTGAATCAGACCTTCGTGATCCTGATCTGAATCACGCAGTCACTGGGCACTTAGTGAACGGATCAGCCCTGTGTCCGGCGGTATGAGTATAAAGCCGTTATTTTCAGATTAAGACTAACGGATTCACAGGGTGTATACGCTGATATAGCATTGACTTTAGCTGGTCATATCCATAGGAAGATCAGCAAGTCAGATGATGTTGGCATGAATGTGTGCGCGCTAGAAATTGTGAAACCTATCATTGCGAAGGGCCGCGATCAAAAGCAGCAGCAAATCGTGAGAATGACTGCCACGGCCGAGCGGCCTCTCAAATTCGTCAAAATAAGCTATAACAGCGTTTCTACAGATGGAAGGCCAGGAGACTTGCATGCTACGTGTACTGTTGAGTTTGGAGATACGAAGTCTTGGGTTGCAGACTGGTCACGCCTTGCTTATCTGTTCCGTTCACGAATTGATGTCTTGACTGAAGGTGCCAAACTCGGTCGATATAAGAAATTCAACCGCCAGCTAGCATACGAAGGTTTCTCGAGCTTCGTCCAGTACGACAAGCAATACCATGGGATGAAGGAGGTCGTCATTGACCAAAAGAATTTCGAGGCCACCTCTATATTAGAGTTCCAGGTGACCGATGAGGCAGGTGATTTTGAGAACAACCCATGTTTCATCGACAACATCTCTCATCTTTCCGGATACATTTTGAACGGGTCTGGTGCTGTTGACAACAAAAAGCAAGTTTATATCTCACACGGATGGAAGTCGTTACAAATTGCCCAGCCTCTGTCAAGTCGCAAGTCATACCACAATTATGTCAAAATGCATGCGGGACAGAAACAGACCATGCTTGGCGACGTCTACGTCTTTGACGGAGACGAAATGGTTGCGTTGGTTGGTGGAGTGAAGTTTCAAGCAATACCGCGGTCCGTGATCAACGGACTCCTACCTCCAATTAATGGAACCGCATCTCGCTCTTCTCAGTTGGTAAAAGTTTCGGGAACGAACGTTGAAGACTCGAAAAGCCGTATGCCCAAAAACTCGGAAATTGCGATGGAACCAGATTCGACCCCGAGGAAAGCCAGTCACAGTTCCGCGGCTCCATTGCCTCAGCTCCAAAAAGGAAATAAACCTCTTATTGATAGCTTTAGGGGCATAATGGTTGATGAATTAGGATTAGAGTTATCAGAACTTCAAGATGGGACCTCATTTGTTGATATAGGCCTCGATTCGCTGATGTCGCTCTCTATTACAGGACGCCTACGCGAAGAACTTGATCTGGAAACCGTTCCTTCTTCGTTATTCACAGACTATCCTACTGTCGGCGAGGCGATATCTGCTATTCTTAAGCTTGGGGGTAGTCTTGCGGAGGAAAGTGCTGCAGATGCCACAGATCTTATTGAGGAGATCAAAGGGATCCCAATTGAAAGTGCAACACTGAGCCACTCTTCCAAAGATGTTTCAGACAAACTTCTAGAAATCATCGCTGAAGAGCTAGGCATAGGGCAGTCGGAATTGCTTGAGATGGAGTCTTTCGCTGACGCTGGTATTGATTCCCTGATGTCGCTTACGATCACCGGTAGAGCTCGCGAGGAGCTGGACCTGGACATTCCTACATCATTTTTCACGAGCTATCCTACTATTGGGGAGGCAAAATCCGCAATCGCAGCTCTCATGGGAGTTATTCACGTTGATTCTGTTACATCAGAGAGCAGTGTCAGTGAGCCGCCCAGTCAGCATGCCACACCAGCAGCAAGCTCAGAGACTTCAGCCAGCTCTTCAGTCCACCGCAGTACGAGCATACCGGATCTTGGATTTGAAGTTCCGGAGAAAAACAAATTATCTCGATCTGCGACGTCAATAGTACTGCAAGGAAACCCAAAGACTGCCTCAAAGACACTGTTCCTCCTTCCCGATGGCTCAGGTTCGGCGACATCATATTCTCTTCTTCCTAGCATTGCAACAAATCTGTGCGTTATCGGTATCAACTGTCCATTTATGAAAGCCCCTGCAGAATTCACCAATGGAATTGAGGGTGTTGCTGCACAATACCTCACTGAGATCAGACGACGACAACCCAATGGTCCATATGTTCTTGGAGGGTGGTCTGCGGGTGGTGTATTGGCTTACGCCGTTGCATATCAATTATTGGAATTGGGTGAGCAGATCGAATGTCTCGCCTTGATCGACTCACCCTGTCCAATCAACCTAGAACCACTACCATCTGACCTACTCCACTTCATTAATTCTTTGGGACTTCTGGGTAGCCAAGAAGCTGTACCTGACTGGTTGATTCCCCATTTTGAGGCATCAATCCAAAACCTTTCCGATTTCATACCATATCCCATGGACCCGGATGAAGCACCAAGGACAGTTATCATTTGGGCTCGCAATGGACTTGTCTCGAAATCTGACAGAAAACAATTTCCTAGATCTGCAGATGAGGCAAGAAGTGTAAAGTTCTTGCTTGATGGCAGGCAGAGCCTGGGTTCCTATGGATGGGAGAAGCTCGTAGGCTCAGAAAACATTACCATAAACACCATGGAGGGGAATCATTTCACTATGATAAGAGAGCCAGAAGTAGGTAGTCCGAAGTCTAGATCCCGGATAAGAAACAGAGACTAATGATCCGATATAGGTTGAACAGTTGGCAATTTTGTTGCGGCGCACGCTTGATATATAAGGTGTGGAGCTAAATTGCTGAAATGAACTTGTAGATTTGCTAACTACTTGTGAGATAATGATCAATTTTGTTTTTTATTTGGCAGGAATGGAATAGATAGATTTTAGATTAGCGCTTCAGGCCTTCTCAGATAAGACGGCTTAACTCTACTTTCCTTAAATTGATTACCGCTTTCTATGATCTAGACGACATCGAAACTTTCTTGTGTCGCGGTCAGGACGTCGCGACTCGAACGGGCAGTGTTCGTTATTCTTCCGCATTGTTCGTCTAACTCAACCGTCTAAATTCGGCCCTCGAAGGAATTTAGAGCTATCAAGGTTAGCGCTGTTTATCCTGACAGCATCAATTATCCCGTCTTATCGTCCCTTAGCGTATATGGCAATGGCGACCCGAGGAATGGCCTTAACATTCAGCCTTCGTTGTCACTTTCTCGGTGAACATCTACCGATGATAAGCTTACCTGCGCCCGAAATTGGTACCGGGATCTTGTAGGAAAGCGCAGCAAGCTGAAAGAGCTAGTGCGGTGTACCCATATCTTCAGCTCGCCTATTCGCGGAAGGTAAGAGCTTGATGTCCGGGCTCAGACTTCCGAAGACGATATCGTTGGTTAGCGAGTCACACTGACCTGACCGATGCTGTGCAGCAGCACCAACGGAAGAACCATAAACCATGATTACATGGCAGCGAGCTGCCCCACCCACCAAATTAAACCTTACATGTACGCTTGCTCCGAAATACGACTCGGATATGCGAACGGTCTTTTTCAAAATCTTTCTCCGTAATATCCGGCTATTGCTACGGTGAGGTAGCAACGATGGTGTGACAATGTAACATCATTCTTGCGACAAACAGTGGTCGATATCGGCGCCAGAAATCATTTTGCGCGCACCGAATTTGACAAGTTGGAATACTCTATCTCACAACGCCGTATCATACTGAGTCCTACCAATCTACAGCCGCATACTTCTGTGCCGGATTAGCTTCTCTAGGAAATGGCTTTAGATTCTAGCATAGTGCCTCCTGGAGGCTTGGTACTCGTCACCGGCGTTACCGGTTTGATCGGTTCATACGTTGCGAGCGGATTGCTTGGGCTTGGCTATCGAGTGCGTGGAACGGTCCGCTCGAGTGACAATGCAGCGTGGGTGACACAAGCCATGACCGAGCGCCATCAGTCTGCAGATTTTGAGGCTATCATCATACCGGATCAACATGCCTCGGGAGCCTGGGATGGAATTCTAAAAGACATCGATGGCATTGTTCATCTCGCAGGGGACACGACCTTCAACCCTGACCCCAACAAAGTCATTACGCCGTTTGAGGCAGGACTCCGAAGGTTTCTCCAGGCTGCCAACAGCAAAGAATCTTCGGTCAAACGTTTCGTATTAACAAGTAGCAATCAAGCTGCCCTGGAGCGCACGTTCGGCAAGGAGTTCCTAATCAATGAGAGTATGTGGAATGAGGAAGCCATCGAAAAAGCATGGCGCCCACCACCATACGAGGAAGAACGGGGTTTCGATGTGTATTCTGCTCTCAAAACGCAAACTGAGCGTGCGATGTGGAGATTCAGCCATGAGGAGCATCCAAAGTTCGTGGTGAATTCTGTCTTGCCATCATATACAATTGGAGCGATCTTTCACGAAAAACAGGCAGGATTCACAGCTAAATTGGTACTGGACGCTTTCAAAGATCCGGCAAGGAACACCTTTTTAAAAGGTTTCGGTGCTACGTACTTCTGCTATGTCGAAGATGTGGCCCTCTTGCATATTGGTGCGCTGACACAAGGGCAAGTCAAGAATAAGCGCTTGTTTGGATTTGGAGGTGCTATCAATTACAATAGCTGGCTCAGTGCTTTTCGCAAAATAGACCCCACCAGGACTTGGCCACAGGACGATCCGGGCCAACAGCACGATTTGAGCAAAATCGATGGGAAGGCGGAGCTAGATGTGCTGAAGCGTTTTGGAAAAAGTGGCTGGACAGGTTTTGATGAAAGCGTACGGAAAGTCTGCCTAGAAAGTCGTTGATATTCGTAAAACGACAAGACTTGGCTAGACAGTTTAGTTGACGAGTAACCAAGGGTGAAATATACGTTAGTAAATTTGTTTTCACCAGCTGAACAACTTGAAATCATCGAACTGTGTCTTGAACACGCGATGGCCTCAGCAAACATTGTCAATGAAGAGTAATATAATTCGCAGATTGGAATTTCGCGTCGTTCCTAAGCCGTCCTCTACTTTTATAGCCGATGTTACATGCTTAACATTTATGTAGTACAGCCAGCTTGCCTACTGACCGTTCATTTTGGCCGTGGGAAAATTAATCGAGCTCTTAATGAATGGCACACGTAGGCCGCTCTTGATGCTCAAGACTTGTGCTTTCTCCCAATCCCAAACTTTGCCTACGGTAAATGGGTCACGCTGAAGAAGATCCAGAGCTTCTTTCTTGTCAGACGCCTGTAGAAGCACCCAGCTACCACGTTCTACGCCCTCTTTATGGTCATCGTACATAGGGCCTTTGCTCATAAAACGTTAGCAACCATCTCTTGAAAGGGGCAAATCTCCAATACCTCCAGCTAGCCAGTAGTCGGATGTATGTTCAACAAAACGCTCGTGAGGGCTACAGATATTGAGAATATTGTTATATTGTTTGATTCAACCAGCGCTTACTTTGTGCAAGTTTCTCGATTCTTGAGGCCATTCGGACCATCTGGTAAGATGAATAAAAACTCGTGTTTCTGAGCCATTTTCCGATTTGAAGCAGCCTGATGACAATATTCGTATCTATCGTAAATTTACTCGTGAGATACCAGATTATAGAATCTAATGAACGAATCCCGAAATGCAAGCAAGTCAAGCAATCCCTTATAATGCCACAGTAGTGTCGACGAATTAAGGCCTCATCAGGAATAGCCTTACCATCAGCGCCGCAAGTTGATTGGCTCGGTCTCCGGATTTCGGCCACGGCTATGACTCAGTCGGATAACCGGAGAATTCTGTAAATATACTGAAGTCTTATCCGGAGGCATGTTCGCCAGTTAAAGGTCATGGAACATTAGCGAATATTTCGAGTCAAAAGTTACAAAGTGCAGATCAAAGACTTCTTTTCTGATTGATTCTTTTTGCGTGAACCTACCGAGGTACAGCTCAGAAGTATTGTTAATCCCAAAAACTGGGGGCCCTTATAGGTAAACTACCAACAAAGCTTTTCAAGATAAGATAATTGCCTAAGGCCACTACTACAAATAAACTATCTGATTAAGTCAAGAGTATTGATCGTAGTAAGGGG
>Ga0247778_1000982_pt1 | contig 17630 bp, 18 predicted proteins | sample UWRJL049202B5_FD_179939 | JGI IMG/M metagenome (GOLD analysis project Ga0247778, IMG submission 179939) | Plant litter microbial communities from Arlington Agricultural Research Station in Wisconsin, United States - UWRJ-L049-202B-5 | ecosystem: Environmental > Terrestrial > Plant litter >... | reverse complement strand
TGCAATAGGCGCAATATGTGTTTCTTCTTCACAATTTCGTACGGCAGACGGAGAGCTATAAATTGTACTGGGTAGCTCAGGATTGAATTACGGACTTATGAGCGAGGGCTTTTTCTATCGGCTGGAGTGGCAGATGATGATTTTTAGGTTCTATTTGCAGCCAGGAGGCAATGCTTCATTTCGATATTTTAAGCAACAATTATAATACTTGCGGGAAACGCCATCAAGATATCTTATTAAACTTTTTTGACCCGCATGTCACCCGTTGTATCTCTGGACGTGCAAGAGGGCAAAATCCCACGTTGATGGCTTAGGTCGCCGCATTTGAGCTATTCGGGAACAGCAACTTGTAGGAAAATCTGGCCGGGGTTGTTAGCAAATAGGTTGGATTGAGAATACCTCAATTTTCTGCAGACCGAGGGGGCGACAATTACATTTCTCAGTTAGCCAAGGGTATCATATACAGCTATGAAGGTTGGAGGCTCCGAAGATAGATTTGCATTTACTTAGGGATCCTTCACAATCCAGGCACTTCTGAGAGCGAGCGAGAAATACTGCTGCTAATGGCACTATTTGGCTTCAAGGAATAGGACGATACGGCGATCCTTGGTCCTATCAACCCTCACTTGTGGGGTTGGAAGCTCCGCACAAGGTAAGTCTGTCTCGTTATCCTAGTCAGCACTGAGAAATGGCGCAGTCTTCCATCATAGGTCAGCATCTCTATTTTGTCCTCTACTGTCTCCCTGCATAAAGTCATGGGAGAGCCCTCTTGTCATAAACAGGCCAGTCTGTGGTCTCCCCGGTTGTCTCCTGCGGCGTGAAAAAACGTGTCTTCGGAGATCATACCCCGGTCCTTTCGTTGTGTGTCACTTGACATCAATGCTGGTGTCCTTGCTTGTTTCCTGGGCAGATGTATGTGTCCTCTCTAAGGCTAAATAAATACTTCCATTGTGGTTGAAGGATATCAGTAATAGGGACATGCGGAACTCTTCATCTTAGCGAAATAGTATCTTTTTGTTTTGCTAAAATTATCGTGATACCGAGAAAAGGGATCTGGTTTAGTTACAACCGGTTACTAAAGAGAGTTTGAGGATTTTCCCTCCTGGGACGGGTCAGATGCCGAAGGTTGTGCCAGAGGGAGGCGAGACGTTCGCAGGGTATTTTTTCCTAGGGGGTACAAATATAGGGACTAATCCTTGGTTCATCATGAGAGACCCCGAGAACTTCGGGGATAATGCCGGGGTTTTCGGGCCGGAGAGGTGGTTAGAAGCATCGGAGGAGAGGAAGAAAGAGATGTAGTATGTATGGGAATTGGTGTAGGGGTATGGGAAGTACAAATGTTTAGAGCAAGCAATTGCGATGATGGAATTAGGGAAGGTGGTTTTTTAAATACTGAGGAATTTCAATTGGGACATCGTGGATCCATTGCGACCTTGGGTAATACCAAAATCCGTTTTTAGTTTATAGGGGTTTCAAAAAACGCGAATTCTACCAGCCTTGCCCCACCCCTTCAATTCTATCCTGTTCAGAAATACGATTGAAAGATAAATATTGTGGGAGTCAATAGAGTTTCCGTAATCAATCTACTTACTAGTCACTCGTTGAGTTTAAAAAGGCTATAGAACTCTGGTTGCACATATTTACGGTGCACCCAAACAGCACATCTCCAGTACCTAAGATTATGCGGAGACAGACCCAAAAATCAGACGTTACATTCAAGGGGTCTTATCTGACGCTCATCTAGCAACGGCTTTCAATTATCACTCAAGCTCCGATGTCTCATTAGCTGTCAATAAGGAAGCGCAAGTCTATGACCAGCGGTACTTCTTGCTCTCTGAACTCGAGACCAATATCGAGAAGAGATCTACACGAACTTCTAATGCCGAGTTCTCCACCTGGCCCTATCGTGAAACACCACATCTCCGAGTCACATATTTCGCAAAGACCTACTCTCTTCACACGGGAATCGAATGTTGCAATTCGCCATAGCCAGCCTGTTGAACTATTGTCAGGCTCGGTTTGGGGGATTGGCCGGATGTGCCTATGCGGATATCTCCTGTGTGCAGTTGTTACTCGGCCGGGACGCGGATTGGGGAGGGCTAACGTCCATCCGCGCGTAACGGAAAACCACCCGTGGCGGATAAACTGATAGGTACATTGACTGGAAAGCGATAGGAAATCTCAACGCTATTCGAAATTCGTGTGGTTCTGCTTCCATCGCCTGCTCTGAGCGCTCCCTCGCAACCCTGACACATCGCGACACGGAAATATCGCTGCCGTGACGCCTTCGCGCCTGATTTGCGGAGAGCCTCATTCATCACACAGCCAGCACACTTCGGCTGTACGGCCACCTCCAAACTTTCCAACACATCTGATGACCATAGATCTGTAGTATTCGAAGACATTGCCAGGCCGTAAGGCTGCTGTGGCGCCCGAATTCATGCGGATCGCCACGAGGGGTCGGTACCTCCGCTCTCTTCCGTCCAATCACAACATGCCATGACGAAACAGCACTCCACAGTGCCCGCCGCTGAGGGAGCAGTAATTTAGCTTATGTCACCTGACAGTTGTGACGTTGATTGTGGCTGCCCAGTCCTTTGTCAGCTCCTCACTCGACGAAATGACAGACCGCCAGCTTCAACAGGTCCCAAGGACTAGAACAACATTCGCAACGCACAATAGGTAAGACTGTCGATGCAACAGACGATGTGGTGCATTCGCGCCTTCTCTCTTTCGCCATGCAACTGCAGAGCCAGTAACACGAGGCAGCTTTGCCAACGTAGCCTACCATTCAGCCTCGACGACGCAACATTCTCATATCACCACACCCCCGAGTCTATATACAGCCTCATCACTGATATGATCAACGAGCTACACGAATAGCACATGACTGAGCCTGCGCGGTCCGCCTCCTAATACCCCACGATGCGACTCTTGGAGCGCCAACGCGACGGCGACCTCATCCTTCGCGAGTTCGCCGACAAAGACGTCCCAGCCTATGCGGTGCTCTCCCATACTTGGTTACCAAACAATAAATAGGAGGTCACTTTTCAAGATGTGGACAAAACTGAATGGTAGATCGACGCGCACCGCAGCTTGGAAGCAATTACTCTTTAGTGATACTATCTGAGCACCACACTTGGCTAAAATTGGTTCCGCCGATCAGGACCCCACAAGGCTTGGAGGAGATAGCGCCGAGGACAAGCGTAAGAGATGAACATGTGTTTCGTTTGAAGTCTTTAGTATCAACCCCTCTCTCCTCTCAATGCTTCAAGGCTTGTGTGGTCCTGAGATAGTTCCATCTAGAGTCTCGGAAAGAGCGACGAAAGACTCCCAGTCGAGGATCTGTACAAACTTCTCGTGCGGCTCGATTCGAGTCCTGAGAGCTTGTTCAAAGTACCCTACCTGTTTAATTTGATTAGGAAGATTTGACAGACTGCTTCCCAGCGTTGTGGGGAAGTCGAAGGCGAAATTGCGCTTTATACGTATAGGAGTCGATCTCGAGCCCTAGTTTGGCGATTAGGAGATGATCATCTTTGGCAGGTCATGAGAAGCGACATACTCCCGGCAAGGTGACTTCAACAAGTCCATATTCGTTGTATATAGCCTCTACAGCATATGACAAGTCATTGAAGAAGGTTGGCCTGTTCTCCTTTGGCATTACGATTCGGAGTCCTTTAATCTCAACCGCTTTCTGCAACGACGGGTTAGCACGCTTGTGGCAAAGTTATGGAGCCTCGTTACGTTGTTGACTTCTATAACCCTGTTCTTTGCGAACAGCTTCTGGATAACCTTTAGGATGTAGTTATCGAAATAGCCAGGCACAATAACGACTCCCGGTTCATGACCTAGTTATATAGATATCAGAAAGAGAGCCCACAGAGAAACAGGCACTCACTTATATCCGGAATCTCATCTGGAATAGTATGCAGCTTCCATTGGATAAATGACTTGGTAGCTTCAATAGCATTTTGCAAAGCAGGCCTGTAATGCGATTCGTGGCCAAGGCCTTTGCGCTCGTCTCCCATGTCAGAGACTCCCTTAATGATTCCAAGCGCTTCGACGCCGGTGAAGGCGCAAACCTGCAGGAATGAACTGGCTTCCATTTCGAGTGCTCCTACATTTCGAAGTTGCTAGAAGGCAAATATATCAGAGAACTGGATTGGATGCAGAGCGTGATTCTACTTACAGTCTGTCTAACTCGATCGAGGATATGTGCAGCGTCCAGTCGCACAGCGCAGCCGGACACGAAGTCTCCATACTTCCAATCTTCTCTTTCTGCCTGTTGGATGAAGCCCTCCATACACTCGCCGCCAGCTCTTAGCATGTGGACGTCGGCTGAGAATACCGGCGCGCCATCCTCCACCTCCACCTCCCACTTGCCTTCCTCGTAGTTGAGCGCCCTCTCGCCGAATATGACATCTTCGCAGCTAACAGATCATCAGTGCTGGGATCCAAAGCTCAAATTCGTGACACACTTATATCCTTGTCCCTTTATCGCAGCACAAGTGCCGACAAGGAGAGCGTAGGTGGGCCGTAGAATGGTAAACAAAGAGGCCGTCTCGGTTGCGCAGGACTGTATACCCTGCCGCGACATGCTCGTGATATAGTATGAGAGATTGCATTTGCCCTTGAGAGAAAAGTTGCCCAGCCAGAAGTCATGTCCTCTGGCGCCCGGGGGCAGATCTGCGACGTCTCGTCCGGAAATCTTCGTGCGCAGATTCAGGGTGTCCTTTATATTTATAGCTTCGGTGGATTTCGCACAGATGATACACAGCCTGCAGGACCTCAGAGTCTGGAGGTTTGCGCTTCGTAGTGGACTCGCCATGTTGAAGCTGGACTGCCGGAAGGATTCACCCGATTTGAGGTGAGGAGGCCGCCTTAAATGTGTGATGACTGATGCTGCAACATGGACGCCACAAGAACTAAGCACGTGTAGACGATTGGATACGAGCAGATGTGGCGTGCTGCAGCTGAGCCCGTGTCGCAAGGTTGAGACACTCAATACGGTAGAGGACGGGAATGCGTGAGGATGTCACCAGGAGTAGTGGAAGCTTTACCTCCTGCCAAATCAAGCTTCACCAATGAAGAATTCAAACCTTCGCTTCTCATGTATAATTGATCTTGGCCATCAAAGTGTGAGTCCTGAAAACAAAGCGTTGCAACAGGCCCCCAGTCTCGCGATATCTTCCAGCCTTGCATGAGCCGTAGCACAGCGTTATGCGCACCCAGCCGCTGCCTCTAATACGATAATTAGCTGAAGACCTTGGTGTGAGAAGTGGGGCTAGATATCTAGTGGCCTCTTCCTTCGTAAGTTTCTGTGGCTGCCGCGTCCTTATATTCCACTTTTTTGTTAAGACGTTGACGCACACGGCGCCGGAATCTTCTAGATCTACAACCCACCATTTGCCTGGCTGGACTTCTAACATATATTCAATGGCCACGGATCCAATGGTATGACGATAAAAGCTACGGGCTCAGAAATAAAGGGACAGTATGGATATGGTTTGGAAGAAGCTTTCGCCCCAGTACTGGCTGCCGGACACTGCGAGTAGAGAGCTGCGGGATCTTTCCAACATGATTTTCGCGATACTCTATCTTTGCGTCAATCTCGCTGTCTTTTTCTTCGCCTTAGTATGGCTTGTAATTTTCGGTAGGACACCACCTTTCCAAACCTTCCAGTCCATCCATTCAACTAGTCTAACATCTCTAGCACTGCCGAGGATGAGAGCTCTCCCTGACTCCGTGGTCGCTGCCGGTTCTGCCGTGTGCATGGTCGTGACGGTGGAGTCCTGTTTGGTGTACGTTTTGGTGGCCTTAATCAACCTCGCATGCGATCTTCTAAGTTTGCCATTCTATTGGTCATACGGATGTGAGCGTGATCCCACCAACCGCCTTCATTTTTAAATTGCTAAGTCATGTAGTCTCTGCTGTATTAGCAGTCAATGTGCTTGTTCTCGCCTTCCTCCGCAATGAAATTTACTGGTATCTCCTAGTTAGCTTCCAGTATACCAAGCATACGCTTCGCTATACTCCACGGAAGAGACTTTTCCAGCGTCTATTCATCAACGTTGAGAAGAGGCTGTCAAAGGTTGAGATATCCGACGTCTGGTTCGATATTGCGTCATACCTCTCAGATTCAATTGATGGTGTGCGGTCGTATCACGGAAAACACCAGTGGCTTGAATGCTTCCTTTTTCCTGAACCGGACGACTCCGCTCGATTATCGCCTGAAAAATTTCAGCGTGCCCGCGTTGCATTTGTACTTACCCCGGCGAAATTCGTTGAGCACGTCGAAAGGCTCTCTGCCCTCCTTACGACCCGGGATTTGTGCGATAAACTGCTAGCGTATCTATCCAAGGAGACGCCTGACTGGGCTCGGGGTATGGGCTTCTATGCAGGAAGCTCGGATTCGAAACTAGAGTTTTGGATTCAGCTTTACGCCCAGTTACTTCCTCTCACGGACCCTAAAGCCATCTTAGATTCCCCAATGACAACCAAAACAGATGCTGAGAATTCTGAATACCCAGAACAGACCCTCCAACTCCTCACCAAAGTTCTCGAGCTGGGTAGCAAGATCTCACACGTTGCAGCCGCTGGTAAATTGCAGCGGTTTTTGAAACGATCAATTGCTGACAAGGAAAAGCGAGATAAGAGTACGTAGCGCTATCGACTAGATGTCTTGTACGTTATTAACCCGCCTCATTGCAGTCGAAACCTCCTGGAAGGAAGAGCGTCTGATGTTCTTGAATGATATTTTCAATCGTTTTGACAACAAAGCACTATTGATTGAAATCTCGGATATTCTAAGAAAAGGGTTGGAGGATCCCCACGAACTATCAGCAGAGCTTGAGAAGTTCCAGTCTAACATATGCGTATTCGTTGAAGGTATGACCGGAGAAAAAGCTCTTAACTACCCAAAAGCTATCCAGAGCCTGCGAAATATGAGCGTCAATAAGAACGAGCAGGCTAAGGTTCTTTACGAAGCAATTGAAAGGCAGCAAATGGAGATCATTAAACAACAACAGATCATCGCCTGTCTTGAGTTTCGGCATGCTTTAGAAGAGCTACCGAACATGACATCGACAATGCAACTTCCTCCGCGCCCTGCCCATGGCCACGCTGGTGCCTGGAAGAGAACATGGAGACTTGCTGTGGAATGCGAGTTGGACGAAATGATAAGAATCTATATCGACCTGTCCACTGAGAACTCAGCTACAGGCATTCAAGCCAACATAAGCCAATCAGCTGGTCCATCTGTGATGTCAGGTGCGCTGCCGGCACCTGAATCGGCTTCACCAGGAAAACATCACTTGAAGGAGAACAACCTTCAGCAAAGCGCCCATCGCCAGAAATTAAAGAATCATCGGCGAGTCTCCCAGCATCTAGAGCAGAAAAAGCTTCTGCAGAGCTCCCAGCATCGGCAAGGGAAGAAGCTTCTGCAGAACCCCCAGTACCTGCAGATGCGGCACCAAGAAATGCTAGACTGTCTCTCAGAAAATTACTGCAATTCGATTTTGACAATTGGGCGAAACATTCAGCGCCGCTGAAAGAGGCCAGGAGGACAAACACAGTCCCGACGAGCAAGAAACCCAAGCGTCCTAAGGGAGAAGTGCAGGAGGTGGAAAATAACGGTTTCTCCTTCGGCTTAGGCGATTCAATTTTTGATCTTCCAGACTGTAACATAGAAGGGGCAGGTCCTTCTAGCATAGGTACCATAAACTCCACAAACTCGAAAGGTTATTACAGCTAAATAACGCAGTAGAGACTAAGGGTTCCAATATCACTGGCAATGAAGATACTACAATTACCGCACACACCGCAGGAACCACCTTAGGCACAGCAGACGGCACAAACTCTATTGAAAGCACATGCACAACAGCAGCCGCGGAAATTACAACACCTACAAACACTACAGGATCTTCAGACAGTCAGACATCTCTAGACATTCCAGCATCTCCAGACATTCAAGCATCTACCGGCGTTCCAGCATCTGCAGAGATCTCATCATCTACAGAAATCTCAGCGTTACCTAACGCTACAGCGACAAATGATATCCCAGGCCCCGAAGACACAGCAAGCGCTACAGGAACTAAGCGAGGATCAAGCCCCGGACGCAGATTAGACAAATCAAGAGCTACAGGCGTCGCGGAAACCAAAGCATATAATGATACCGATGATGTGATCATAGCTACCCCACGTGTCGCACCCGGGCGAGAGAACACAGTATTACCAACGATACAAACAGTAGAATCTCAGACGACGGGCAACTTCAAGCTGGTCAATCTCTTCCAGCCCGACTATCAGACGTGGCCAAGCTTTCACCGTGGGGACAATATGTATCACGATCTCAGCAGAAACATTCACGGGTACGGCGAGTCTTTCGATGCTCACGGGGTCAACTTTTCCAGTTCGGACATGCTCATTTTCAACTGGCTTAGACCAGACCCTGAAGATTTTGACCCCAAAACCAATGAGGTTATGTGGCAAAAGGTGTGGGAGAAGAGAGGTCTCAGTCCCTAGTCACCAGAACCAGTATATCTGAAAATCGAGTTCAGCACAGCGCTCTCAATGGGCGGGTCGGGTTTGTGGGTAGGCGTCTTTCAGTGGAGAACAGGCCGGGTACGGGTTGGGGGTCCTGAAAACCCAACAGGTATAGGTCAGGCCTATATAAACCCATAGGCAACTATTGGGTGCCTATAAACTTCTTTTGGGAAAATAAGTGGAGTCAAAATCTCTTCTGAAAAGGGGTAAAATTAGTAAATATTTGAATTTTCAATATTTCACAAATTGTTTCACAAATTTGTACTTTTCGGTCTATTGAATTGGGGTTTTATTTCTATTTATAATATATAAGTAGACCTGCCAAAAAGCCTGACCTGATCTACTAAAGGCAGGTCAGGTTAGGTTTCTTCTCTCCTTCAATAGGCCAGGTCAGGTCAGACCCTCAAAAGACGCCTGACCCACCCATTGAGAGCGCTGGTTCAGCATCGCACTACCTGTGTCGAGAGATATAGACGTATTAAACTGCTAGAGGACCACTTCTTGCCTTTTATTCGAGGATGGGTAGAAGTCTGCCCCTGTACCTAAACCATGGGTACCTAGGCACCCACCGCTGGCTACTTGGGTACTCGAGATTAGGCACATTTATCATGGGGTGGGGCCGCCTCGTCTGAAATTGCGTCGATCAGCCGCCACAGGGCTGATGCGGGCTTTCTAATTGGGTCGGGAGGTCGGAAGCTCAGATGGAGTCTTTTCATGAGTTTGGACTGGTTCAATTCAAGGTACCGATGGCTTTTTCTTCGTCACGGTTGGTTTCTCGCCATAGTGGGGGGATCTTAAATATCATCCTCCACACTTTACGCTTCTCCTATCTGCGCCTCTGGAGCCCTTGGCTGCTGTGCATCGCTCATCAATGCTTCTGGCGCCTTTGGATCTGGCGCTTTTGGCTCCGTGTCCTCACTCATCCGCGCCATCTTGGCCGTACGCTCTTCTTCTGCCTGGCCAGTCTTGCGATTCCGACGTCGTTTTGCTCGCTTGGGATTATCTGCAGTTCTCTCACCTGCCTCAGACTCATCGGCCTCAGCGCTCTTGCGTTTCCGACCACGCTTGCCTTTTCCATTTGCTTTGGCTAGCTTGGCTTGCCTGACCGCCTCTTTCTCCGCGCGCTTCGCATCAAGATCCTCATAGCTTATGACCTTTCTCTCTCCCTTGGCTAGTATATCTGCCATGGCATCTCGGCGAGGTTTCGATTCGTCGTTCATCTTAACGAGGAAGCGAATATGGTCCTGCTGGAGAACATCTTTAGCAAGGTATATTTGAGCAGCTTTGGCAATCTTATTTATGAGCCTCTGTTGACGCTGTTTGCTCAATTCATCTTGAGGGTCCTGTTTGACCAGGTTAAGGATCGGTACAAGAGTCTCTCTTGACACCGGTGTCGCTGGCGTCTGAATAACTTCGCTAAGGAGACGTGGAGTTGCTTCTATTGTAATGAGTTGTACAATGGTTAGTACAGGTGGTGCAGGTGGTTTGGCAATGTCTTTGAGAACTCTCTCTGGATTAAGCGGAAACAAACCGGACTTGGCCCATCCTGCAATAATGTTCTTCTTGGTGATGGCCCTCTCTCGTGCAGGGCTGTACAGGGCAGTGAAATGCTCCTTGCCTATTGTATTCGTACCTGCTCGTTCCAGTCGTTCAGCCTGGTCGCGATAGGCTGTCTTCAGAGGGCCGAACACTGCGACGTCAAGAGGCTGGAGCTTGTGAGAGGTATGAGAGGGGAGTCGGCCGGGGAGTTCCTGTGCCAGCGCCAGGCTAGCTCGGCCCATGACAACTTACTGTGATGATGATGATAGTGGGAAGAGTGCGAAGCCGCTCCCAATCCATAAAGCAGTGAAGCCAATAATGAACCAGTAATATTGCGCTTTGGCGCGCGCGGCACAATGAAACGGTCCCAGAATCAAAGTCATGGAAGCAGTTGGAACGACGCCACAATTAAACTCTTTGCGACTAGCGTCATCACATGAAAAAGTATTAGATAATCGCGCTAAGCTGTCTTTCTTAGATGCGTGGCGTTTCGTCCTATCTATCCATCTCGCACGGCGGAACTGTCGGCTTACTGGTTCTTGAGTGATCAGGGTTGTCAAAGCCTGGGACCATGGACTATCTTAATCGAACCTTCAACCCATAGGTCCGAAACTCGAAGACATGCCGAATTTCGTGATTGCGCAGGGGAAAGGAGCTGACGCGCGCATCGTCGCCATCAAAGGATCAGTCAACAGCATCCCCAAGACGTAGTTATTTTCCAGTTGGAAGTTGGAAAGATATCGAAAAGAGGCCAAAAAGTAGTACGATAATAGCTATAACTCCATATACTCGAGAGGAGGCGCTTGAGAGGTTCGATCAGAGGTTGTTGTTCCGCCACACGTAGTTTTCCGGTTCGCTAGGATGGACATTAGGCAACATTATATTTCCAGGTATATTTCTGACGTTAAAATTGGAAATCAGAAGCAAATCATCTATGGCCTGCCATACTTGAAGAAATTCGAAGGAATGACATTCACCTGTAGGCAGCCCTCGGTGCGGTCCCGTATTGTCAGTCTTGAGCGTTCAGCTCCAAATGATCGCCGTATCTGAAGCTGGAAGTGACACTGACGCACACCGAGCTGGTAAACCCGAATTTTGCTCCAATTTTCTAAGATGTTTCAGCCTGGGGTATTGTTGAAACGCCATGGCGCGGGGAACGCGGTTTGAATGGGGTACGCGCCTACCACATTTCGTATCTACCTCTGACTCTTCGGTTAGCTCCTCAGCTCCTCAGCCCTTCTTTCCTCAAATAACACCACATTTCGTATCTACCTCTGACTCTTCGGTTACCTCTTCAGCTACTCAGTCCTTCTTTCCTCAAATAATACCACAATTATCTTTCTTCGAACTTTTAATACGATCTTCACCCCACTCCAGAATTCCATCAATTTAACCTCAATTACCAACATAATACGGCACAAATTTTTAGGAAAGTCGATATCCTAGCTGTTTCGTGCCCGTGCTGTCAAATAAAACATTACCCTGCCATCTCCACTGTTCTCCCACCTCCAACTTCTCTATGATACAGATAAGCTGCAAGCTGCCTTTGGCAGAATGCCATTTCCTCCGCGTTCCGCCAGGTATGAATTTTCAGTGCAATCATGACTATATACTAACAACAAACCCTAGAGCTTCGAGCAGAAATATTCCGCCACCTTCTTGGTCCTCGGCCTAAGTTCCATCTTAATGCCAGGAATTCGATATTTTCGTTCGAGGAGCATCACTACACTGCCATTTTGCGGGCGAACCGCCAAATCTATGCAGAAGCTGCTTCACTACTTTACTCTGAGGCTATGCTTGTGATGGAAACTGGGGACATTTCCTGCTTGCGTACTCAGCAGAACTTCGGGGCTCCAAACAAAAAGATATGGAGGCACAATCCTTTGCATTACAACGGCAAGAGCGATGCGGATGGCAGACCCATATATGACCAGCCCGAGATGAAAGGTGTATGGAATGGGTTAATGGAGCCACACGTTTTTTCACGGTTCGAAAACATCCAAATAGACCTTGACTTGCATTTTCCCGTTTGGATTAGTGGAGCATATGAAGTCAACGACCATGTCAACATCGGCGTTAAAACTGTCAACCAAGGCAATTTAATGAAAAGAACCCATCTTCTCAAAGATCTAGCTACGATTTTGTCCAGGTCACCTTCACTAAAGAGCCTCGAATTGACAATCTCGGTAGAGGTTTTCGCGCCACCATCGAGCATTCAGCAATTCAAGAGCACCATTTGTAATTCGGTGGCGGATGCCTTCATTGAAAGTGACGTACTTTATCCTCTAGAGCTGTTGACCAACGTCGAAAAGTTTGACCTCAAGGTCATCGAAAATGCTGCAAGCACTATCCATTGCCTGGACGATATGTATCGAAAGTTGGGACCCAAAACAGCGAAAGTTGTTGAAGAATTGAAGCGGGCGATAGAACGGAAAATCTAACCAAGATCATGCCTGGGAAGTATGTTTGAAGTAGAAGTCTCAAGAATACCGCGAAAGCGAGATACGATTGTATGATTTGGCAAGGTAGACAGGGGTTTTTTCCTCTTTGGAATCAACAGATCGTCGTGCAACTGATACAGGATGGGGGATGGGAGGGGACATATGAACAGGGAGATATTTGGACCACTTCCCAAATTAGGTTCATGGTCTTGAATCAAACTGATAGATTGTATCATGCAATGAATCAGCCATAAAGGTAGCTAAGCCAAATGTTTACCTTCAAAAGATTGTAAGATTCTGTCAAGTTATCAGTAAGAATTAGTATTGAGACTAAGGCACGAGCTAAAAATGTTGAATTTCTATCTCCTAAATTTTCTAACCAGACGAATGCACACGTCAACCACGCAAGTTCTCACAAAGTCCAGATTTCAAAGTATCCTGCAACCTAAAGAAAGAATATCGTTTCCAGTGAAAGAAATGTTTCGTCCATAGCTGGCCATTTCATAGCTCTACATCACCCCACCACTTCAACCTTGTCACACCTATGACCTCTAGAAATAAATTCTACGGGAGATTTGAGATCCTTAGGAGGTGCACACAACTCTCCAAAAATTGGCTGGAGCAACTTCGCCACGGAGACAATTGCGTCCGCTGACAGGGCCAGTAACAACATCAAAAGGAGTGTCTACACACAGTCCACTCAGGTGCTTCTCAACTGTAGCACGTTATGTCTTAGCGCTGAATTACTGCGTTTTTAATGAGTTTTAAAAGAAGATAACGTACATTGGCATCCGAGGCCCACAAAGTCGACAGCAATGGATCCATAGGCAGCCTCGGAAACACAGGTGCCCGCGGCAATGTGACCGGGGGATGGACTGTTCCGATCGACAAAGTACTGGGTACGGAATGGGTCTGCACAGTTTGCAGCATTGAAGGTTGTAATTGTACCGACGGATTCTCCCCGGGCGACGATTTCTACCGGAGTTGCGTTGACCATCAAGCTCATGGCGAGAACTGAGATGATAGATTGAATGGCAACCATTTTGAAGGTTTGATTTTAATTGATGTATATGTTTGGACTTGGAAGTGCTCAAGTGATTGCGTTGTGAAGTAGGCGATGATGGGTCAGATTGAGAGATAGATCAGGCTTTATATACCTTTTGTCCTATCTAAAAAATATGACCATGGATTCGAAACTCATGCAACAAAATAAAACGGCTCGTGAAGCCATTTTCGGAAATAATTCTCGCTAGAATTGTGACTGGTTGACCTTATTCAAGGGATTTCCTCACATAAGCCACCTTCACCCAATAGTTTGTTGAAATCTCCAAGTCTGAGGACCATGTGCACAAGAGTCAAACATGAGAGGTTGACAACTGGTCATCATCGACTTCAATTCTCACCATATAAACCGAGTACAGCAATCTGGGCAAGGCTGAGAGGCGCAGATAAAAGCCATGTCGATTCGTAGCTTCTCCATCACAAGATGTTTGCAAGTCCGATGCAAGTGATGAGCAGCTGCCTAGTTTCTAGCCCCAAGGCATTCGGTCGTAGTCATTCTCAAAGGAGAAGCTGGCATGCTGAGCCGTACGACCAACATCACGAGCATTCGCGTAATATCAATTATGCCCGAGTTGGGGGTACAACTCTGACTCGGACTCGGGTATATTTTTATATTTTGGATAAATAAAAATTTAGCCGACCCTTTCAAATACTTCAATGTTGATCCTATGAGCCCGGGTCGGCGTCAGACTCGGCTTTTTTCCCTTTTCTTTAAGCAAATTCCTGACCCTACCCAAGTTCATCCCGAACCCGAGTCGCAACCCGGCCCGAATCGAATTCCGACTTGAGAATCCTTGTGCTTATGACGTACAGAAATCAGCTGTAAAGTCTAGAAGCGTCTTATAGTGGTCCTGTGAGCACTTCGGTGAGGCTGACGCTTGGCGTGAGTCTGAGGTTCTGCAGTAAGCCTTGTGACACACTGTTACCATAGGCGTGGGATCTCCCCAAGAGCTTTGATAGTTTGAAAGGGGCGTGAGGCACGGAATGGGAGTTTTAATTTCGTAAGGTGACTTTAGCGACAGGCGATTGGGTGTGTTTACGATGGGAGTCCTCCAGATCAGGCTTGAGGATCTCGAGTATTAGGGCATCTGATCTAGCATGACATTTACCAACAAGAGGAGACGCGATAGGACCGGCGAAATGCCCTGCTGACGCTCCAAGTTTCGGTTTTCGAAGGGTTTAGTTACCAATGATTACAACCATTGCCTTGTAGAGCTTTGATTGATGCTTCCGAGGGAAGTTGATTGGGGAAACGAGCTGATAACTGTTATATTGATAAGCGGATCCAAATAATTGCCGGTTTAATTCAAACGAGATGATTTTCAGGCTTTGCTGTTCGTCGTGGTGGGCGAGATTGCTTGTAATATTATAGCTCTGCAGTTTCTTGATACGGTGAAGCAAGAAAGGTAAGATCAAGCCGCGCTAACACAGAAGGAACGGCCAGCATCCTTGGTGATCCAGATGTACGACTCGACAGGTACAGTCGGTTCCAGGTGCTGTTCGCCACTTTTTCCTAATAAAGTTTAGTCTTAGCTAGGGTAATGATAGGATTATCTACCCCACTAACCCACACAAAAATGAAGATATACTTCAAAAAAACAAACAAAAATGGAACATATACCAAAAACTTCTAAAAAAAAGGTTTCACTTATCAAAAAAGTTAGAATAATAGACCGCTATAAACTTGATTATATAATATTTTTTATTTATCAATTTTTTGGATTACCCCGTTTTATAGTTTATTTTATTATAAACAAATATAAAAATAAAAAAAATTTAGACTTCAAAAACAAACCTTGATTTGGAATTATTTTTATTTTATTTTTTAAAAATGAAAAACGTTTTTTCCGCCATATTATTATTTATACTAAAAATATTTTTTTCGCTTTTTATTTATTTTCCAAATCCGGCAAGAAACTAGGGCATACTACAATTAGAAAAATTCTAAAAAAATATAGCAAAATTAAAAAAAGATCAAAAAAAAAATTTTGATTAAAAAAAAACAATAAAATTAAAAAATTAAATTTTGATAAAACTTGGGAAAAAAATAATAAAAATCTAAATATTATTTATTGGTCTAATGAAACTATTTTTTATATAAAGGAAGACAACAATGTGTACTATATGATATATGAGCCTAGGGAGAAATATAAAAACTGTAATTTAAAGTCAACTTTCAAGTTGGGTTGTATTATAATAGAAGTATAGAGTTGTTTTTGTAGAAACCAAATAAGGTTTTTAATCATTATTTTTAAAAAAAATATTATATTAAAATCCTTAAAAAACATTTTATTTTTTTTTATAAAAAAATAAAAAAGAAATATGGATATAAAATAATAATATAAAAAAATAATATTTTTTAGTATAAAATTAAAAGTATAAAAGATTTTTTAAAAAAACAAAAAATAAAAATTTTTTCTTGATTTTTATAATTATTAAATTTTTTTTATTGAAAATTTATAGAAGATTTTTAAGAATATTATTAGCAAGATATATTATAAGGTCAAGAATATCAGCCAAATGGAGAAGGTTTTAGTAGAAATTTGATTTATTATTAAGCCGGAAATATTTTTTAAATTAAATAAAAATATAATATCTAAGATTAGGGCAATAATTGAAAACAAAGGAGGGTATATTAAATATTGATTTAGCTTCAATTTGAGCCTATTTGTAAGCTAATTGGTTGAGTAATTAATTTTTTATACATCCTTTAATATGCAGAAGGCTTCGCGATCACGTGGCGAACAGCACCTGGAACCGACTGTACCTCCTGAACTCGGTGGGCGTCACCGTTCCTAACCTTTCTCAGTCCCCTGAAGGCTGAATTGATCTCGGCCAGCCAAGGGGCATCAATCTCATCCCTAGGAACCCGCATCTCCCTAATCATCTCCCACCACCGAGAAATATCCGCGCTCTTGGGTATCTTGAGACCGTGTTTCTTGAGTAACGGCCTGTCGATTCTCTTGACGAAGCCAAAGCATGCGTTCTCGATTTGGGCGCATATTTCGTGAAGAGCGAGGAATTGTAGGTATGCCGGGAGGTAGACTGGATTGAAGGAATTGAGGATATACTCATTGAGAGGACATGGAAGTGTGATAGCTGTTTGAATCTCAGAATCAGTAATCTAGCAATCTGCAGGGTCCTTGACTCACCAATTCTTCCCTTCTCCTTCACCCCCATCTTAACCAGCGCGGTCCCAGCTGATATTGGCCTAGGTACTCGTGGATCCAAAAGTCTGACCTGTTTGTCGGATAGGTTCGAAAAGTGCTTTCGCAGATTGGACTCAGGGTGGAAATGCCCAGCCTCCACAAGGATGTGCAAGCAGCTGCGAACAGACATCTTGGTACGACCTGGAATCAAGAAAGAGCATGTATGAAAGCATCTTGCCAATACGTCACCTATGCTTTTGAGAGCCTCGCCTATGTCTTCAGTGCAGATGACATTCCTATATGCCAAAAAGACCGCCACCAGCTCGAAGTGGTGGTGTTCGACTGGAGAGAGCAGTGGAACGCCCTTGACATCGTGACTGGGGTCTGCATTTCCTAGAAGATCTTGTGTCCGCGAATTGAACATGATTGCAGTTGGAAGGGAAGGTTGTGTGATGTTGGAATGTGATGTTGAAAGCTTCTTCAGCCTTTTTTTCAGAGATCTTTTACCCCGCTCGGTGATAAGCAGCTATCGCTCGACTTGGTGAATAAGGAATTTTCTGACACTTTTCGTGTAAGTGAATGTCGGTCATTGAGAGTTTTCAATCTCGTGGGTCGATGAGGGGGAGTGTTATAATGGTTTGTATTATTAGTTGATGTACAATAGATGCAGATTTTATTTTGCTTTCTATGCATACTGATTCTTCATTTTCCTCTAGTGATGAATGTTTGATTCATTCTCATCATGTGGGTTGTATGTATCAGGCGAACATGATTTTCTCCTCATCCCGCTTCTCCTCTTCATCCCTCGTCGCCGCCAACTCTCACGACAGCAGCAATTCCGCAATCATGGACCAGCTACAATCGCCTACGGATTCTCAATTCTCGGAGGTGACGG
>Ga0247778_1000981_pt1 | contig 17631 bp, 23 predicted proteins | sample UWRJL049202B5_FD_179939 | JGI IMG/M metagenome (GOLD analysis project Ga0247778, IMG submission 179939) | Plant litter microbial communities from Arlington Agricultural Research Station in Wisconsin, United States - UWRJ-L049-202B-5 | ecosystem: Environmental > Terrestrial > Plant litter >... | reverse complement strand
CCCCCCCCCAATAATGCTATTTGACACCGACTGACCTATTGCCATAGAGTTGCTGCATTGCTGCCGCCGTCCGCCTATATTATATTTATGCCGAAGTGCATATCCTTGTAGGGTCTAAAGGGAATGCCTTCAGCGCATTTCGTACGTAGCTCCTCCCCGTTATTAGCTGTGGTATTAACTGTGTGCAGCAAAGATCACTGTTGAATGGATATGGAGTAAAATTGAGCCTAACACCTCGGTCATTACTGCTTGTCTTCCATGTTACGGCCGACTGTTTAAAGGAAGACTTGGCAAAACCTTAGGAGACGTGTTCAACAGCTTTCGGTCATTCATCACATTGCGAAGTCAATCCACGAATACTACTGTAGGTAGGATCTACGAAGGAAAGGATCAAAGTGGCTCTATGAAGGAAGGCCTTACTACCAGAAGTGAGAGGATTGAAATGAGCGGTCATTCCCAAGATAGGGTCTCAGGATCTTCTCAAAGTAACACGGATGTGAGGAACGCTGGTGTTACTACAGACTTGGAAAGTAGCATCAGGGTGTGAAGAAAATATTTTTTTGTTACCTTGTAAGACTAGCAAAGTTTGTAAAGGATATATCGAGGATCATATGCATGGCAACACCAAAGATGAGAGATTGCGTGAAGCTATTCCCGCTTCGACAAATGTTTGGTAATTGACTTATGCGATAGCTTAGAAATAGAGTAATGAGTTATTCTGCAATGGGATACGTCAAATATTGTTCTCGAAAGCCTGTGCGAAATGACTTCTAAACCGTGTGTATCATCCAGCGTAGCCATTAGTCCGCGGCAGATTTAGTGGACGGCCCGTCAGTTAGTGCACTGACTGACTTTTGGCGTACGTGAGACTAAAATCCCCACGTATCACTTCTTGCTATTCGTTTAATTAAAAGTGTACTGGACTGGCAGTCCACTAGATACACTGAATAGCGGGGTTCAGGGGGTCCACACGTGACCTTATCGGGGCATTTAGGGGTCCTAGTGCTTCCAAACTTCAAAAGGTTTCTGGGAGATCCTCCCAGGGGTGGGATCTGCATAAATAGGGGTTGGCCGAGCTTGATGGGGCCCCTAATTGGGCAACCCTTGTTTAAATTTCCTATCATGTGACTGTCCCCCTCACTGGTTCAGTGCAATTAGTCCACGTTCAGTGGGCGGCCCGTCGCTGAACTGGTGAAAGCGAGACGTCCAAGCCTCCAACTGAACTGCTATAAGTGCGAATGGCCGCAAACGCCCCGCCATCCGACGGGAGTCGGACTAATGGCTACGCTGGTATTATACGAGGAGCACAGTGTGATAGGAGCACGCAAAGGCCACAATCCCTGATGTCGTACTTCATTCTTCAGGTGATACTTTCAAGACACAGAATATGCTAAGCAGTTGTGAGGCACAGACGCTGACACCTAGGGTGGATATCCGTCCCCACAACAGTTTGGGCGGGGTAAGATGACTCCGTCGTGCCGGGCTTCTCTTCCTGCAACAGGGTAGGGAGCTGGATGTTGGTAGTTTTGCGTAGCTGCAATTCCCATTTTCCCTGCGGATTTCGCATTCGGCGCATTATTGGCATCGTGCATGCGCCTCCTCAATCAAAGGATGTAATCCATCCATACGCAATGGTTTCTTTACGAGCAATGGTCGTAGCAATCACATTATTGGCCACCTGCAACTTGGAGGCGTTCTATGCAGAGAGGTACTGCTTTATACGACACTGTTATCATGCTCTGTAACCGATTGACGATAAGGCAGTCCTAGTCTGTTTGTTCTTCGGAGCTACCTACATTCCAATGGTTTCCACCCCTCCTATCTAGGATCTCCGTGGTGCTATTTGCACATGTACGCCTTCCTTACTCCATGCCCAGTAAATCTTTTGTGACGACCATTTCAAGCAGTTTTCTTTTTCCGGCGCATAGAAATCAAAATTCCAGAGAAGACGAGCAAGAATGATACGCAGCTCAAGCAATGCCAACATTTGACCGATGCACTGCCGCGGTCCGAACCCAAACGGACGATACGAGTCATGTTTGTCCTTTGAGAACACATTATGATCATCGCCCTCCGATTCACCAAGCCACCGCTCGGGAATGAAAGCCTCAGGGGAAACAAAGTTGTGGTTCGAGGTGAAGGTGGCGTAACACGAGATCCCAACCGTCATGTTCTCGGGGATATAGTGTCCTGCGATTATTGAGCCGCCCTCCGGAGTGAGACGATGCATGCTGTCTGGATTAGGTGGGCACAAGCGTAAAGCCTCCTGCAAAATAGCGTTCAGATAAACTAAAGGCTTCGTAGTAGCGCTATTGATCTGATCCTCCGGAGTGAAGCTCGACCGCACCTCCGTAGCAAGTTTTGTCATTGCCTTCTCGTTCTGAATCAAGTGGTTCATCGCGCCTGATATCACCGTGCCAACAGAGTCACTCCCGATTCTCGAGACATTTGAGGGATGTTCCCCAGCCTAAATCGGAGGCGATATCGAAGGTCACGAAGCTCATCTATCTGACCATATCAATGTCAGCCTTGTTCTCTTTGGCATTTTGATGTGTTAGATCATGCAAGTTTTTTATGAGTAGATCCACATATGACATGATTATGGGCTCTTGGAGTTTGATAGCCTTCTCGGAGAAAGCTGGACTCAAGGCTTTGCGGTAGCGCAGATAATCTTCTTGGGGTGCAGAGATGAGATTATGTGCTTCGATGCCCGACGGTTTTGTTCCCCATTGCTTTGGTCGAACAAACTGCCGGCTAGTATATATCTCCGCATAAGCGCAAAAATCAATAAAAGGTAGCTCATCAGGCGCTACAGGAACCATGCTGCCGTAAGTATCGTGAAACTTTTTGATTCTATGTGGAAGCTTTCCTTCGGCAAGCATTGCGTAGAGGAATGGGACCCGGGATATGGCCCATGTTGTTGGACCTGGGAATTTTGCAAGAGGATGGAAGTATAGGTCGTAGATTGCCCGTGATGGAATGTACTGTAAGATCGTGTAAGTTTGGCACGAACGAGGCCATTAAGTCACCTACCAAAAGTAAAGCAGAGAGAAGAACCACTTCAGGAAGCGTTAGATCCATGATGCTATTATCCCAAAGATTCGAAGCCTCAGCTTCTGTTCCGCAACGCAAACTAAAGAATGGCTGGACCTGGTGAGTAAAATTATGTGAAAATATCCAAAGCAGTAACAACGGAGCCCATGAGGCATCGGATGTTGACTTTAGGCTAGAATGTAGTGCTTATCTCTTGCTCCGGAAGCGTTCGCTAGGTACAATGAAGTAGCTGCACTTTTCCCGCTAGTCACCTTCAGAGACCAACTCGAATAAGTGCGTCGGCCAATCGATATGATTCGCGAATAGAGGTAGTTGGATTGTAAAGTAATTTAGGGCAGGCACGAAGGTAGCGACTCGCGCAGGTCTCTCCAGCGGGCGAGAGTTTCTCTACCTGTGCCTTAGATGTGCTTACACGAGCAATGCGCCTAGCATGCAGCCTGACAGCATTCCGAGCTCGATTTTGATAATCGGGCCGTCCTTGCTGTTTGCAGTGGTGGCTTTCAATAGCTAGGGAAGCGGGGATGAGTTCCATTTGTGGTGTAATGGACCGTATTTCGAGCACACACACCAGCGTGCTTTTGGGCCCAAGCCCGACATATTTGAAATCCCGATTCTAGTATAGGACTGCCATTTCTGAATGGACGTCCCCAACCTTGATCTTCAAAGCAAAAACCTGTATTCAAGTCATCGATACAATCATCTCAACTTTGATATAGGCTTATCAGCTCAATAGCAAGTCAACATGCAGACAACCACCTTACCTCCCATACTCCAGGTGCTAGATTATTCCCTTGTGTACCTCGCCTTGATGCCAATAATCTTCTACCTATATTCGATTCTCGCATTGCGTTTCTTAGGCCCCAGTGCACCATTGTTTGGAGTCAAATCTCCTTTTGACGCCAGAGTAATCGCCAACTATCGGTTTTACAAAGACGCAGCATCCATCGTAAATGTAGGATACAACAAGGTAAACTCTAAAGCTCCACATTGCTTCGGATTATCATGAGAGTACTCTGTTGATAGAATCTAGTACAAAAATGCAGCCTTCTGGTTTGCTAGGAATGACGCCGATATAGTTGTCCTTCCTGTGAAACACGTGGAAGAAATCAGGAACCTCTCGAGCCAGGTTGCCAATCCAACCTTGGCACATGCCCACAATCTCCTCGGACGATATACTAAGATGGACGTTATTCTGAAGAGCAACCTTCATTTCAGAGTGATTCAGAATAAATTGACTCCCCAGCTATCACATCTGACGGAGCCCATGCAAGAGGAACTTCAGTATGGCATGGAGCATGACTTTCCAAAATGTGATAGTAAGTTAGTGCAAGCAGGTTTTTACCTTGAGACTTACATATGTAGATGACTGGATTGAAATCCACCCTTACCACTTACTTCTACGACTCGTATCACGCATTTCGGCCAGGGTCTTCATAGGTCTTCCCTTATGTAGAAGCGAGAATTGGCTAGAAATCTCGACGCAGTTCACTGAAAATAGTAAGCTCAAAATGACTTCGTGTCTTGCTGACCAAAGTAGGCTAACGAACTGGATTAGTATTTATAACTGTTTGCTTGATGCGTTTGCTCCCGACCTGGCTCCACCCCATCGCCAGTGTCGTGCTCCTATCAAACTGGCGCAGCGCAAGCTATATTGCTGAGGCAAAGAAGCTTCTGGTCCCTGAGATCAAACGCCGGCGCGCTGAGCATTCGCTAGAAGCGGGGTCTGAGAAAGGTGACTAAAGCAAGCAGAACCTACTTTCATGGATGATGGAAGTTGCCCAAGGCCTTGAACACAGTCCCACCCATCTTGCCCACCTCGAGATCGTCGTCTCGCTCGCCTCCATCCACACCTCGCAGATGAACGCTGTGCACGCCATGTACGACCTAGCCACACACCCGGAGTACGTCGAGCCTCTACGGGAGGAGATACGGGAGGCAGCGAGGGCAAATGGTGGCTGGAATAAGACATCGTATGCTCACCTACGAAAGCTCGATAGCTTTCTTAAGGAAAGCCAGCGCTTCAATCCGCCTAGCTTGCTGTCGTACCACCGAGTCATGGAGCGTAACCATGTTTTGTAGGATGGGACACGGCTCAGTAAGGGGACACACATTGCAATGGCGGTTAATGCTATTCAAAATGACCCCGAAATCACACCTGAACCAGCGCATTTCGATGGGTTGAGGTATTATAAGTTACGGGAGCGCCCGGGCGAAAGTCACTTGCATCAGTTCGCGACCACGGAAAACACTTTGTTAAACTTCGGGCATGGGAAAAATGCTTGCCCTGGACGATTCTTTGCCAGTCTTGAGATAAAAGTCATTTTGGTTCAGTTGATTATGAACTATGACTTCAAGCTTGTGGGAGGTAAAAGACCCGAGAACCTCACGGCGCATGAGTTCATTTTTCCGAATCCGGAGGGGAGATTGTTGGTTAAAGCGCGACCTATGAGTGAGAGATTTTCCTTTGGGCAGGGAGAAACTGCATGAATGGCCTGGTATGTTTGGAACACAGATAGATACAAGACTAGTCTTATAATCGTATTCGGAATGCGGATACATGATGCCAAAAGCCTCCCTTCGGCTTCAAAACAAAATTCATAACGGCCCTTACATTCCAAACACTGCCTATGCTTTACGTTCCTCCCTCTTGATAAACTGTAGGGGAGCATCCGTGCCCATTTTTAGCGTCATAAGAAGCTCCATCCGAGAATCCATATCCTCCAACGGTAGCCTATCACCACACAGGATCTATGCCCTTCTACTACAGCTAACGAGCCTACTAGCTTAAGTCTGTGCTTTCAGGGCATTTCGCACCAATACCAATATTGAGAATAAATATATATTTAAATTTTTAGTGATAGAAGGAGAATTTACTTGACACTTTATTTATTCGTTAAATACACAGATCTTTCTTATTATAATTGGTTGGAAATAAAGTATTTAATAATTAATTTTTGGTTTTTAGGAGCCTGAAGCGGGGCTCGGTAAGCGCTGAAAATGCCTTGAAAGCACAGACTTAAGGTAGTAGGCTCGTAACAGGACCTAGGTTTTCGTTCCAGCAACCATTATGGCTCGTTACACAGAATTTGCTGAAATCGATATTTCGATATTTACCAGCTGTATGGAGTGAAACATGGCTGCCGTAAACTTTCTAGGCTCTCCACGTTCTACGTGCAATATACTAAAACACGTTCTAGCTTCTCTGTGCTCGGTGAGATCTGGTCTTACGGGCACACAAGTTTCACGAAGGCAAAGTCCAACACTGTTCTGCTCGTTGCTCCAAGCGGCAATGTTCTACATACCTGCGATCCGTATATCATCTTGCAGGTCACTGCGCGCCGACGTGATTTCCCCAAGCCGATGTCACTCCTCAAGATGTTAAATATCTATGGGCCTATGCTCAGTGGCTCAGAGGGCGAAGAGGCACGACTTTACAAGAAGATCACGGGACCATCGTTGAACGAAAGAACCCACCATCAAGTATGAACCGAGTCACTCTCGCAAACTAGAGACATGCTCGTTTCTTTGATTCGAGCAAGTAAACCTCTCAAAAGCCTGTCTGATGATATGGCAAAGCTAGCACTACACGTCATCAGTGAAGTTTTCTTTGATAAGACGATGACTTGGACGAATGAGGGACATTCTAAAGAGTCATTGCCAAATCGCCGTGTCTTGACATACCAACAGTCTATTAATGCTACCATCGAGAACAATTCGATCCTATTTTTAACTCCAAAATTAATTCTCGGTAAGATTCCTGCCTATTGACTTGCATATGGAAAGTGACGTTATATATTTATCTAGACTTGTCGCCATTACTTATCCACCGGAAAGCCAAACAAGCGTATATCGAATGGCGGGAACACATGGTAGACATGCTCGATAAGACTCGATTACGACTAAGAGAGAGTAAATCACAGAGCAATCCTTCACTCCTCGGTAGACTTCACGATTCCTTACTCTGTTACATAGCTGACTTCTATCTAGAAGTGCTCGTTCAAGCTGGAAATTCGGGTACTGATGCAGAAAACATCTCTGAAGAGGCAATTCTAGGCAACGTCTATCTTTTCATTCTCGCAGGTCACGAAACTGCGGCCAACACATTAGCAATTGCTATTTCCCTCTTAGCATACTACCCAGAGATCCAGCTCGCTCTTCAAAAAGACCTAGACTCTATACTTGGCGACCCTTGCGTCACGCGGTCACTGGAATTCGAAAAACATTACTCCCGTCTAATAAACGGCTATACTGGCGCTCTCCTTTACGAAACGCTCCGCCTCTACCCCACTCTCTCATTCATCACCAAAACTACCGAGTCCGAGCCCCAGGAACTCGCAACGGAGGACGACAAACAATTTGTAGTTCCCCCTAACACGTTGATAGTCATCAACATCGCGGCAGCCCCCCGTAACCCGCAGTACTGGTCTAGCAATTGCTCGTCTTTTGATCCGTCGCGGTGGCTCGATGCCGAGTCGAGGATGTGGCTGTCCCCAAGAGCCGGGACGTATTTGCCCTTTTCTGAGGGGTTTAGGTCGTGTGTTGGGAAACGGCTTGCACAAGTTGAATTTTGTGCTGTTATCTCGAGCATTTTCAGCGAGTATTCGGTTCGTTTAGCTGATGGGGATGGCTGTTACGGCGCGAGTCTGTATGCGAAGCCTGAGCGCTTAGCCGCTTGCAGATTTCGGATGAAAGATCTACATTGTGCAAATGTGTATATAGTGAGGAAAGATGTAAAAGCAACAAATAAGAGGGATATCATGTTAAAATTGGGAGGTGTGTCGCTACTCAACACGCAAGAATGTAGTCGCTCGGCTGAAGGCAGCATCTTCATCACTTTAAGTAGAAGGGGGGTTCGCGTGTCTGCGGACACTCCGGTCAAAAGACTCTGACCTTCAGGGGGCTGGTCCGATTTACAGGGTCTTTTCTGCTTAAGGCGCCCTGATCCACTATATTACAGGCCCCTGCCCGCTGATACCCGACTATTTGGCATCTAAAATGAGCCTCGGTAAGCAGAGCAACTCTTCAACACTAGCATCACCAGCAATGCTATCTCCAACTTCCCCTCTCCTGGCCCAGACTTAAATCGCATTCAAAAGAGCATTATTTAGTCCAAACAAAATGGCTTCCTGGCCAGTCCATAAACTAGACCTCAAACCCCCCTCCCTCTCCGAGCTCGTCCAGCCAATCTCCACCGCCCTCTCCTCCAACTTCCAACACTCCTCCGTCGAAATAATCACCTGTCCCGACCTCCGCCTTCCCCCCTACAACCTCGCATCCCCCGGCCTCTCGGGGCACCCCCGCATAGCAGACATCGGCGGCCCTCCCAACCTCGCTCCCCTCCCCGACCTCTCCAAGAAATACTCTCTCCTCTCCGTCGCCTCACTCATGGAAATGGGCTCGACAGGCGCCTTAATCGGTGCTTCTGCCGGCCCGTTCCATGAATTGGGTGTCAATAGTGAGTTGATGCCGAATTGGGCATTTGAGGGAGATAGGGTGAGGAATCGAACATATGTTGCGAGGATTGGTGGGGAGGGGGATGTGGTTTGTGAGGGGCTGGAGACGGGGGCGTTTGGCTTGATGGGGAATTTGTTTGGGTGTGAGGGGAGGGAGGGAGAGGTTCTTAGGATTACTGCTAAGAGCAGGATTGGAAAGGATAATTTTACGGCGACGATACAGAAGGCGTTGAAGGGGAGGTTTGGGGAGCGTGTGGTTAGTATGGGTGGGGTTTTTGTTATTAAGAAGGGGAAGGCGAATTTGCATGTTATGCCGGATTTTAGTGAGACTCCTCTTAAGTCTAGAGAGGAAGTCGATAAGTGGTTGAGGTATTTTGATATGAAGGCGCCGCTTGTTTGTCTTTCTGTTTTTCATTCATATGATCCGGGGCTAGATCTTCGGATGGAACATACGCATTGCTTTTCTGATCATAATGAAGGGGGTCATTATCATGATGATATCACTCCTGCTGAGGTAGAATATGAAGCATACTTCAATGTTGCGGATGTTCTTTACCGAATAGATCAGCCAAAGACATGAACAGTTTCCTGCTTTCGGAGATGGCTGCATATACCGACGCAGCTTGTACATAATGGCGATCCTTTCTCTGTATCCTTTACACTTCTAAATTTTTGTTTCTATTACGCTGGGACTAAAGTTTGGGCCTTGCAAGATTTCGAGACCATACCTGGATCTCGGGGTGACGGTCCCATCCAGGACAAGGAAACAGTTCTGGGCCAAGTATTTTCTTCAATACCTTTCCTGTTTGCCCTTTAGGCAGCTCTCCATCAAGCACTCGGAGTAAAGTGGGCATTTTGTATCCTACGAGTGTCTTTCTCAAATCACTTCTGAGGCACTCAATTGTGAGCCTTCGGCTGGCCGAGTAAACCACTTTTTCCTCTTGCAACGTCACCACAGCAGCAACTCGTTGCCCGAATTCTTCATCTTCAACTCCAACTACCATGGCTTCGGAGATATATGGGAGCCCAAGAAGCTCTCGTTCCACGTCCAGAGCCGAAATTTTGTAACCTCCAGATTTAATGATGTCCAGTGATGCACGGCCGAGAATCCAATAATATTCTCCTTCTCGTCGTGCAATGTCGCCAGTGCGAAAATATCCATCCTTATCGTGGGCAGCCAAAGTAGCGTCGTCGTCAGCCTTCGTGGGGTAGGAGGAGGTCTGCTCGATCCGTGTTAGACGGTGGGGTTTTTGTGTCGGTTTGAGGATTCTCTCGATTCGAGTTTGACATGATAGCTTGGTAAGTCAAATAATATTTATCTTGTCGTTCCAGAATGATACCCCGCTAATTAAAGAAACGTATCTACAGGTAGAAGGTCGCACGCTCTCCTCTACCCCGCCAACACCCCACTACAACTACGTATCGTAACTTCACTCAACTACCTACTCGCACCAAAAAATCCGGCAGCGGCAGAAGGACTCTATACCCCACTTCCTTCGCGGACTCACTGCGGCGTTAGATTGGGGACCACCAGGACGATCGATTTGGCGGGGTAGTCGGTAGATCAGTTATTCCAGAAACGCTCCTCGCCTTCCCTCCTGCTCCCCACACACTCTGAGGTCGCTCATCTCATACAGTTCTCTGATAGAACGCCGAATAGCCGCTGCTTCAATTTACTCGGCGAATCTTTTGGAAGTCCGCTGATAGCGTCTGTGCAACCTTGTTCTCTCGGCAGGGAAGCCGAACAATGAAGACATCATGGGATACTGTCGTCAACTTCCAAAAACATCAAGTACACTGTGAAGCGAAAAAGGTTCTAAATTACCGAGTAGGATATTTCGATTGCTTCTTATCCTTTTCTCATAATCATGGAGGACTTCACAGACCACTTGAAGCCCGCTAAGCCTAGAGGGCCAGAAACCCTAGCCAAAGAGCGAAACCAATCCCCAATCGACGCAACCGCATTAGGAAACCACCTCTTATCCAGTGATGGCTTCCTAGAACGCCAAGAAAGAATTTTGAAGCTGGTACAGAAGGAAAAATTGTTGTCGAAGGAGAAACAGCAGAATTTGTCGAGGCCGGATAGGTATAAGCTTGGACTCGCGAGAGCGAAGCTGTTGAGGAGAATGCAGAGTAGCTATGGATGGGGTGAGGAGGATTTGAAACTGTGAGTATTTTGTGCTGCTAGGTGGGAGATGGGACGTAGGTCTAATGAGAGGCTTCAGGGCGGAGTATTTAGTTGATGATGTATCGCCGTATATGCTTCACATGTCGATGTTCGTAACAACGATTCGAGAACAAGCTAGTGATGAGCAGAAGGCTTACTGGATACCGAAGATTGAAAGGTTTGAGATTATTGGTGCTTATGCTCAGGTAAGTCACATCATTGTTCATGCTAGTCACGAGACTGACGAGAACAGACCGAGCTTGGTCATGGAAGCAACGTGAGAGGCATTGAGTTGCAAGCCAAATACGATCCTGAGACGAAGGAATTCATTCTTCACAGCCCCACGTTAACCAGCTCAAAATGGTGGAATGGAACCCTCGGGCGAACAGCAAACCACTCAATTGTGGTCGCTCAACTTTTGCTGCCCAAGCAATCCTCTTCTGGGGGAAAAGTAGAGTACACAAACTACGGACCACATCCATTCATCGTCCAAGTCAGAGACATGAAAACCCATGAGCCTCTTCCGGGCATCGCAGTCGGTGACATCAACGCGAAATACGGATACGCTCCGATGGACAACGCGTACTGCTTATTCGATAAATTCCGCATCCCTCACTCCGCCTTTCTCAGCCGATATTCCAAAGTGGACAGAGATACTGGTGCTTATACCAAGCCGCAGAATTCAGCAGTAGTATACGGCTCCCTAACCTACGTCCGAGCAACTATCGTCATGCATGCTCGGCTCGTTCTGGCTCGCGCAGTGACAGTCGCAGTACGGTACCTATCTATCCGCCGACAGTTCCGAGATCGAGATGGCGATGGGACGGGACCGGAAGTTGCGGTCTTGGATTACCCTACTGTTCAAATCCGAGTCTTGCCTTTACTCGCAACGACGTTTGCGCTGCATTACAGCGGCAAAGCGATGGGAGAGCTTTATAAGTCCACACGAGATGGCATCGCGGGTGGTGATTTGAGCAAACTGGCGGACTTGCACAGTACCTCTTCGGGATTGAAGAGTTTATGTACAATGCTAGCTGCTGATGGGATTGAGACGTGTCGTAGAGCAATGGAGGTCATGGATTTGGTGGGGGAAGCGGGCTGATTCAGTTGAACAATGACTACCTCTCCAAACCGACCGTAGAGGGCGATAATTGGATGATCACGCAGCAGACTGCCGCATACCTCATCAAGAAAGTCGAAGCTGTAAAAAAGTCTCTGAATGATACGGCCAAGGATCCCACAGAGTCTCATATCAAGGACTTGCTCAAGAATGGCAAAAATAGGGGAGACGAGAAGGAATGTGATGTGCTTGGCAGCGACGAAGCAGTCGTCCACGCCTTCCGTCGTCGATCCGCAGACCTCTGCGTCAGAGCCTACGAACAAAGAATCCTCAACAGACGCTCCTGGAACAGTCTACTAATCCAGCTCCATAAACTCAGCAGAGCACATTCTCAATCCATTCTCGTCGAAAACTTCTACTCCGCCCTACAACACGACACCACGATCCCTGCTTCCGCGAAACCCGTTCTTGAAGATTTGTTTAGGCTTTTTGCGTTGTTTACGATGGATGCGGAGAGTAGGGAGTTTTATAGTTCTGGAAGTGTATCGAATGAACAGCTTGATGCGTTGCCGGACGTGATTCAGGAGTTGATGGGGAGGGTTAGGGTGCATGCTGTTAAGTTGGTGGATTCTTGGATGGTGCCGGATTATTTGCTAGACAGTGCTTTGGGGAGGTATGATGGGAAGGTGAGTTTGTGTCCTTCCTCCTTTCTTTTAGGAAGGGATTGGAGGCGATTTTGCTGATATGATGTGACAAATAGGTATATGAGGATTTGTTTAATAGGGCACATAGGTTGAATCCGTTGAATAAGATTACGTTTAATCCGAATTATTGGGAGGAGGAGATTGTTATGGGTGCTGGTGATGGAGGGGTGATTTTGTCAAAGTTGTAGATATTGCTATGCTACTAGACAAAGTGAAGATTAGGGATGAGTGCTCGCAAAATCTCGGCAATTCAGGGGTTGAGATGGATACTCGGTAGCTGGGCAACCTTCTTGTGTGACAGCATTGGGAAATAGCAAGTGCATCTCCAATACGGAAATAAAACACGATCAAATGAGTTCCACAGGCTACTGAATAGCTAGGGAATTAAGCGCAATAGTGAAGAATTCACGTCAGACCCGGCGCTTTTGGATGGCAACTCGGCATATTACCCCGCACTGGAGACCCCGCACCACCCACGCGCGAGTCCAGCCACTGGGAACGCGTCTGCGAACAAGACGTATACTCAATCGATTTCGATGGCATCATTGTACACCTTTCGAATTTCCAAAAAAAATGTCCCAACCAATATTCAAAAACCTCTCCCTCACCCGCCACAACAACATCTTCATCCTAACCCTCTCCAAACCCCCCGAAAACCGCCTCAACAGCGCCTTCTGCCAAGAAATCATCCGCGCCTTCCACCATGTGCAAAAAACCCTCGGGCCCGCCTCCGAAGGCGCCCTCATCACGCGTGGACGGGGTGAAAAATTCTGGTGCACGGGTCTGGAATTAGATGAGGGCGATGATAATCCGTTTGCGAATACGGATGGTTTTTATCCTATGCTGCATACGATTATGGATTTTCCGTTCCCGACGGTGGCGTTGTTGACGGGTCATACGTTTGGGGGCGCGGTGCCGTTTGCTTTGTGTCTGATTATAGGGTTATGAATAGTAAGAGGGGGTTTATTTCTATGGTGAGCTTGGTCGAGAATGGGAAAGACAACCAAATTCTGACTTTTGAAGCCCCCGGTGAATCTGGGTCTTCACTTTGATGGTATTGGGGCTCTTCCGCGACTGAAGCTTCGTCCCCAAATTGCCCGGAAAATGCTGCTTGAAGCGCATAAATGGACAGGAGAGCAGGCGTTCCAAGACGGCATTGTGGATGCTATTGCTCCTCCGGATCAGATGTTCGATGTAGCTTTGGAGTTGGCGGAGAAATGGGCTCCGAAGGCGAAGATGGGCGTTTATGGTGTGCTGAGAGCGGAGCTTTGGGGTGATGCTGCGAGGAAGTTTCAGGGTATTAGTTATGTGCATTCGAGGCAGACGAGTAGGCCGCCGCTGGCGAAGATTTAGCTTGAGTCTTGTATTGTATTGCATAGGAAGCCTCTCGTGGACCTTGAGGGATAAGATACCTAATAGAAAAACATCCGAGCGTCAGCCAAATCTGCATGCCAGTACAGTTATCAATAGTGGGCATCCTTTCGCACAATAATTTCGGAGCGCTTATCCAACAACAGGAGTCACAAAAGAGTGACTACCCTCTCTAGGGAAATCACCATCTTTCCCCCAGATCGTAATTGTACCCATTGATTGAGTTGAGCACTGTGGCCGTGCAACGCGGTGGGAAAACAAAATTTGCAGGGCTTCAGTCGCTACAATTTAGCGAATAGTCGCTAGGATTATAGGCTTTCAAGCCTGAAACCTGCCCTGTTTCCAGGACTTGGGTACGAGCTTTTGACGAGATGCAGTGGAGAAAAGAGAAGATAGGTGACAAATCTCTTTAACTGTCATATATTTCCTAGCCCCTCAAGAAGCTTGTAACACGAAATATTGCAACCCCGACTCACCAGCCGCCTTTCCGGGGGCATTTGACAAAGAGGAAATTGCGTGCCGGTTACTGATACCCGCACTCCGCAAACCTCTAATTTCTTGCACTACGAAAATGCTTCTTCGCAGAGGCCAAACTTCACGTCTTCAAATTCCACGTGGTATTTTGATGGTGGGGCATTGAGCCTCGCCCTTGACAAGGGCTTACAGTATGGTGCCACCATATTACGGCAAACCCGCACATTGCACTGCAATTTTAGGCTCTGCGAGGGGAGTTTAGCGATATTCCCTTGAACACCGGAATTGCAAGCTTCGTAGACGTACCGATCCACAACACGTACACGGATCCTTGGCAACCCTTCTTGTCGAGTTCATGCCGTAGTTTCCTCAGCAGGGAAAACCTATTCAAGGGACGTGCTCTGTAAATTACATATGAGATATCTTCGGTGGACCGATCACTTCAAATAAATTTGCGAACTAGAAATAATACGTCATGAAAAGCCGGGCCACAAGGAAACGCGCGTAGATGAAGTGCGTGTGGCTTGCGAGGCGTCAAAATTCCCATTGAGGGAAGTATACCATGTCCTTCTTCAAGATCGGCTGCGAAAATGCTTGAACGTGAGGGGAGGGAAATGCGCAGTCTTTTTGATAGTTCGAATCATATTCAATTATATCCTACTGCAAAATACCAAGCAGTCCAAATAAGGTTCGGTCTGACCCACTCGCCGGGTCTTCGGGGAGGGGCCGAAGAGTTGATCCGGCCCGCCCAGCCTTACCTCGACCTCGACTCATCGTGTATTCATCTCTATCTTGAGATGTTGATAGCAAAAATGTCGAGCACCCTTCTGGAAAAGCTTCCAAGACCATTTTACCTCCACAAAATGTCAAAAACAACGCCCCAAGAAGCAATGACCGAAGACGAGCTCGTAGGCACCGCAAAGCCGACACCCCCACCACCCCGCAACGCATGTACCACCTCCTACTCTCTTCCCATTTTGCTTCTCTAATAAACCCATAGTCGCAGCCCTCATGAACTCGAAACGGAAATCTCCTCCATCCTCTCCTCCACAGCGCAAGAACAAGCCACCATTCGCCTCGCGCGACGGTCTCGGTGTCTACATCGCCAACCCCTCCAAATACGACAGTTCACGCGTCATATACCACAACCCTTCCTTCGTAGCAATCCACGACCTCTACCCGAAATCGAGCGTACACACACTCCTCCTACCACGCTCCCCAAAACATAATCTGTTACACCCAGTCGATGCCTTCAACGACGCGACGTTCCTGGCAGAAGTACGCGCCGAAGCTAGCAAACTGAAGACCATCGTCGCCAAAGAGCTCCAGCGACGCTACGGACGCTTCTCTAAGCAAGATGAGAAGCGAGAAGCTGTACTAAATGGCGAGGTCGATGCGGATGAAATACCGGAGGGACGGGACTGGGAGAAGGACGTTATGGTGGGGATACATAGTGGGCCGAGCATGAATCATTTACATGTGCATGTCTTGAGTGTGGATCGGTTCTCGGAGTGTATGCGGCATCGGAAGCATTACAATAGTTTCGCTACCGATTTCTTCGTCAGGCTGGACGAGTTCCCGATCAGTGAGGAGGAGATGCGGAAGCGCACCACGTTGTTGAAGGAGGATATGAAGTGTTGGAGATGTGGGGAGAATTTTGAGAATAAATTTACGAAATTGAAGGAGCATTTGGAGGAGGAGTTTGAGGCGTGGAAGAGGGAGTGAGGAGACATGAGGTATTACAGTCAAGGGATACGGCATTGAATGAAGAACGCCTCATTACGGGGCCATGAAAGGATATTAGAAGTCAAAGAACCGCATAATTCAAGGTTACTTGGAGCGTAAATATAGTGAGGCTATCGGAGTCTGCCCACGTCAGAGGGAATGGAGCTCTACGAACTCGAAGATGGCACGGAATGGGCCTACTAGCTTTTAGTTTGGGGGTTTTGTAGCTATTCGAATGAGATGACGCTCCCATTGCGTATTCGCAACAATCTCTTGAACTCCGAGCGTTCAAGGCAAAATCTTGTAACCTGGGACTTAACAGCTACCTCTCAGATTTAGGTGAAGATTTGGCGGGCAGCATTTCTGATACCTGCACCCCACCAGCCTCTAATTTCTTGCATTGCAGAAAGGCTTCTTCGCAGAGGGGACACGAAAAACCCTCAGAATTCTCCTGTTCAAAATCACAGACGTGCACTTCTCCGCTGCATTGCATGTGGCGTTAAACACCACCAAATCGGAGCCCTCCCCCTCAATCCCACCAGTACCCGGACACCTGGTAATTTTCTACCCGGAAATGTTGAGTCTCAAGGGACGTGCACTACAGATCACATATGCGATCGCTTCGGGCGAACCTTCTGGATTGACAGGTGCTAGCGAACATTTCGAAGGAAAAGTGAGCAGTCACAAAGGTCGGATCATAGCGCCTGCAATGTGCTCGGACGGGAGACCGCCCCGCCAAGTTGCAAGATTTCGTCTGGGAAACATGATAATCAAAGAGATTTACCCCCATCTTCTAGTCTAATATGATTAATACAATCGACACCCGGTTTTTATCCTTCTAGCTTAATATAGCTTTGACGTTTCTACGCAGTCGCAAAAGGGTACGCAATTACAATCATCGCTTCTCTTTGATGCTCTCTATATCTCCAAGAGCCAATATTCCGTAGCACCTAAAACTCTCGTTTGCGCACAACGACAGGGGGCAATCACCAAACCGCAGCGGGGCTTTACGAGCCCAGCCTCAAAAGTCCGTGTTTTTAGGATATTTTCAGGCCTTAGCGAGGCTTGCAGTATCGGCTACAGGCTTCAAACATCTTTATCATTTCTAAAAATCAGAATAATAACAAATAATATATGTTTTAAACTTTGTATTTGCGATATTATCTGGATTATCTTTTGTTTAATAATTATATTTTAGGGCTTTAATTTATTTTCATTCTTGGTTTTGGTGTGAAATACCTTAAAAACACGGACTTTTGAGACCGGGCTCGTTAGCGAGGCAATCCCTGAAACCAAGCCCGTTTGTGAAGGCAGTGCAGTATCCCGCTACCCTAGAAAAATGCTTTGACTCAATAGTTGGCCAACAAGTTGTTTTGCTATTGATACCCTTCACTAGAAAATCGTCCGAGAAATTTGAGCTCCAGTAATCACGCAACACCTCGTCTTGGCTGGGATACGCTGTAGCAGCCTAGCCTGCGTTTGCTTCTTCTTCCCGTGTCAACTATGAAGGAAGGGAATCCGAGGGATCGTGAATGGTGGCGCTATGCGGCTTCCTGCCTCCAAACGGAGTGGTATGAGCTGTGTCGTCCCAGCTAATATTTTTTTTTTTTTTGTGAGCGCCGT
>Ga0247778_1000980_pt1 | contig 17632 bp, 12 predicted proteins | sample UWRJL049202B5_FD_179939 | JGI IMG/M metagenome (GOLD analysis project Ga0247778, IMG submission 179939) | Plant litter microbial communities from Arlington Agricultural Research Station in Wisconsin, United States - UWRJ-L049-202B-5 | ecosystem: Environmental > Terrestrial > Plant litter >... | reverse complement strand
CTTCATGTGATAGGAATTTGCAACAAGAGTACAGAATTAGGTCAGGATACACCAGCACAGCTTATCCACTTATCCACATAGTTTTACTAATTTCACATCAAAATATCACATGCAACACCTGAACGATATTCCCGTCAAAAATACCTTACCCGGTTTCTCCGGAAAAATGGTCCATGGGGACAGCAGTTCGCTGGTCTTCTGGGACATTAAACAGGGAGGGATTTCCCCCGAACATCACCATCCGCACGAACAAATCACCTATATTGTCGAAGGCCAGTTGGAAATGATCATCGGCGGAGAGAAATACCTCCTCACCCCGGGCTATGTACACGTGATCCCCTCCAACGTCCCCCATTCAGCCGTAGCTCTCACCGATTGCAGGATCATCGACTCGTTCTCCCCGGCAAGAGATGACTATCGCTAATACAAATACCCGGCTATGGCACACAATCACCCGTCAGAAAATAAGACAGCCCACGATCACCATCATCATGGACTGGGTCACCACCATCACCCCGTGAACCTGAAGGAGGTCAACCGTGCCTTTGTCATCGGCATCGTACTGAACTTCGCCTTTGTCCTCATAGAAGCCTTCGTGGGTCTTTCCATCCATTCCCTGTCCCTGATCTCAGACGCAGGTCACAACCTCGCCGATGTAGCCAGCCTGGCCATGTCCCTGATCGCCATACGCCTGGTCAAAGTCAAACCAAACGAGCGATATACCTATGGCTATAAAAAGACGACGATCCTGGTGGCCCTGCTGAATGGCTCCATCCTGCTCCTGTCCATCGGGGCTATCGGCTACGAGGCCATCCACCGCCTGATGACACCCGAACCTTTGCCGGGTAAAACCATTTCCATCGTGGCAGCCATCGGCATCGTGATCAACGCCCTCACCGCCCTGCTGTTCTTCCGCAACAAGGACAGCGATCTCAATATCAGGAGCGCCTGGCTTCATTTACTCTCGGACGCCATTGTCTCGGCCGGCCTCGTCATCGGGGGCATCGTGATCTACTACACGAATTTATACTGGATCGATACCGCCCTGAGCCTGGTAGTCGCCATCATCATCCTGTTCAGCACCTGGCAGCTGCTGAAAGACAGCCTGCGGTTATCCCTGGACGGAGTACCGGAAGGCATCGAAATAAAAAAGATCAAAGCGAACATCGACCGCATCACCGGAGTAAAGGACTTCCATCATATCCATATCTGGGCCCTCAGTACAACAGAAAATGCCCTTACCGCCCACCTGGTAGTGCCGCCCAACAGCGATATGAAATTTATAGAAGACCTGAAACACAAGATCAAACACGAGCTGCTGCATCAGAATATCCAGCATGCCACCCTGGAGATCGAAACGGAGAATAGCCCCTGCGAGGAACCGGATTGTTGAATACAGTTACTTGTTTCGAGTTACTTGTCCCTGGTTGACTTAATAAATCATAACCCAAAACCAGAATTCGCCTCCGGCGAATCACTGAGACCATTGAAAAGACATTATGCCTCGAAGTAAACCAGAAACGGTTAGTTGACAAATCCCCAGAAAAATCCAAATCTCAACAGCAAACCTGGATACGCATACCCGGGAGCCACGAAATTATTATGGTACCAGCCAAAGCCCAGAGGACTAAAGGCGATCGCATTCAAATTTTCTGCCCGCACATAAGCGGTAAAACTACGGATGCGTAAATGCACATAAATGGAAATATCGGGCAGCCGTTGCCGGATCGTGGTATCACTTTGGGTAAAGAACTGTCCCGTCAATGGCGCATAACCATCAGCCTTGTAGGCACTGATATACCGGATCTCGGTGCCAAAACTCGTCTGAAGGTTCTGGAAGCCCAGGTTGCCTTCATAGCCTATTTGGTTGTGAAAGACTAGTAGAGGCACATTCACGGGAGAAGATCCGGCAACCTGCTGTAGGGTCAGGTTGGCATGCCATTTCCAATGCCGGTAGATGGTGAACCGCTTCTGAGCACTGACCTGCAGAAGATTGAAAAGAGTAGACTCCTGTGTAGGCTTGCTGTAATCCCGGAAATACGTGTAATTGCTCATCAGGTAATAGGCGCCCTGCAAATGCAGCTGGTATTTCGGCTGATCCAGGGAGGCAAAGATATTCGTCGTATTCTCCTTCTTGAAACTTTGCCGGGTCGTGTCGTAGTAGAAGCTGCTGGCCCTGTCGAAAACGAAGCTCGGCGTACGGTTCGCATTCTGAAACCCCACCTGCAGATAGCCGACCTGCCGGCTCACCAGCCTTTTCAATGAGATATAGGCGTTATAATCCCCCGAATTCAAACCGTTGAGGTATAATTTACCAAATGCCTCGATATCCCATTTCTGGTTGCGGGTCTTGTTACGATACTCTCCATGCGCGAAGACATTCTGCCCATTGAACCGGTGGTGGGTGGCAACCTGGCTGCCCTGGTTGATATTGGACGTATCAAAGCTCCCTTTTAGCAATTGCAGGGACATGCCCAACTTTATGAACTGCTGGGGATTCTTTGAATCCGGGAACTGGTATATGGAAAAATCATTGGTGAAATCATGCCATTGATCCCTGCGGATGAAACTGTCGGTCACCAGACTATCCGGAGAAGCCAGGTAGTTGATGTTATAGTTTTTCGCATAATAAAAGGAGTCTAAATAATACCCTCCCTGACCCGGAGTCCCCGGCCTGGCCTGATCGGCGAACTGGTACCGGTAGCTGCTATAGGTCAGGGTATGTTCCAGCCGGACCCTTGGATAAAACAAAGGAATGACCGTAGAATCCGTTACAATAGAGTCCTTTTGTCCCAGATCATACTGCTGGCGCAAAACATAAGTAGTAGTAGTATACCTGGTTCCAGTGCTGATATTCGGTGAAAAAGGATTGCTGGCGGCCCGCAGCAGACCATTACCCACCCAGACCGGCAATGTCGCCTGGTTTGAATAGGCATTGGAATCCAGGTCGGAAGGATTGCGGATGCCCCCATTTTCCGAGGCCGCCAATTTGCTGCTGACCAGGATAAAAAAATTCTGATACCGCTTGCTCTTCGACTGGTACCATGAGCTGAGACGGTAGTTGTTATGATTTACATTCTGGTTCTGAAAGGCGCCCACCGAATTCAGCAGACGGTATTCAAAGGCGAAATTCCAGTTGGGCTGTATATTCTGGGTATGGGTGATATCGATCAGTTGCTCGGACTTGGCGCCCAGCAAATAGCCCAGCTCAGTAAAAGGTTTGGTCGTATGATAGAACTTCGTATCATCCACTTTAAAGGTATAAAGATCCAGCGCGTGCCATCCCGGATCCCAGCCCGACTGCATATGAGGAGAAAAGATCAGGCTGCGCGCCGGTGTTCCCATATTACCCAGATTGATCCAGGTATGCGGTTGCGGTACTTTTTGAGAAAAATCGACGACAGAGGAATCCATCTTCAGCAGCCTGCTGGAATCAAGATAACGGAAATTGATGGTGATCGTATCGGCCTTGCGATGGACCAGGGTATCACCGGCGCCGCTCTTACCGCCGCCGCCGCCCATGCCCCGGAACCTGGAGAGTGGATTCTGGGCCCGGAGCCCCTGGCCTGCCAACAACAGACACCCTAACACGGCGATGATTATGATTCGACGATACTTCACTGGTAAAATAATTCCGGACAATTTACTCATTAAGTGGTCTTCAGCGGTTATAGGTTCGTTAATATTCCCGCAGTATGTGTTAAAGAAGGTCAGAGCCCGGCTATCAGTTCCATGAAGAGACTCGTCAGCTTGGGTTCGGCGGCATTGGCGGCCTCCAACACTTCTTCATGCGTAATGATATTGTCGTCTTCGCGGATACCCAGGTCCGTAATAACGCTCATCGCGAATACAGCCATCCCCACATGTCGTGCAGCAATGACTTCCTGCACCGTGCTCATCCCAACGGCATCTCCCCCGGCAATATGCAGCAGCCGGTATTCCGCGCGCGTCTCGAAAGTAGGCCCCGTCACACCGGCATAGACCCCTTCGTGTACCGGGATCTTCAGGCGCCCGGCAATGGCCTTCGCCTTTTCGATCAGGGCCTTATCATAGGGTTCGCTCATATCGGGGAACCGGGGACCCAGTTCGCTATAGTTCTTCCCCAGCAGCGGATTGACGACGAAGAAGCTGATATGATCCCTGATGATCATCAGATCCCCAACCCCAAAGGCCTTGTTCATCCCGCCGGCAGCATTGGAGAGGAATAAGGTCTCCACACCCAATAATTTCATCACCCGGATAGGGAATACTACCTGTTCGGGTGAATAACCTTCATAATAGTGAAAACGTCCCGACAGCACGACCACTTCCTGCCCGCTCAGGGTCCCGAAGATCAGCCGGCCCTGGTGACCTTCGACCGTTGAAACGGGAAAATTCGGGATCTCCCCATAGGGGATCTCCTTACTGATCGAGATCTCCCGGGAAAGATTGCCAAGGCCGCTGCCCAGCACAATACCTACCCGTGGACGACCCGGGTAGATCGTACGGATAAAATCGACGGTTTCCTGTAATTCCTGGATGATTGTACCTGCCATATTCGATAGATAAATGGTTCGCAAACCTACGCCAAAATGGGCTATTTTTACCAATAGCACCAAAAGACTTGCCGAATCGCAATGCAAAAGGCCCTATCATTCCTGTTCAGGCTCCTGGCCACCGCTCTGCTGTTCCTTGCCGGCATCCTGCCGGCTGCAAAGGCACAAACGACCTGTACAGGAAGTTTTGGCGACCCCGTGATCAATATCACCTTCGGATCGGGCAACAATCCCGGCCTGGCACTAAAGGCATCCACCACCACCTATCAGTTTGTCACGACCTCCTGCCCGTCCGACGGCCAGTATACCGTCACGAATTCCACCCTCAATTGCTTTGGCAGTACCTGGCATACGATCACCCAGGATCATACCGGCAACCCCCACGGCTATTTTATGCTGATCAATGCCTCCTACCAGCCCAGTGATTTCTACCTGGATACCGTAAAAGGGCTCTGCGCCAATACAACCTACCGCTTTGCCGCCTGGATCACCAATGTCCTGGTCCCTTCCGCCTGCAACGGCAATGGCCACATGCCCAATGTCACCTTCAAAATGGAGACGACAACGGGCCAACCCCTGGCCAGCTATAATACTGGAGACATCAATTCTTCTGCATCCACCCTCTGGACACAATACAACCTGGATTTCACCACCCCGCCCGGCGTCTCGGAGATCGTATTGCGGATGACCAACAACGCCCCAGGCGACTGCGGCAACGACCTGGCCCTGGATGATATCACCTTCAGCCCCTGCGGCCCCAAGGTAGAGGCCGGTATAACAGGCCTCAATGGTTCCACCAGCGCCCAGTTTTGTATCGACGGGCAGAACGCCCTTCAATTCAATGGATCGGTATCGGTGGGCTATAGCTCGCCGGACTACCAATGGCAGTTAAGTACAGACACCGGCGCCACCTGGACGGACATCCCCGGTCAACAGACTACTTTTTATACCTGGAACCCAACCACCAATGCGGGCCTCTATCAATACCGCATGGCCGTGTCCGAAGGCGGGAACATCGGCACCTCCACCTGCCGGGTGGCGTCCAATATCATAACGGTAACGGTCAATCCACTGCCGGTTCCCGCGGCTACGAACAATGGCCCCGTATGCGAGAACGGAACGGCGAACTTCACGGCCAGCGGTGGCGGCACGTACAATTGGACAGGACCCAACAATTTTACGGCCACCGGCGCCTCTCCTGCCCTTTCCGCAATCAGTCCCGCCAATGCAGGCGACTACCACGTGCTGGTGACCAGTTCTGCAGGTTGCACCCAGACAGGTCTTACAAACCTGACCGTATATCCCGCCCCTATCGCCGCCTTCAGCCCGGACATTCCGGGTTGCGAGCAAAAAGACCTCTCGTTCACCGACCAGTCCAACCCCTCCGGCCAAACCCTTGTAAAATGGAACTGGGATCTTGGAGACGGATCATTCGATACCCGGCAGAAACCCGTGCATGCCTACGCAGTTCCAGGCAATTTTACGGTCGGCCTGATCGTCACCACGGACAAAGGCTGCAGCAACATCGTATCAACCCGCAGCATCACCATACACGACCTGCCCCGGCCGGACTTCAGCCTGCCGGAGATCTGCCTGGCCGATCCAAGAGCCAATTTTTTTGATTCATCAAAAATTGCAGATGGCACACAGGCCGCCTTTACCTACCAATGGGACTTCGGAGATCTTTCGCCCTCATCCACGCAAAAGGATGCTACCCATAAATACCTGGCCGCCGGCCCCTATGATGTCCGGCTGACAATCACCTCCGGCGATGGCTGTATAAAAGATACCGTTAAGCGTTTTACCGTCAATGGCGACAATCCCCTCGCCGCCTTTACGGTTGAGAACGGGGCCCGGCTCTGCTCAAATCAACCCGTCCTGATCACCAACGGATCCTCTGTCAGCCCGGGCAGGATCGTTAAAACGATGATCTATTGGGATAACCTGCAGACCCCCGCCACTTCCAGCACGGACGAAGACCCCGCCGCAGGCGAAGCATACGATCATTCCTATCCCTATTTCAGCAGCCCCGCCACGGAGGTATTCCAGATCCGGTTGGTCGCATATTCAGGAGAGACCTGTATGCAGGAGATAAAACAGATGGTCACCCTCAAGGCCAGCCCGCTGACAACATTCGACGCCCTGCCGCCCGTCTGCGAAGAGGTCCTCCCCTACCTTATCAGGGCAGGCAAAGAGACAGAAGGCAGTATCGGCAGCGGCATCTACAGCGGACAGGGCATCGACGCCGATGGCCTCTTCACTCCACGTGTCGCAACACCGGGCATCGACAGCCTGCATTACACATTTACAAACACCAACGGCTGCTATTCCCGCTCGGACCAGACCATCCTGGTTGAGCCCCAGCCTCATGCCGACGCCGGTCCCACACAATATTTTCTTGAAGGAGGCACTCTGACATTGGAAGGTAGTGGCAGCGGGGATAATATCAGCTATGCCTGGTCGCCCGCAGACAGCATCGATGGCGATTCGCATAACCCGCGTCCCCAGGTTTCTCCCCATGACAATATCGTGTATACGCTTATAGTCATTTCCGCCGACGGCTGCGTAGACAGCTCCAAAACACAGGTGATCGTGCTGAAAATACCCATTGTTCCCAATGCCTTCTCCCCCAATGGAGATGGCATCAATGACAACTGGGTGATCCGATACCTGAACGAATACCCGCGGGCAGATGTACAGGTCTTTAACCGTTACGGCCAACCCGTCTATCACGTCAGCGGCTACACGACACCCTGGAATGGCACCTATCATGGACAGCCACTGCCCGTCGGCACCTATTACTGGATCATCAATCCCGGGAACGGAAGAAAACAATTCAGCGGTTCGGTAACCATCATCCGTTAATGCCGGACAGTACGGGATGCCCGTTCTCCGCCAATTTGTTATTTTTAATATATGCAATCAATCCGGTCAATCGCCACGCTCCTTTTACTTATATCCTCCTTCATCAGCCCGGGACAGGTCCCCGTAAATCCTGCCCTTCTGCAAGGCCAGTGGCCCGCCAGTTGGATCACTTGTCCTGATATTCCACAACGGGCATATGGCATATATCATTTCCGCAAGATCATCAACCTGCAAGGCCGGCCCGATCACTTCATCGTGCATATCAGCGGTGACAACCGGTACCGGCTGATGGTCAATAACCGCCCTGTCTGCAATGGCCCGGCCAGGGGTGACCTCTATAACTGGAATTTTGAAACTGTGGACCTGGCCCCATTTCTGCAGGCCGGCGATAATATCCTTGCAGCCCAGGTCTGGAATATGGGCGAGCATGCAGCCGTCGCACAGGTCTCAAACCAGACGGCCTTCGTGTTGCAGGGCGATAGTGAAAAAGAACGGGCCGTCAATACCGATGCCAGTTGGAAGGTCTATCATGACCTGGCCTATCAACCCTGTTCTCTCGACAACGGCCGCAGACTGCACAGCTATATGGTCATCGGCCCGGGCGATCGGGTCGATGCTTCCCTCTTCCCCTGGAATTGGCAACAACTACAATACGATGACAAAGAATGGCTGGCCGCCCAAAAAATATCGGCTCCCAGCCCAGCCGGCTATGGCACCGATAATCTCTGGACCCTGACTCCGCGCACCATCCCGCTGATGGAAGAAAGCCAGCAACGCCTGGCGACAGTACGCCGGTCCTCGGGTATCATCCCCACAGCCGGTTTTCTCACTGGCAAGGCCCCCCTGCTGATCCCCGCACATACGACCACCAGCATGCTGCTGGACCAGTCCTTTAACACGGTCGCCTACCCGGAGCTATGGGTGAGCGGCGGCAAGGATGCCGCCATAAAAATGACCTATGCAGAGGCCCTCTTCGACAAAGGAAAGAAAGGTAACCGCAACGAGATCGAAGGCCGCGAAATAATGGGCAACTATGACGAGTTCCTTCCAGATGGAGGCGACGGCCGCCTCTTCCGTCCCCTCTGGGTCCGTACCTATCGATACCTTCAGCTGGATATCGTTACAAGAGATTCGGCCCTCCGCATCGATGACCTCTATGGTATGTACACCGGCTATCCCTTTGTCCAGCGGGCTTCCTTTAGCTGTAACGACTCTTCGCTGCAGCAGATCTGGGAGACAGGATGGCGTACCGCGCGCCTCTGCGCAGGAGAGACCTATTTCGATTGCCCCTATTATGAACAACTGCAGTATGAAGGCGACACCCGGATCCAGGCCCTGATCTCCTTATATATCACGGGCGATGACCGCCTGATGCGAAAGGCCATCACCGATTTCTACAATTCCCGCGTGCCCGAAGGACTTACCCAGGGCAGGTATCCCAGCAACCGCCTGCAGGTCATCCCACCCTTCTCCCTTTTCTGGGTCTCGATGATCCATGATTATTTTATGTGCAGAAAAGATCAGGCCTTTGTAAAATCCTTTCTCACAGCCATGCAGGGCGTGCTGGGCTGGTACGAGAAGCAAATAGACAAAGACAAAAAGATGTTAGGACCCATGAAGTGGTGGAACTTTGTGGATTGGGACCATGCCTTTCCCAATGGCGTACCCGCCGGCGCTACGGACGGCCATTCTTCTATCCTTACCCTGCAATACGCCTATACCTTAGACCAGGCAGCCGATCTTTTCGCCTCCTTTGCCCGGCCAACCGATGCAGCCCATTATCGAACCCTGGCTGCAACTTTACGATCCGGCGCCTACGCAGCATGCTTTGACCACAAAAAAGGCCTGATGGCCGATAACCCGGAAAAAAAATCCTTCAGCCAGCATGCCGGCATCATGGGCGTCCTTACCGGCTCCATCCCCGTCGCAGAAAGAAAGGAGGTCATGAAAAAAGTCCTCTACGATACTTCCTTAAGCCAGGCTACTTTTTACTATCGGTTCTACCTCACCCTGGCGCTGAAGAAGGCAGGCATGGGAGATCTTTATTATTCCCAGCTGCAGCCCTGGCGGGATATGCTCAAAATTGGTCTGACCACATTTGCGGAAAACCCCGACCCTACCCGCTCCGATTGCCATGCCTGGAGCGCCAGCCCGCTGTATGATGTTTTGGCTACCCTTTGCGGTATCACCCCCGCCGCTCCCGGCTTCCGGAAAGTACGGATCGAGCCGCAATTGGGAGCGCTGCAGGAGGTTAATGGCAGGATGCCGCATCCCGATGGAGAGATCATCGTGACTATCCGCAGAAAGAATGATAAGGGTCTCGAAGCCCGGATAACCCTGCCGGCCGGTCTCACGGGCGAATTCGTCTGGAATGGTCAACGGATACCGCTGCACGGCGGCCTCCAGGAAATAAAGATCCCCGGACTGCTATAAGCAGCCGGGGATCCAAAAATATCTGTGTAATACAATCTATGCGCTGACCGCCTTGTTCACCAGGGCCGCTGCCTCGCTGAGGAGGATGGCGGACTGCACCTTCAGACCACTCTTCGTGATCAGTTCCTTCGCCTCAACTGCATTGGTGCCCTGGAGACGTACGATGATCGGCACCTTGATATCCCCGATGGAGGTATAGGCATCGATTACACCTTGAGCAACCCGGTCGCAACGCACGATACCGCCGAAAATATTGATCAGAATTGCCTTGACTTTTGGATCTTTCAGGATGATGCGAAAGCCTGCCTCAACAGTCTGGGCATTTGCCGTGCCGCCTACATCCAGAAAGTTGGCGGGTTCACCGCCGCTGAGCTTGATCATATCCATGGAAGCCATGGCCAGGCCGGCGCCATTCACCATACAACCCACGTTACCATCCAACTTCACGAAATTCAAATTGTACTTCCCGGCTTCTACTTCCGTAGGATCTTCTTCACTGATATCCCGCAGCGCCTCCAGGTCAGGGTGACGCATCAGCGCATTATCATCCAGGTTCATCTTGCAATCCACGGCGATGATCTTCTCATCACTCGTTTTAAAGAGCGGATTGATCTCCACCATGGAGCAATCCAACCCCACATAGGCATTGTATAGATTGGTCACGAACTTTACGCAATTTTTAAATGCTTCCCCGCTGAGACCAAGGTTGAAGGCTATTTTCCGTGCTTGAAAAGGCTGCAGGCCACCGCCGGGCTGTACCCACTCCTTATAGATCTTTTCGGGCGTGTTGTGCGCAACATCCTCGATATCCATGCCGCCTTCCGTGCTGTACATGATCACATTTTGTCCTTTAGCCCGGTCCAGCAACACAGAAAGGTAGAATTCCTTCACGGGGTTCGCACCTGGATAATAGACATCCTGGGCGACGAGGACCTTATTGACCTTTTTACCGGCCGGGCCTGTCTGGATGGTAACCAGGGTACCCCCCAGGATATTGGAAGCGATCTGTTTGACATCTTCGGCGTTCTTTCCTACAGCAACACCCCTTTGTTCCGTTCCAACGATCTTGCCTTTCCCCCGGCCCCCTGCATGGATCTGGGCCTTTACCACTGCAAAACTATTTCCGAACTGTACTTTCAGTTGTTTGTAAGCTTCTTCTGCGGCGCCCGCGTTATCAACCGGGATACCTTCTTGTACCGGTACATTGTACTTTTTCAGTTGTTCTTTGGCCTGATATTCATGCAAGTTCATGTAGGAAAAATTTAGGGCAAATTTAGGGCAATTTGGCTGAAACCGCAATATCATTAAATGGACTCGCGGGGGATCAGTTCGGCAGTCAGTTTGATAGGTATAGTTTCCGGGTAGGGGTCGGTTCCTGTATACCGCAGTCTTTCCATCAGGGACAACATCGCCTGCTGACCGATCCCCGCTATGGGCTGCCTGATCACAGAAATAGTAGGAGTATACAACCGGAAAATATCGTTATCATCAAAACAGAGCATGGCCATATCACCCGGGATGCTGATATTGAGTTTTTTCGTGGCTTCGATGCCAAGCACACCCAGATAATTCGTCAGGAAAAACAGCGCATCGACCTGCCCCTGGTTGGCGGAAAGGAAATCCGTGACCTCGTCAAGGGCTGCCTCCCTGACATAATTATAGGGGATCTCCTTGACCAACCGGGGCTCAACAGGAATCCCATGCCGGTTCAGGGTATCATGGTAGGCCTGCAGGCGGTCATGCATATGGGCCATATCAACTTCAATGGTCAGCAAGGCAATTTTACGGTATCCTTTGCCGATCAGGTATTCCATACCCTCCACAACACCCTCGTAGTTATCAACCAGTACGGAAGGGATCTCCTCATGATCAGGGAAATAACGGTCGATCAGGATGACAGGCTTGTTCTCGGCCTGCAGCTTGCGGATCTCATCTGCCAGCTTCAGGGTCGGTGTAATGATATAACCATCTACCTGGCGCTGAGACAACATATTGATCAGCTCTACCGCCTTGTCCTCATCATTGTCGGTACTGCAGTAGACAACCTTGTAATCGTATTTTTTGGCTTCGTCCTCGATCGTCTTGGCCATGGAGGCAAAAAATGCATTGGAGATATTCTCGACGATCAGACCGATCGTTTTGGTCTTACCCGTCCGCAGCCCTCTGGCCAGCTGGTTTGGCCGGTACCCCATTTCCCGGGCTACATTCTCTACTTTTTCAATAACTTCGCGACTGATGCGCATCTTCACAGCCTTATCATTCATCACGAAAGAAACGGTGGAGACCGAGACCCCTGCCTTACGGGCAATATCGCTGATTGAAACTTTCTTCATACTGTAGGTTACGATGAGTTCGGATATAAAGATATACTAAATCGTTTTAGCCAAGATAATTATTTCTTTTTTTTTATCTTACTTATCGCCAACCCCTTTTGATGAAAAAGCCTGTACTAACTGCCTTTATACACCTGGTGTATCTATCACCCTGTCTTGCCCAGGCCTTGCCCGGCAAGGACAGGGATTCTGCCCTTACGGGCCGGAAACCCCTCGTCACCCTCGTAAGTCCCCTTCTGTTGAACCCGGCACCCGGCGCCGCCCCTGTCTCCGTAGTCATCCGGGTGGCCAACAACCAGACCGCATGGGACCTCGCCAATATGTATATGGAATGGCAGGTCCTGGTCAACGGGCAGCCCGGTCAGAAAGGAACGATCGCCAACCTTCCACCCGGCCCCCGGCAGGCCGCTAATTTCCGTTTGCCTGTAAGGATCCCCCCGGGGCCCAAAAATGAAATATTTATAAATCTTCGATACCGCCTGAAAAAAAAATCATCAAAGCCTGCCGGCCAGTTACCCGCAATGGATCAGCCGCTGGGCAGCGATCAACTCCTGCTGCGCCCGGCCTATCCCAACGATTGCACCGTCAGACCGGATGGAGAACTGACCTTTACGGATGAAAATGGTCTTTTCACGATCAGTGCGGCGGCCTGCAACCTTCAGTTCAATAAACAGAACGGCTGGCTGCTGCATTATGCCGTAAAAGGAAATTCCCTGCTGGACGAGGAGAAAGGACTGCGACCGGATTTCTGGCAGGAACCAAGACTGCAGTTGTTCTCCACCAGCACAGCCAGTAATATTGCAGTGGTCAGCGCTGACTATTCTTTCCCGGAATCTTTTTACCTCCTGCATATCCGTTATACTATCAATGCCTACGGAGAGATACAGGTGGCACAATCCCTGGAAGTCGACAGCATGCAATTGACGAATAACAATGGACCCCGGGATTCTTTACAAAAGGACACAACGCTACCCCGCTTCGGGATGCAATGGACCATGCCCGCCGGCCTCGATTCCGTTACCTGGTATGGCCGGGGTCCCGCCGGCATCGGCATATATCCCGGCCTTCTTCCCCAAACAGACAACTGGACCGATCTGCGGTGGTGGAAGATCAGCGGGAAGAAAGGAATGGGCCTGCTCATCACGGCAGACAGTTCACTGCTCACCCTGAACCTTGCGCAAAGCCGGCAGGGGATCCAATTGAATATCGACAAGCCCGGAAACCACCTGCCCTTCGGCAATTATCACTATATCTATAAGATCAGCCCCTTATAATGCATTACCACCCGAAATAATTCTTCGCATTGAAATAACAGATATCCTGGATAATCTTGCCAACCCACGGAAGGTCATGGGGCAGCTCCCCTTTATCGATCTCTTCCCCGAAAAGATTACAAAGGATCCTCCGGAAATACTCATGCCGCGGATAGGAGAGAAAACTCCTCGAATCCGTCAACATCCCTACAAAGCGGCTCAACAGCCCCAGGTTGGAGAGGGCATTCAGTTGCCGGATCATACCATCCTTCTGATCCAGGAACCACCAGGCGGCCCCATACTGCACCTTTCCGGCGATCGATCCGTCGTTGAAATTACCCGTCATAGCAGCCATTAATTCATTATCGGCAGGATTGAGATTATACAAAATGGTCCTGGCCAAACGATCTTTTGCATCCAACCGGTCCAGGAACCGGGAAATAGCCAACCCCTGGGGCAAGTCCCCGATCGAATCCCATCCCGTATCCGATCCAAGGGTTACCAGGGCCCTGGAATTATTATTGCGCAGCGCCCCCAGATGAAATTGCTGCACCCATCCCTTTTCCCAATCCCAGAGAGCCAGTTCGTGCAAGAGAGCGGACTTGAACTGCCTCCGCTCGCCAGGGTCCGGTGTGATGCCGGCACGAAGCTTCTGAAAGATCTTCTCCAGACCTTCCCCCGTATACTCATCCACATACAACTGGTCCAGGCCATGATCAGAAATACAACAGCCCTGGATGGCAAAAAAATCATGCCTTTGTTTCAGCGCCTGGAGGTATTGATCATAACTGCCGATGGACAGGCCGCTGACCTCCTCCAACTGCCGGGTATATGCGTTAAAGACAGCCGCATCATCGGTATTCATGGCCTTGTCCGGACGAAAGGCAGGACGCACGCTTAAACCCCCACCCTCCTTTCGGATCTGCTGGTGATATTCCAGGGTATCCACAGGGTCATCCGTCGTACATACCACTTCCACCTTCATCTTTGCCAGCAGACCACGGACCGAAAAGCCCCCTGATTGCAATTGCTCGTTGCAGGCCGCATAGATCTTCGCTGCACTGTCAGGACCGAGAAGCTCCCCAATCCCAAAATAACGCTGTAACTCCAGATGGGTCCAGTGATACAGCGGGTTTCGCAGGGTATATGGAACGGTCGCCGCCCATTTTTCGAACTTTTCAGCATCAGATCTTCTGCCCGTACAATATTCTTCCGCGATACCGGCGGCCCGCATCGCTCTCCATTTATAATGATCACCGGCCAGCCAGGCCTGCGTGATATTCTCAAAGACCAGGTCCCGGGCGATCTGATCCGGCGGTAGATGACAGTGATAATCTATCACAGGCATCTCCTTTGCAAATTCATGATACAAATACCGGGCAGTCGCGCCCGTCAATAAAAAATGCTCGTTGATGAATGTTGGCATCACGTGGATTTAATGCAACCGATTGTATGGTTAGAAAAAAATCATTCAAAGTTGCTAAAAGGATTTAATGCTCCGCAGCGATATTACAGAGAAAGTGATAAAGATCTTGAAATGATAGTGTTTTATTTACGCAACCGTTACCGGCGATCAATAAAAATAAAAAAAAGAAACTTGTGATCACTTTGTGAATGCATTTTTTTCTTACCTTCATATAGATTGAAAGATCATCCTTTTAAAACCGTCCCTCTCGAAGATAGCTTGCCTGAAAAGATGTACATATAGCATAATCATCATCATCTTTAATACCTCTATCGGATGAAGCCCATACCAGTCTCCTCAACTTCCGTCAGTTCTCCCCTGACCGCCTTGCCAACCGCCAAAATTGTCAGACATCCCCGTTCGAAGAAGCCGAAAGAAGAGCTCCTGCAGAACAAACCGGATGAAGAGACTATTTTGCGCTTGAATGCCATCGCCAGACAGTATCCTTTCTGCATCATGCATAGAGGCACCAACAGTCAGTTGCTCTAAGTGTTTGAGGTTGGAGACCAGGCCTGCTCCGACAAGACCTTTGAATTTAATATCACTTCCAGCCGGCATCCCTTCCCGGGTGCCGAATCGATCTCGACTCTTCCATTGTAAAGTTCCGCCCGGCTGATAATATTCGAAATCCCTACGCCATTGCGGCGAAGACGCGGATCGAACCCCTTCCCATCATCTTGTACCACCAAAAAGATCTGCTCCTTTACCTTGGTCCTGTTCAATTCAATAATGACCGTCGAGGCCTGGGCATGTTTAAGGATATTATTGAGTTGTTCCTGGATGATCCTGTACACCGTGATCTTTTGCTCCGTCAATAAGGTATTTTCATCCAGACCAGATATAGCCAGCCGGATCTTCATTTTCTTCACGGCCTGGATACTGCGGATCAACTCCTTTATCGACTGGACCAGACCCAGGTCATTCAGGGTAGGCGATATCAGCTCTTTCGACAGCTTGCGGATCTCCTCGATAGCCATGGAGATATTCTTCCGGCTCTTGGTCAGGAGCTCGATCCGGGGCTCTGATTCCTCAATGGCAACGTCCAGATATAGTTTAGAAGTAGCCAGGATCTGGTTAATATTGTCGTGCAGCTCCTGGCCCAGCTCGAACCGCTCGCGCTCCTGGGCGCCAAGGACCACTTCCGTGATCTGCTGCTGCTTCAGCTTCTGCTGCAGGGCAAGTTCCTTCTCCAGACGTATTCTTTCGGTGACATCATTAATGATCACCTGCATCGACATCTTCCCAAAATAGTCGATCAGGTGTGAAGTGATTTCCACGATCATCGGCTCTCCAAACTTATTGTTATGATGCCATAATTTCCTTTCGATCGATTGCATGGAGATCGTATTGCCGATGCCCAGGATAAACTCCTCCGCTTCCATGCAGGGATGCAGATCCCACATGGTCAGCCGCAGGAACTCATTCTTGTCATATCCATATTTTTCCAGCGCGGCATCGTTCACTTCCACAATATGCAAGGTCTCCAGGTCATAGATCCACGTGGGGTAAGGGTTCTTGTAAAAGATCTGCCGGTATTTCTCTTCCGAAGCCATAATGATCTCCTCCGACCGCTTGCGGGCGCTGATATCCTGGATGGCCCCGATCATCCTCACCGGCTGCTGACGGTGGTCATAAATGATATAACCCCGGTCATGTACATACGCGTATTCCCCGTTACTCTTTTTCAACCGGTACTCATCTTCCCATTTGACCAGCCTGGCCTCCCGGATGATCACTTGCAATTTATCCATGACCCTGTTCCTGTCATCCGGATGAATGATGCTCTCCCAAAAGTCCTGGGGGCCGATGGCATTTACAAGATCATAGCCAAATAACTTCTGGTAGGCATCCCCCACAAGAAAAACTTCATTGGACAGAAGATCCCAGTCCCAGATGGCATCATTCGTTGCCTTAACGACCATATTGAACCGCTCGTTGCTCTCCCGTAGCTTCTCCAGGTTACGCACCCGTTCCACGCTGTATTGAATGGATTTCGAAAGAAGGTTCTCGTTATATTCACCCTTGGTGAGATAGTCCTGCGCACCCTCTTTTATCGCTTCCAGGGCAAGACTGGTGTCGGATAGCCCGGTGAGTATGATGACCGGTATTTTTTGAACGAAAGGCTTGAGATGAATAAAAGAATTGATGCCAAAACTGTCTGAGAGCGTGAGGTCCAGCAGGACCAGGTGGATTGTATGGGATTGTAAGGCCTCTGATGCCTGTTTGATACTGTCCGCCGAATACAAATGGCCAATCTCCAGGCGGGATGAGCGCAACATATGTTCCAGGAGGTAAAGATCACTGGGATTGTCTTCAACAGTAAGGATACTGAGACCGGCATTCATTTTTTGCATCAGGTGTCCATTTGGAAATTTTGCAACAATAATTTCAACTAATCAGGAGACCCGGGGGAACAACCGGAATTATATAGAAGGCCGTAAAAATGGCCGGGGTGAGGTTAAATTGTAAGGATCGTTCCCACTATAAATATAGGTTTTTTGGAGGGAATATTAAAAAAAGTTCAAAAGAAAAGGATGCCGGCCGGACACAAAAATCCCCGCGTAAAGCGGGGATGCACTAATCAAATACCATAACCATTAAACCTTATCCTATTAGAACATGAATGTACTAGATATTTATTTCACGAACAAAAAACTTCTTCGGTCTTTTTCGCAGAAAGTACTAAAAAAATAGGTATAAACACCTATAAACTATGTAGTTAAGTATGTAAATATTAAATGGAAAAAT
>Ga0247778_1000979_pt1 | contig 17658 bp, 20 predicted proteins | sample UWRJL049202B5_FD_179939 | JGI IMG/M metagenome (GOLD analysis project Ga0247778, IMG submission 179939) | Plant litter microbial communities from Arlington Agricultural Research Station in Wisconsin, United States - UWRJ-L049-202B-5 | ecosystem: Environmental > Terrestrial > Plant litter >... | reverse complement strand
ACGGCAGCGGGTGATACGTTTGTGGGTGCGTATGCGGTTGCTGTTGTTAGGAAGGGGGGGAGGGTTGGGGAGGAGGATGTTAGGGGTGCTTGTAGGGCTGCGGGGCGGACGGTGGAGAGGAGGGGTGCGCAGGAGGCTATTCCTTGGGGTGATGAAGTTTGAGTGATGGGTTGATGGAGATAGGTTTGAGGGTGGTTTGCTAACTCAGATTGACGTCTCGCTGACTGGCTCCTATGTATGAAGAAGATACCAAGACCGAATTGATGAAGGAATATTCATAGGCTAGAGAGGACATGCAGTTCAAATGTGAGTAGCATTCTCTACATACATCCAGAACCAATCACTAGGGATCGTTCCCATGTTTTTCCGTGCATCTACCCTTCCACCATCTATCCTCGCATCTTCATGTCTAAAATACGCGCTGTGCATTCAGAAGGGGAAAAATTGGGAGGGAAACGCCGAAAATAAAGATTCAAGTCAAGTCAAATAAATTCGCTGCCCAAACACCTGAAACCAATGCTGTCATACCTCTGCTCAGAATTGATCCACTGCGCCGTTGTCATGCTGTTCGTTAAGATGTTTGGTGTTACCATCCGTTGGAGTCGGCTCGTGAGCCGTTAGAGGGCCGGGAGGCTTTGGAAGAGCGGGATGGGTCTTCATTTGACCATCTGTACATACATGTTAGTTGCGGTTTTAGGGGCATGGGATACGAGGGGCGTACATTCGGACTTTCATGTCATCGCCGCAAGAAGCGAACATGCATGGATTCGCTGGGTTCCAGGCTATCGCACTGCAGTACCCCCCAGGGTGCCCGTCAAGTTCTTTGATCAACTGGCCGTTTTCGCGATGCCAGATATACACTTTGCCGTCTAGATCTTGTTAGTCGAAGAGTCGAAAAACAGAAGCACGAAAGGGGCTGAAAATGTACCTGCACTCCCAGTAGCGACAAAGCTCTCATTCGCCCCACCATATGTAGCCCGGATAACATCGTCGCCGCTTTGGTCACCCGCTTTGAACCGCTGAAGTGGCCCTTCTGTTTGCCGTTCTAGATCCAAGATCTGTGCTTCTCCATCGGTTGTGTTGACAAGCAGTGACCGCGAATCTTGACTTATACTGATGGATCGTAACCGGGATTTCATGTTCATCTCAAAAACTAATTCTCGCGTCATGAAATTGTAGGCGTGGATGTGCGTTTCGTGGTCCATGGCTACTAGCCAGCGTCCATTTGCTGAGATGGACAAATCTTGTATGCGGTGGCTTCGCCCCCAGTTGAATACTACATCTCCGTTGAGGTCATATTGGCATAAATTGCGCTCGGTGGCGAGAGACCCAACAACGAAAGTTTGCCCATCGGGAGCCCAAGCACAACTACTTGCGGGCTCAAGAAACCTAGGTATAGTACATTTTATTGACTGGGTCTGTTCAAATGTTAGCAATATCTTCACATAGCTGAGCCTGGAAATCTTACAGCGACATCCCACAATCGAGCTTTTCTATCCCGTGCACATGTGACAATCATGGAATCGTCTGGACTCCACGCAAAAGACCCAACACCGGACTCATGCTCCGAAAGAAGTCCGATAACTTGGAATGAGCCCACTTCATAAATCACAACAACTCCATCTCCTCCAGAGCTTGCCAGACGCGAGCCATCATTAGAGAATTTGACTTGCCATACTTGGCCATCATGTTTCGTGAGATCGAATATGGGTTGCATTGGGAAGTTCGTCGCATCGCATTTGTGATCCTGGTATAATGAAGGAGATGCTGCTGTGTTGTGGTATAAGCAGCTTGAAATCTGGTTCCTTTTCACTTGGTCCAGTAAAATAGCCAGTCGACGCTCTGGTAACATGACCGAGGGAGATATGCATTCTGTATTTTGTCAGTATCTAAGAAGGTAATCAGGTGTTATAAAACGGACTCGAAAGGTCTGACAGGAGGATGTGCCGTGATTCTCCTTGCGCGCCGTCCCACTGTGCCTTGGATTTGAGATCCTCAGTTGATTGGCACATTAGTAAACTAGACTCGTTAGCATGATCCAAGCTATACAAAAAGCAAAGAATAATGACCTTGAAAGTTGATGAAGCCTGCTGACGTCTTGGTACAAGGGGGTTAGCTCTTGCCGTAGAACTATTAGTGCTCTCCCAGTATCTTGCTGCTCGAGTAGTTCCAAGAACTTTTGCTGTCGTAACCCAAACCGCATAGCATTCTTGTCCATATCCTCTTGCAAAACCAAACCATTCCCACTGATACTGACACCACCTTCTTCGGTTGATCCCCCAAATAGCAACTCTTCGGCTTCTGTCCATTCCCCTTGCAGTACAGCATTTCGAAATGCTGCCACAGCCGGACTTTCCAGGTCATAACCACTTTCTTGGCTCAAACTTGAAGCAGCCCCATTATATCCTAGGTCTGTCAAAGCTTGTATTAAGATCCTCGTTACTTCCTCCCGGTCATGACCAAAATATGGGGGCCTTGGCTTGCCCGCGTGCCCATTTGTATTCGAGGATCCGTTCATGGCTACCGGGGACTTGCGCATCCCATTTGCAGAGTTGGAAACTGCGGCCTTATGAAGGGGGGACGGCCCGGACCCATTTGGAAAAGGCCTCGAGGTACCATTGGAGCTACTACTTTCGCCTTCTGCTCGCATTCTAGAACCTTGTCGTCTTCGCTTTGAACGGTGGCTACTCTCAGCCGGATCTACATTCACTGAGTCCCTCGGACTCTCGTGAACGTCTGGCTGAGCTTCTGGAACTGGGGACGGATCCCGACGTCGACGACCGAGGATCGGGGAAGTGGTGTTTACTCGGGGGTCGGGGGGGAGTTGGGATGGAGATTCTGTCGAATTTGGTGTAGCTGTCTGTCTCGGTGATTGTGGTGTGGTTTCGTTGTTTGTATTTGGGGCTGAGAGTGTTGTGCTGGGAGGTGGGGAGGGGGAATTCGGGATGGATGGGTCGTCGGAGGTGGATGGGGATAGTATAGAAGGAAGTTGGGAATCGTCTGCCAGGACGACTTCTGCGGGAGTGCCGCCGGGGGACTAGTGTTTCTAAGGGCGTCTCTAGAGACCCAAATGCCCAAAACCCGTCGAAGTCACTCGTCTCGTGAGGTCGTTAGGCGTCGATTGTAGTAGTAGTGGGTGATTATTTGTCGACTCGCTACTCGATGTGTTGTGAGATCGTCTGGCGGTGATGGTTGGGGGATGTAGCGTGGTCCTCAGTCAGAAGGGGCGTGAATATCAAACACGATCACGTCCAAAGCTGTTGAGGATGCGGTTGTGAACTCGGTCATTCTCTCGACCTGGGGTAATAATGGGTGTGCAGTGCAGTCAGTGTGGACGACCGCCTGCCCTGATGTCGTCGATAACCAGCCCAGCCCAGCGCAGCCTGAGCTATCGACCGCCGGGGGCTAGAGAGCCGTGGCCGTGCGAGACTGCGGGTCAGATCAGCCTGGCACAGCGAATGAAGTGCCAGCTAGCTACCTAAACCGAATCAGCAGGGCCGCTTCCATGTGATGTCGCTGGAGAGTGGAGTGGGAGTGTCATCTGCGTTTGTTGCATGTAGATATTTAAAAGTTATAATAAGAATAATAACTACAATAACTACAGATTTATAAACAGAATAAAGGAATAAAGATATTCCATTCAGTTTTAACAATATATGAATTTGTGAATGTTTGATGCACTGTGAGCCTTGATTGTTGGTGGGGCAATCTCGTCGTAATGCCTGCCCTGCCCTGCTCTTTTCTTTTGCGGGTGCCTGAGGTAAAGCTCTATCTCAACCTAAACCTACCCTACCTACCGCTACTGCCAGCTTTGACTACGACTACCTAGCTACTACCTCCAAATCGTTCAGACAGGGTTGATGAATGTTGGATTTCGACCTCGTCTGAAAGCAAGACCTTCCCTGTACGATCTCATACGCAATCGCAGCATCGACCAGCTATCCCGCCAGCCACGCAACAGCTTCTCTGAAGAGCTTCTTCCAGAGCTACCTGCACTACCACCCTCCCCCTTCTCATCACCCCCTCCAACACCAGGCAGGGCCGAACAGATAGACTTTGTGACGGAACCCGTCAAGATGCCCCCAAAGAAAGCCGTAGCCAGAGATGAAGATGGCGAGGAGCAATATGGTATGTTGAGACATCAACGACGCTGAGGGGTCCAAGCTAACGAGAGCTGCAAAGGCTCCATTTACTCGGTCTCTGGGTACGCATATCCCATACGAAGCATTTATATCCCATACTGATACAGGGCAGACCCGTCGTGGTGGCAGAGAACATGATTGGAGTTGCTATGTACGAATTGGTGAGCTCCCAAAGCTTGGCAAATGTTCCACAGGAGCTCATACATTTTTGCAGGTCCGAGTCGGTCACGATAATCTTGTCGGAGAAGTCATTCGGATAGAAGCAGACAGAGCTACGATTCAGGTCTACGAGGAGACTGGTAGGGAACACATTTGATTTTACAGGAGAGGATGCTGATGAGATGCAGCTGGTGTAACGGTTGGAGACCCCGTCACTCGAACTGGAAAGCCCCTGTCTGTCGAATTGGGCCCTGGATTGATGGAAACGATTTACGATGGTATTCAACGTCCTCTCAAGGCTATCGCCGAAACATCGAAAAGTATTTACATTCCTCGCGGTATCTCAGCTCCAGCCTTGAACAGAGAGAAGGACTGGGAATTCAAGCCTGTAATGAAGGTTGGAGACCACATTACGGGTGGAGATATTTGGGGTACCGTTTGGGAAAACTCTCTTCTGAGCGACCACAAGATCCTACTACCACCTCGTGCACGAGGAACGATTACCCGAATTGCAGAAAAGGGAAACTACAAGGTCGACGAGAAGATTTTGGAAGTCGAATTTGATGGCAAGAAGACCGAATACAGCATGATGCACACATGGCCGGTCCGTGTGCCTCGCCCAACCACCGAGAAGCTTGCAGCAGACCAGCCATTCATTGTCGGCCAGCGAGTTTTGGATGCTCTTTTCCCCAGTGTCCAAGGTGGTACTGTTGCTATTCCAGGAGCTTTCGGTTGTGGCAAGACTGTCATTAGTCAGTCTGTGTCCAAGTTCTCCAACAGTGACATTATTGTCTACGTCGGATGTGGAGAGCGTGGAAATGAGATGGCTGAAGTCTTGATGGATTTCCCGGAACTATCTATTGATATTGATGGGCGAAAGGAGCCCATCATGAAGCGTACCACCCTCATCGCCAACACCTCCAACATGCCTGTCGCAGCTCGTGAAGCTTCTATTTACACCGGAATAACAGTCGCTGAGTACTTCAGGGACCAAGGAAAGGACGTTGCCATGATGGCTGATTCTACATCTCGTTGGGCAGAAGCTCTTCGTGAAATTTCTGGTCGTTTGGGTGAAATGCCTGCGGACCAAGGTTTCCCCGCTTACTTGGGTGCCAAGCTCGCCAGTTTCTACGAACGTGCCGGAAAGGTGCAGGCGCTTGGTAGCCCAGATCGTGAGGGTAGTGTCAGCATTGTCGGTGCTGTCAGTCCTCCCGGTGGTGATTTCTCAGATCCCGTGACTTCCAGTACCCTCGGTATCGTACAGGTTTTCTGGGGTCTCGACAAGAAGCTTGCGCAACGTAAACATTTCCCATCTGTCAACACGTCGCTCAGTTACAGCAAGTACACCAACACACTCGACAAATATTATGAGAGTTCAGGGTACCCCGAGTTCCCTCGCCTCCGAGACCGTATCAAGCAAGTGCTTTCCGACTCCGAAGAACTCGACCAAGTCGTACAGCTGGTCGGAAAGTCCGCGCTCTCTGATCCCGATAAGATCACTCTGGATGTCGCATCTCTACTCAAGGAAGATTTCTTGCAGCAAAATGGTTACTCCGACTACGATCAATTCTGCCCGATCTGGAAGACGGAGTGGATGATGAAGGCTATGATGGGTTTCCACGACGAGGCCCAGAAGGCTGTCGCGCAAGGCCAGAGCTGGGGTAAGGTTCGTGAGGCTACGGGTGATCTTCAAGCGCAGTTGAGGAGCATGAAATTTGAGGTTCCCGATGACGGAGAGGATGTCATTACCAAGAAGGTATGTTGGAAGCCCCATCACTCCAGCCCTGAAATCTAATCAAATTACAACTAGTACGAGGATCTCGTCCAAGCTATGACCGACAAGTTCGCCGCGGTTACGGATGAGTAAATGTGGTGAGACGAAGAGACTGATGATCTTGACTGTGGTTGCATTGCTTGCTTGGGATTACTGTTGAGTAACAATTGATAGACGCGGATGCTGAGGATGTAGTATATATTTCCTTACTCAATGAATGCACTCTACATGATTCAGGTCTTCAAATTGTCTGGGCTTTTCCTGTCGTTCGAGTCATGGTTCTGCTTCGATCGAGCCTTCCGGGGCTTGAGATTTGAGCCATTTGAGCCCCTCTCCATTCAGAACGCTTGCTCCTACCTGCATGCTTTATACGGTAGGAGCAATGCACTATTATTTGAGGCCATGGCTCTCTCGACCTCGCTCTCCGTTACATCTGTTATCCCCCCACACTTCAATTCACAGCATCATATCTTGCACTCGACTTCTTGGCGGTAACAGAAAATCTTCTCCCCACAATACCAATTGATCCAGAAAAGCCTTATCAAGTTCTCACGTCTACACTTAGGACGTGCCTGATATCAGCTTCTTTTCATTCCACGATGCATGCGATTACCGCGGTCTACGGGACGGAAGCTGCAAATCAAATATCAGAATTGAATCTCTTATCCCTTGACAAGAGCCTTTTCTTCATATTGCACGGTCTTTTTCTGAGTTGGGCTTTTCTCGCTGACAGTTCCTTGATGTGGGTATTAAACCATATTCCCCAAAGATCGTTGATTTTGTGTTGGTAAGGTAAGCCCCAGCTACATGTGTTATCCCCCTCGGCCAGTTTTCTCGGGCTTCGGCTGCCTCCTTACTTCCTCCTTACTTCCCCGTGTCTCAGAAACGCCATTCTAGGCAGAAGAATTCTCTGAAAGAAGATCGGCTAGAAGTTCTCGGGAGGCGTTCGTGGCTTAAGCCCTCCGGAGGCTTCAAAGCATATATTCCATCGTTCCCCACCGATACGAGGAGGCGCTATGAATATGTACAGATCAATAGTTACGGACAAATATTTATAGCTCTGCATGCTTCTTCGCTTCGCTTCTTTTGTCCCAATGAGGCCTGAAAAGCACTACTACTTCATTGATTTTGAGTCAATTTCTATGCATGTCTGGCAGGAAGCTCCATTTATCAAACTTGTGTTCTCAGCTAAATTTGGAGGACTTAGATCAAGCTGTGTAGACAGAGTAAGTATAAAACTCCATCCTCGTCCTGACGCTCTCCCCTCTCAGCATCCTAAGCACAACCACACAATCCTCTGGATAACCACTAGAACCCATTTCAAACTCCAAAATGCGCACCGCATACAATCTCCTCCATTTCACCCTCCTCGGCCTTAGCCTTGTGATGGAAGTTCGCAGCAGCCCCGCAAATACTACTTTGAACACTTGGACAACGAGCCTCCAAACATCATCCACTCCTCCAACCTCAACTTTCCATGCAACATCATCGCTGACACCCACCACATCTCAGTCAAACAGCGTGACAGTAACAAGTTCCGCATGCTCAGCACCTTCGGAAACTCCCATCGATGTCACAATTTCTGCAGGACAAGCCTACCCAACTGCGGTCCCTACCAGTGGTGACCAAGAAGCGGAAATACGTAAGTGAGCCAGGATTTCGATAAGCAGTATCTAACCCCGAAATCAGTATATGATATCGGCCAAAGCGGATGCACCCCAAGCCAAAATGACACTGAGACTTTTCCAACTTGCCTCGATAACTACTTCAACGGTACTGTCTCAAAGAGGCAGACGCCGGAATCGCCGGTAAGTCATCCGATATGTACATTGAGTCTTGATTGTTTTCCCGGCGTTGCATGCAGACTTGGCATCCATTTCTGACGCCCAGTTTTAGCTAAAGAAAAAGAAACAGCCAGATCAATATGTATTGGTATTGATCTGGAAAGGATGGGTCATTATCCATGGCCAGCGTATGTACGTTTATATCTACAGACTCATTCGCGTTCGTTGCGCTTGAAATGCTGGTCCGCGAGAGCCTCTACAATGAGAAAATGGATATTTCAAAATTCGGAAGGATTTGATATTCTCAGGGGTTGAACGTGAGGGGAGCAGGTGAAAGGTTACTAGCTACCATACAATTATCGCAACCAGCTTGAATGTTGTCAGTATTAAGTCAGCGATTTGTTTCAGTGTCCAATCGCAAATATATCTTGATTTGCCAGTCGATGGTCCGATTGACTACACTACAGAGCAGTACTTTAAGGTGACTTTCTGCAAAGACTCGTCTGGAAGAGATTGTAGTTTCACATAACCAGTTTTGATATTCTGGTTGCTCAAAGGTCGGCTCGGGCTTGGAAGTTCAATGGCAAAGAGTAGCTGGGAACGTAAGATGTCCATCACCCATAGACGGTTTCTCCGCTCGCTCCAGACATAAATTTAGGTATCGATAACTGTTCTAGGGGGTGTGGGAAATGTCCAGTGAATGGACTTCAAAATTTATAAATAGCCATTGTGGCGGCTGCACATATTCATTAGACCTGACGCCTTTTTCGGTTCGCGGGTTGGCCCGCAGCCTTATTGCCAAATGTGGATGCTATGAATATCGAATTCGTGGGTACGCTCCGAGTGGTTGACAGGGCCTAACTAAGTCTACAGCAAAACGTGTAGACGCTCGGAACCATAAGGGAAGTCCTTCTCCACGGTCGTTGCTTTACTGCCATGCTCGGCACGTATATCGAGCCTCAAAGCCCAATCATCCCCCAATGTATACAAGAAAAGTCAAAGAGAAGATCATGCCACCTGATATTAAATGTCTGAAATTGTGTATCTATCTATAGCTAATGTCTATTGTGAACCAGAACCAAAGAAATCAATGCGGGGTATATCAACTCCCTCCGTCACCAAAAGCATTACAATTCATTCCTGAGGAGGCGGTCCCATGCTCTCGAAGAAATTGACAAGGGAATCTGGTGCATTCTCATCCTCAAACATCATCTTGAGGTTGTCATACGTCCCCTGTGCGATGCCTTGGCTTCTCTCCCACATCTGCTTCTCAAACCCCCGCACAGCCTCATCCAACCCATTCTCCGATTTCTCTCCTTCGGTGGCTCGACCCAGTATCGCCTGAGAAAGTTCCAGCGCATCAAGCATAGCGCAGTTGACCCCCTCCCCCGCAAACGGGGTCATAAGATGCGCCGCATCACCCACCAACGTCAAACCCGGCGTATGTGTCCATGTATTGCCAATAGGCAACATACAAAGCGGTCTCGCCTCCACTTCTCCCTTCTCAGAATCACAACCCGCAGCAATGAGAGTCTTCAATTTGTCTCCCCATCCCTTAAACAAGCTCTCGTCCCCCAACAACTTCTCCTTCATTTCAGCACCACTCTTTCCCTCTAGTCCGCTGTCCCTCAAAAACCCGTCCTCTTTAGAAGATAGCATGAGATACGTCCTCACACTATCCATTGAGCCGCGGTGCGTCATCAGTCCCTTTCCATCTCCAAGGACTGTGAACATCCCTTTCCCCACCATCTCCGCCAGTTGCGGGTACTGTGTAGAAAGATGCGGAATCGTAAGCGTAAGACAGGAAATGCCGCTATAAAATGGTTTCTTTGCCCCTGGAATCGCAGCTCTAGTCTTGGACCACGCGCCATCTGCGCCGATTACTAGATCAAATTCCTCACTCTGCTCTTTGCCTCCTTGCTCATAGTTCACAATCCGTTTCTTTCCCTCAGAAGAAGGAGCGATAGAGAGGACTTTTGTCTCCCATTTTATCAGCCGAGAAGGCACAGATGAGAGAAGAAGCGAAGACAATGCATTTCGTGATATTTCTGGTCTCTCGCTTCCATGTCCGTCGTCTTTGAAGCGTATAGTTCCGTCTTTGGAAGCGACGATCATTTCTTCGCTGCAGTCTCCGCAAAGGGAGTGGAACTGGGACATGAGATTGCATTTTTCGAGGGCGAGGAGGCCAGATTCGGCGTGTAGGTCTAGGGAGCCTGATGGGTTGGAGAGTGAGGCTGGAGTTGGCTGGGAGCGGAGATCGAAGAGTGTTATGTTGAGGGAGGAGTGGAGGAGGGAGGCGAGGGTTAGACCTGAGGGGCCAGCGCCGATGATTGCTATTTTTGGTGATGTTGATGCCATGATTTCTGGTATTTGGGTTGAGGTTGAGATGAGGTGATAATTGAGATATGAGGATGTTTTGATGGAATCTTCTTACTGATGATTGAGTTGATGGTGATGAGATGGACTTACATTCGAAAGAGAACTACTCCTTATATATTACATTCGTATGTATGCGGATTGAAGAAGAATCCGTCGTCGGGCTTTTGTTACAACCCGTGGTGTTGAGAGTTGCTGTCAGCTTTCGGGAATTAAATGGCGATCGGTCCCGAAAGCTCGGGACCGAAGCCAAGATCTGGGGCAAAGCAGACCTCACATCACTTCATGCGACTCCAACTCCATCTCCAGTATACACCTCCTCAGCAAAGGAAGAGTTGCTAACGATGTGCAATGATCACGACATCACGACGTTGACAATTATGGCAAGTAAGGTAGGATGTCACTGTCACTAAACTAGCAGATGCACTGTTTCATTCGCGCGGAACCCAAGGGTATCACCTCGGTTTCACAAAAGAACCCGTTCGACCACGAACTCTCTCTTCAACCACATTGCTACATCTCCTCTCCCTTGATTAATTGACAGATATCACTTGGCGCGCAGAAAGCCCAATTGCCACTCAGCGACTTCTATCCAAATCCCACAGCATGGCGATGTTTAACCTGTACGTCTCTTTACCCCACCTCAATCCAATGCTAATCCCCTCAAAGACCAGCAGGCTTCCTAACCTCCTTCCTCAAATCTCAACTCTTTACCACCCTCCCCGTACCCTCTACCCCCTTTACAGGACAGACAATACTCATAACCGGCGCGAACATCGGTCTCGGCCTCGAAGCAGCACGGCACTTCGTTCGTCTAGACGCCGCCAAAATAATAATCGGATGTCGCTCCCTACAGAAAGGCCAGGCTGCAAAGGCAGATATCTTAGCTTCTACAAACAGAAACGAGGATTTGATTGAAGTATGGGAAGTAGATCTAGGGAAGTTTGAGAGTGTAAAGGCGTTTTGTAAACGTGTGGAGCAACTGGAGAGGTTGGATGTCGTGGTTGAGAATGCTGGAATCGCAGTACCGACCTTTGAGCTAGTGGAGGGGTTTGAGAGCACGATTACCGTGAATGTTGTTTCGACATTTCTTATGGCCTTATTGCTTCTCCCGAAATTGAGGGAGAGTGGGGAGAAGTTTGGGATTGTACCGAGGTTGACGATTGTAGCTAGTGATGCTCATGAGCAGGTACGTATTGCTTTCCTAATTTCACATGCGGGCTTGCAATGATGGGGGCTAATGACATACAGGCGACGTTCAAAGAACAAGACGCAGACAATATCTTCAAAGCCCTGACAACAGGTGGCCAGAAAGAACAGCCCGATAAATACAACACCTCCAAACTCCTCGAGATCCTCACAATCCGCACTCTCGGCCCTGCCCTCTCCGCCTCTCAAAAGCCAAAAATAATACTCAACACCCTCACCCCAGGCTTCTGCCACAGCGCGCTCATGCGTAGTGCCCGATTCCCACTCAACGTAGCTGCTTATATTGGAAAGCTGATATTAGCGCGAAGCACGGAGAAGGGAAGTAGGACATTGGTAGCTGCTGCTAGTGCGGGAGAGGAAAGCCATGGATGTTACATGGTTGACTGTAAGGTTCGTGAGCCGAGTGCTTGGGTGAGGAGTGAGAAGGGAATGGAGACGCAGAAGAGGGTCTATGGGGAGTTGATGGAAATTTTGGAGAGGATTAAGCCAGGTATTACGGGGAATATTTGAGGTAGAAACGGGCTTTGGTATGGGAAATCTGTACAGTAAGGGCGGCAACTTTCCAGCAACTCAAAAGATGACTTTGCGTTGTTACAAAAACGAGAATGTTTGAAATACCATGTCAGACAGGGATAAATGTTTAAATTATCTAGCTACCTACAATTCCTCGATCCGAAACTTATAATTCGTTCCAAAATAGTTCTACTTTGCGTGCGCGTTTGTTGCTTTTTTCCCGAATAATCTTTCCTGGAAAGGTTGCATTTCTGATTCCAAAAACTGTTTTCTAAAGAGTATATTTCTGAAAACTGTATCTAGGATTGTATTTCTAGCGGCCGCCTTAGAAAGAGTATTCGTATTTCTTTAAGAAAGGGAGTAATATAACCATCAAAACTTGTATTATTTTGGGGCTTTTTAGATTCCGTGACGTTTATTACAGTGCTATTGGACTGTGCGGACATAGTATTTCAAACATATCGCTAGTATGGTAGGATATTTCAAACATTTTCTCTACGAAAACATTTCTGTTCTTTTCTTTTCTTTCATATTTGCCAGGTTTCAGAATATTCCGCTCCTTCAGCCACCGGCGTCCGCCTGGCCAATTCGGTCTCCCTCATGACGCCCAAGACGCAGGCTGTCGGGTTCAGGTGGGGCTGTGGAAATGGATCATAAATATTGGGAGATGTCTGGAGAAAATCACATCCGCATTGTGAAGCCTTCACCGTCGAATGAATATGGCCTTCCATCCTGAGCCTCACAATTCAACCTCGGACCAGCAACTAAGGATTGATGAATCGGGGTCTTATTTACAGAATCTCAAAGATCGGGGACTGTTTGCCTTGTATTTCGTGCTTGATCAGCCCAGGAAAGTTCCACCCTTTGGTTTCAGCACCTCGCAGGTTTATTTCATAGATGCCAACCCCGAAGTTGGAACGATAGCCTGCAGCAGCTTCACCGGTCTCTCTGCATCCTCTTTGCGGCATGAGTTGGGAAGACCGATGGAGCCTGGCGTAAAGACTCGACTCGTTGTACTAGCCTACTGCCATCCTCTTGGTATCGAGCAGGGGTCTGTTGAGGGTATTGAGACACACTATGGTATCGATGCCGGGTTTTTCGACAGAAACCTGGGGTACGGATTTGGATCTTTTCTTAAAAAGTATTCAGGTGGTAACCAAGGCTTAGCATCTGTCCATCCCATGCCACTTCCTTCTGAGAAGGAATCCTTTGAATTAAGGTGGCAGCGCGATCGTTTTGGTAACGCTCTATCTGCGATGTTGCTATCACCAGAAAACTCCTCCTACAGTGGAGATTGTCCGACTCGTGAGTTTCGCCGAACAAGAGCGGGCATTAATTGATTGATTTCCAGTCCTTGTATGCATCCGAGATGAAGAGGTGCTGTGGCCCGATGAGCGGTCCGCCATCAGGCGTCATCTCTTCTCCGAGTCGTACGGGAGACTCTGGTTTCAAACCCTCAGTAACTTCGACAAAGAGGCGATTGCGAATGGTGTGATGGCCCCTTTCGAGTTTTTGCTACCATATTGCGCCTCACTAGCAAAAGAAACTGCTCACTACCTCAAAAGTTTGTCTACCGCCTACGAGCGTGCACGCGATAACATTCCAAATCTTCGAGGGACCCGCGAGGAGGGAGATTACCCTGACATGATGAGACTTACCCAGAGACTTTCAAGAGATATTCGATCCACGCTTCGAAGTCTCTCCAAAGTTCAAAATTGTCCATCGAAGCGATCCCTCATCCTTGACTTCGAACACCTTTCAGAAGACACACTTGAGCTCCATGATATGATCAAAGATACCTTGCAGCGCAGGTAGCATCTCTTTCCCTGGAAGCAAGTCGGCAGTCAATTGAAGAGTCGAAGAAAGTTAACCGGTTCACGCTCGTAGCGTGGATTTTCATCCCCCTCAGTTTGATCTCATCGATATTCGGCATGAACGTAAAAGAATTGAGTCCAGGGCCACCGATTCGTTATTTTTTTGCCTTCGCAGCGCCTGCAATAGCTGTTGCGCTGGTGATTGAATGGTGGTTTGTACTGCCATCTTCTCAAAGAGAATATTTTAAGTACAGGTATCTGTCCAGAGCTCGGTGGTCCCAGGTTTTCAGCCGGAATGGTGGATGAGCCTGAACTGGTATATGGTAGAAGATTGAGATGCCTGGACAGAAATTATCTTAACTACACTTCCCAAATCGTCTCTTGGCTTTTTACTAGTACCTAGAAACTTCCATTGTCCTTGATGAAGCAGAAAGTGCTTTGCTTAGGAGCAGCACTTGCAGCACTGTGCCTTTATGTTCCCAAATCGCTACACCAGAAGTTTCAGAGAGTAAGGTCATAGATTCTCAGTGGTACAATAAAGAACTTGCATGCAAGCACAATATCGGAAATCGATCCGCCATTCTGCCCAAGCAGGCTTCACTCGAATGGTGTTTATAGCTCCGATGCGTGTACAAGAGACACGAGCATCTGAGTATCCCGCTCAGATTACCACAGCTGTCACCAACCGTGTTACTTTCGGAAGCACAGGAGCATCATCAACTAGCATGAAAGGTTATGATATTCAATCTCGTCTCAAACATGAACTTCATTTGAAAATGGCACCTCGAAATCCATCACTGGATTTGTGTTTTCGGCGTTCACAGGATCAAAATAAGCATCTGCGACACCAAGACACGAGTAAATCCCAGGGTGTGCACTTGCAATGACTGACCCTGAATCTGCAAGATCGAGTGAGTGACTCCGTCCTATGCCCATTCAGACGAGAAAGAGCAGGCATGAGAAACCAATTTAGTAGGATAGTACTGCTTATGCATATCGCACTTGCTTGTCGCACACATACATGTACTCCTTCATTTACCTCTGTATACTGCACAATGAAAAGCCTCCGAAGGTTCCTTTCCGAGTTGTTGCTTTTTGGCCCGGCACTCGCGTCCAGCCACCTTTCCAGCCTCATGAGCGGGCCCGGAGTCCTCTCCGGATTTGCCGAGCATCTGGAATATCCTCCGGTCTGGTACTATATCAACAAACAGCACAGCTCTTCGATTCATCACCAACCCCTTCTCTTGGCTGAATCAATTCTAGACTACTAGGTATTTGATCCGTTATGGAGCCCTACAGCTGGGTCCCAAAACCAAAAGAACGGCGAGAAGCAGCAAAGCCGATAAGATAAAGCTTGTCTCGAAAAAGCGAACACGATCTTCCGAGGATAGGAGCTCTCCTCATTGCGTGATACTCCGTAAAGTGGAGAGACTTTTCGACCAGCTGATGTGATGAGAAGATGCAGGTTTTGCAGTGGAAACTGCGGGGAACATGGAAATGTTGATGTTTCCGATTCTGAGGGCCCTTGGCACTGTGATCCCTGTTACATTCTGGCGCCACATCGAGGATCGACATCTCATCAAGGAACCACCTCAGCTCGGTGTACCGTTGCAATTGATGAAATACTTCTGGAAATTTTGCATGTCAGTTGTAATACTTCAGATGATCTGTACGCCCGGCAACTATATACAGAAAAATTCGACTGGTGTCATGGCAACTAACTGGCAATCTCCAATGTTCGGGTTGCCCCGCACCGGACTCGAGGCTTATGTTATGGTGCATTGAAGCTGTAAAGCCGAGACATGACGTTGTCCCTAAATATCGAGCGTCAACATCGAACCAGGAGCCAGCAATCGATGTTGGACCCGGTTTAGACAGGTTTAGACCTTCTGCACCGCAGAGATTTTGCATGCAGGTTTCTCAGACCTCCAGGTTCCAGCCACAGCTCATATGCCATTAGGTAAAATGCGGTATAGTCTACGTAAAGCAAATGATGCGCATGTCTTGCTGTGATTTGCGGGGAGCACAGGTGTGGGACGAGGACAGCTATTCATTGGTGCACGGAGGAAGTGACGGTGCAGCGATGAGGGCAGGAAGAGCTGGAAGGGCTGGAAGCTTGGGAGGAGCTTGGTCCTTGGAAACGTTAACATGGGAAGCTACGAGCTCCGCGTCATGACTACTACTGCTTCTGCCTACAAACCCCTCATCTGCTCCAGCTTTACCTTTTCTTTCTTATTCACTGCTCTCCCGTTCATTCTCACAACAACCATCCATCTTGCATTCTAGTACAGGACTGGCACTTGTACTTGGAATCAAATAACCCCTCAACTACACTACAGCAAGAAGAAGAAGAACATCATCAACACCGCCAAAATGCTCAACGCCAACCAGGTCGTCGAGTTTGTCGAGGCCTTCAAGACCTCCTCATTGCTCGTCCCTACCCATCCAGCTCATACTACCTCTGCCACCGCTACATCCAGCGTTGCTCCTATCCCAACCGTTGTTCCTAACCACCCCATCGTCGAGAAGGTTGGAGAGACCGGCACAAAGACCCTATGGGTAGGCATCTCTGCCGTTAATCACGTAAACAAATGCTAACAGCTCAGGTCGTCTTCGTTGTCATGCTTGTCTCTTCCATCATCTTCACCTACTTGTCATTCCGAGTCCCAGTTGTAAGTGTCACCCACCAGAATAACACAGTCTTGAGCTATACTAATAGCTCCATAGCAAAAGCGACTCTTCCATGTTGTCACCGCCTTCATCACCATCATTGCATCCATTTCATACTTCGCCATGGCTACTGGTGACGGAAACTCATATGCCGACATCACCTACACCGTGACCAAGCAACACCTGGTGCAACACGTCTACCGTCAAGTCTTCTGGGCCCGTTACGTCGACTGGAGTTTGACTACACCACTGCTCCTGCTCGACCTTGCCTTCCTCGCCGGCATGGACGGAGCCAGCATCCTCATCGCCATCTTCGCTGACATTATCATGGTTCTCCTCGGTCTCTTTGCCGCCTTCGGTGCTACCGATGGCCAGAAGTGGGGATACTATGCCATTGCCTGCATTGCCTACCTCGTCATCGTCTGGCAACTCGTCGTCTCCGGCCGTCGTGCTGTTTCAGCCAAGGACAACAAGACCGCCAAGCTGTTTGCTTCCATTGGTGGCTTCACTCTTATCCTCTGGACTCTGTACCCCATTGTCTGGGGTATTGGTGATGGTGCTCGCAAGTGGAGCGTTGATTCTGAGATCATCGCTTATGCTGTTCTCGACATCTTAGCTAAGCCCGTTTTTGGTTTCTGGCTCATCTTTGCTCATGCTGCTTCCAACTCCCAGAGCATTGAGGGATGGTGGAGCCGTGGCCTCAACAACGAGGGCGCTATCCGCATCGATGATGATGGTGCGTAAATCCTCGAATCAGATGAAATGTAAAATAAGATGCCAGTCATGATTCTTATATGAGAAATGAAAGAACTGAATAGGATTTGGGAATATGGGATATTGAGGGGAAAGGAGGAGACAGTTTTCATGGGGTTGCGTCGTGAGAACTACGCAAGACTGGTTTTAGGCTCTGGTGTATATCGGTCTTGCTTGCATTGCCATGATTAAAAGCGTGCATTTTAGGTAGTAATAATGATTGCATTTCATGAAATATTGGTTCACACTTGTGATGAATCACTTGCCTCTCATTTTGCACCTCTACTTCCGCCAACAGAGAAAGGCCCTCATGACAAGAAACTCATGATTAAAAACTCACGATCAAACACACAACTCATGAATGCTCACTCGCCTCTCAACTCCTATTTCTCATCCTCATCTCACACCACGCAATCCACATAATATAGCTCTCCTATTCTTAAAAACCAAATAATTTACACAGA
>Ga0247778_1000978_pt1 | contig 17675 bp, 16 predicted proteins | sample UWRJL049202B5_FD_179939 | JGI IMG/M metagenome (GOLD analysis project Ga0247778, IMG submission 179939) | Plant litter microbial communities from Arlington Agricultural Research Station in Wisconsin, United States - UWRJ-L049-202B-5 | ecosystem: Environmental > Terrestrial > Plant litter >... | reverse complement strand
TTATTTTAAAATTTAGAATTTATTAAATAAAAATAATAATAAATAATAGCAAAAATCGAACTATCCGAGCTCGAGGAAAAAATAAATGAAATTTCCCAAATTGAAAAAGAAGATAAAAAAAAAAAGGTCAGAAAATTATTAATAATAAAAAAATTGGAGAAATAAATAATAATTAAAGAAATTATATCGATTAATAATTCGCGATAAAAAATAATAATAAAAAATTAAAAAGATTATATATATATATCTAATTCGCAAATTTATATAATAATAAAAAAAAGAACAATAAGAAATAATTTATTAAATTTATTATTATTTATAACAATTATTTTTATTATCGATAATAAATATTTTATTCATAATTACGAAATATGAATTTATATTTAAATTCAAATAATCAATCAAATGCAACAATACCAAAATTGTTTATTATTATATTTTAGAATTCGGGGTTTAATTAATAAAAATTTTATAATTTTATTATATATATTATATAAAATATTGATGCAATATTAGGAAATTATACAATTAATATAATTTAATCCTAAACTTAGATTAATTAATATAATATATAAAAAAAAAAAAAAAATATTAGGATATTTTAATATAAAATAGGAATATTGAAATAAAATTAAAAGTCCTATTTTAAAATATATAAATAGAAGGCTAGTAATAGCCGAGCTCCTCTTGGCTACTTATATATATCTTTATTCCGTAGTTTCCATCCTTTCTAATCTAATGAAATTTATGCCCTCACTTCCGTACCCGTCATAATTTAAAAAAAATATTAGAATATTTTCCCAGATATAATTATAACGATTTTTAGATAATATAAATATAGTAGACTATGAAACCAGAATATTCGATATTCCTTAGAATCTAAAAATGAAGAACTAAGAAAGAGAGAAGAAGTGAAGCTAATATACAGGTGACGGTCGGGCGTCACATGACTTATCATGTGACCATGAAGCTCCAAGAACCGAACCGTCACAATTTTGACAAATTTGAAGATTTTGTATAAAAATTTAATATATAATTAGTAACTATCAAAACTAAATTTTATATCGATAACCCAGCTATAAGATCCAAACTAGTACAATTTTATTATATTTATTTTAACTTGGAATCTAATATCCAAGTAATAATATTACCATAATTACAAAAGTTTGATAACCAATCAACTACCAAAGATATTTACGATTATTACACTATTTTAGATTAACTTTCCTATATTTATTCTAATTTTAATAAAATTGAAGAAATTAAAAACAAATTTTGCAAATTTTAATAGGGCACCGATTTTTTGATAACCTATATTAATAGGTTTGAACATTTGTTATATAAGTTAAAAACTCTAATTAATCAAAGGTCAATTAAGTTTTTTTCTTCCGTAATAATTTATATTAGATATTTAAAAACGAGTTAGCCGGGTAACTTAACCTTCCTAGAGACTATACTAGTTTCCTTAAAATAGTCCAACAATTAACCAGCTATAACACTTCTTTCAATCTATTAAGTATTTTTATTTCTGCAATTAATATGAAATCTTTATTCAAGTTGCAACAATCAAAACCTATGAATATCAATATTTTCTAATCTATAATTATTATCAAATATCTTTTATCGAATTCTATAATCAATTAAAAATAAGTATATAAATTAGAAATTGTTAATATTCGGAATAGTTTGGGGACTATATAAAAAAAGATACAAAAACAATATAAAAAAGATTTTGAGAAGGTATATAATAATTATTTTTAAGGAAAAATTAGTATTTAGAAATTAGATTACTTAAAAAGAAAAATAATATCATAGGTCGAGTATATATATATTACATTCCCAACCTCCTGCCTAGCCTCCTGTATTTGAAAGTAGGCGCCTCCGTATATATATAGACTCTCTGTAGTTTAGTAGTGAGTTCCGCACTCTGAATTCTAAGTTATTAGCCCACGTAGCTGGCGCCACGTGACATGGACCTACTGAAAGAGGCTAGAAGGGCACGTGAAATCGGGCTTCACTTTGGTCACGTTACCGACGAGCAACCACCAAAAGTTTTGGTGTAGACTTTAACTCCTGATCCCGGAACCGTCAACCAATTATTCGTACCTCATATTGGTCTTAGGCATATTTAGATTCCAAAAAATGTATTAGTGCTTTTGTTATGTTTTTTTCTAGTCTGCGTCGGAACCTGCGGGCAGATATCAGAGACGTGTGGAAACCGGACCGGCTTGATACGTTTCTCCGTGCCTCTAGCATAACCTCCTCAACATCCCCAAAACACTCACTCGCAAACGGGCAGAACGAATGGCATGACCTTCAGTCATCCAACGGAGAAATACCCAGAGTTTGCGATGCCATTCACACATTCCTATCCATGAGCCCCCACCTCCCAATCGACCGCCGCTGATCACCGAGCTACAACCTCACCACGACCATGGCAGCAACACTGGACAACGGCACTAGCTTCTGGTCCGCAAACTGGACCTCCTTCAACGCAACCCAATATGTGCCGTCCGCCAAAGACCTCGCCCTCGCCGGACCCCGCATGTTCATGAAGCTGGGCTCCTTCCTCGCTGTCCCCGAAGCAGTAGACAACATATTCGGCGTACGAATGGGAGCACGAATCATCCCCTCTGCTACTCCCCGGGGTCTCGGAATGGGAGCAGCGTCAGGGGTGGCTACAACGGCCGCTGAGTCTGCGAGGGAAATAGCACAGTCTGCGACGGAGATATTGGTTGATACGGATGAGCAGACGATTGGGCTCGCGAGTCGTTTTAGCATGGAGAGCGCGAGGAGCTTTGGGAATGTGTTTAGTTATATGACATCTCGCTGGGCGATATTGTGCGTGGTTATGGCTGTGATTCTTAATCGGACACAGGTCTATGCTAGTACGAGACGGAATTTGATATTGCCCTGGAAAGTCCGACTTGGGGTGCGGCTTATACCGATTTTGTTGCTGGCGTTTCAGTGCCGTTCTTTGCTGCAGAGTATCCAGTGCCAGACGAGTCCGGACTTCTCGATGTTGAGGTGGGGGAATGCGAGCAAGCATTCGGATTTGATGTTTACGCAGAATGGGGGCATGCTGAATACGGTCAGTAAGGTTTTATTGTTTGGGTCGACGGACGAGGAGAGTTGTTTGGCTGTGAAGATGATTCCACCGGAGTATGATGAGGAGGTTGCTCTAGGGACGCCGAATAAGCAGATGCCGCCTGCGGAGCTTTCTGGATCGCTGTCTCGTCTGTCTCCGTTGTTCCACACATTCTGTTTCAGTCAGCTCATTGAGGCTCTTTCTTGTGCTTCTCAAGGACGCCAGCCAGCAGCCGAGACTGGCATGAGTATTTTCGAACACTCTTTGGCTTTTGCTGAAGCAGAAGCCGCGGTTGGAAGCCAGCTTGGCTTTGGATCCTTTGGTGGAACGAAGATGGTCAAGGCTTGGACGAACACCACTTCTTCCCAGGAAGCTCAGGAAATTGCCATCACAAGGTCCATGATTATGAAACGAGTCAACACCACGCCAGAGGTCCTTCTAGTTGGCTTTCTCTCGGCCATGAACCACTTGACAAGCCACATTCTCGCCATCTTTAACTACCAAGGACGTTTGAGGCTCTTAAATACTGGGTTTTGGGGATTGGCTTTCATGTCAGCCATTGGATGGAGCATCGTTGCTTTCAACTTGGATGACATGTTCAACCAGCCATTACTGCGGTTTCCAACCGTGTGCATCGTTGGCTTCATCCCGCATGTTCTGGTCCTCTGCGGGATCGTATGCTGCATGCTCATTTATGGAACAGCGTTGGTCCTTTCAGCATTGGCTCCGCCGACGGGTCTGGATGGAAGCCCGGAGCTTGATCCAAATCCACAAGGTGGGTCGTTTCTTAGAAGATTACGAATTGCCCACCACAATATGCAGGCCAATGTTCCACTGTCTAGCATCAGGATCACTATGCACATGGACTTTTACAGTGCTTTGTTGAGGACTGGTTTCAGTGTCATGACGATGGCAAGCGAAGCTGTGTATCTGAATGAAAGCCGTGGCGTTAGTATCAAGCAACGTACTTGGTTGGAAGAGGATCGACTACGAGAGATCGAAGCAGTTGGGGCTCATTGGCTTGGCCCAGGCTTCAGGCTTCATGATCCAGACTCGAGCTCTAGTGATGGCTTGTCTGACAGCGTTGGACTCGTTGCATCCAAGGATCAGCCTATGGACTTGCTTCGTGAGTCCTCAAGTGGCTATGCTCGAGAGATGACAGCGAAGAAGAGGTCTACGTCAAAAGGAAACGATAGGAGTATCAGAGATGGAGTTGGGGCTGCAGAGAGAAGCGGCAGATGGATCATGGCTTTAGAGTTCTTCTTGGGTATCACTAGACTGATAGCCAGTTGGTATGCCTCAATGATTTTGACGCTTCTGGCTAAGGCTGGATTACAAACACGTCCAAGGTTCCTGCTGTGGCTGTCCAGAAGGCCAAAGACAAGAGGATTTTCAGAGGCTCCAAAGCCAGGCAACAATGATCCAGATTCACTCAAGTTCTGGCTGCTCAGTCTTGATGGAGAATTAACCTTGCCAAAAGATGAGCATGTTGATGTGGAAGCTGAATTGAGAAATCGATTGCGCAACAATCAAAGCTCGTGGAATGATCAAGATGAGAACAAACTAGAATCACATCTCTATGGTTGGTGGCTCAATGGAGGCTGGTGGGGAGGAGACGACAGCAGTGGAAACTTCAACCCCGATGAAAAGGAACTCGATGAAGACACAACTAGTGTCGTCTCATTCTCCACCACAGCCTCTGACCAAGATCAAGATCAAGATCAAGACTGGGAATCAGACAATGACGACGGTCGCCGAACACCCACTCGCTCCAACCCGCATTTCACCCGCGAGGAAACACCCCTCAACGACACACCTCTAGACGCCAACGACCTAGCACGACTCCTACATCCCCAAACTCCAGACCAACGCGCAGAAGCCCAAGCCCTAGCCGCCCATCTCACAAGCAACACAATAATGACCCGCTCGCGCTACAACACCCTCACACAACGCCAACGCGCCAAAGTCCTGACCTCAACTCTCCTCTACCGCCCGCCCAACTTCCCTACCCCCGGCCCCTCGCCACTCACAGAACAAGAAGAAGCGCAGCTCCTCGAACACCTAATCCTAACGCGCCGCAACATTAATGCCGGCGAGCGAGAACTAGATTGGTCAAAGGGAGCAAGCGGAATGGGCGAGGGAGGTCCCATGTGTGTGGTGTGCCAGAGTAGTCCAAGGAGTATTATTGTGTGGCCGTGCAGGTGTCTAAGCTTGTGTGATGATTGTCGGGTTACGCTTGCGATGAATAATTTTGATAAGTGTGTGTGTTGTAGAAGGGATGTTGCTAGTTTTTCGAGGATTTTCGTGCCTTGAGGCTGGTTTCGGCGAGCGGTAGCGAGAGAAAGATGCTGGTGTGAAATGGGAATGGAAATGGAAATGGAAATGGGAATTGGAGTTAAGGAGCATAGCATGGGTATGACTTTGTACAGTATGTATTGTACATTCTTTCGTTGAGTTGCGCATAGAGGTTACGGTTACACAATGCATATTACAATTTTTACTTCCTCCTCTGTTTCCCCCCTCACCAACGTTCAATTTCCACCTACTGGGCACGAAGCTCAAACCCCGGGTTCATACCCATCTCCCAAGACAACTCCTGCGCTTCGGGACTTAGGTAAGTCTTCCCTCCCCTTCCCTTGCCTTTTTCCTCTTCCTCTTGCTCCTCTTTTTTCACAACAACCCTTCGTCGTATCTTCGCCAACGGGAGTATATCATCATCATCATCCTCCTCCTCCTTCTCCTCCTTCTCCTCCTTCTCCTTCTTCACTTCCATCCCTCCTTCCCCCTTAACTCTCACTCCCTCCTCCTCATCCTTAACCTCCCTCTTCCGCTATTCCCATCATCATCAGCCACATTTTTCCCTTTCTAAACCCCCTCCAAACCCCCCACAAAAGAAAAAGAGAGAAAAGAGAAAACACACTTTCCCCCTCCCCGGCTCAAAAACACCACCATTACTTCCAATCAACGTCCCGTTTTCGATCTGCCGTTTCAGGCGTGTGTAGCGCATGCGTGCGGCGGGGGGTTTGAGGTGCGTTTTTTGGGCTACTAGGGGGAAGTTGATCTGTGGAGCATCAGCTTGTGTTTGAGAGAAGGGGAGGGAAAAGGGGGATCACGGATTTCATGTCTGAGGATTGTAGACATATGTAGAGGAACCAGAGGTTTTCGTCGAGGTTGATTTTTGAGGGCATTGTTGTGGTTGGTGGGATTAGAGAGGAGGTGTGTAGGTGTGTGGAAGTTTGAAGTGAGGGAGGGAATGAGAGAGTTGGAGGATGTGTATAAATACTAGGAACTGTACAGAACAACATTCGTAGGCCCCATAACCAGGAACCTTCATTGACGGCCTTTCTAGTTTCGGCTTCTTGCCTTGTTTGCTCTGTAGCCCAAAAAGAAAAGAGAAAGGAAAGTCTTCAATGGAACTGAAATAGCATTTGCTATTGATCTTTGGGTATCAGACAGACAATCCAGCACACATACGGCTCTAAGCTTACATCCTCAAGGCATCTTTATGCCAATGCCCGACCGCGGAAGAAGTCCCTTCATGTGCCCTCCCATTTTGTTTGCCAACGCCTTTCATAATCAAACAAGATTCATCAGAACCTCCCCATCTTAACATCAGCCGTCTCTTTCAACGCAGCAACCAACACCCTATGCGCCCCCAACGCAGCCTGCACAGCATTATCCGCCAAATCCTCATACCCATCCTTCTCCCCGCTCCGTCCAATATCCCCCTTAACCCAAAGATCAGTAATCTCATCCCTCTGCGGTAAATACCCCACAATACAAGCCGCTACAATCTCCTTGTGCTCACTAGGCACCGGATCCAGCACCAACGTCGGTTTTGGGTTCTTGACCACAGCTGCGACGCCTCCGGCTACTACATCTACGCAGTCGATTCCTGCGTCGGCGATGGCGGCGGATGCGACGGTTATACAGCCTGAGAGAACACTCATCATACCCCATTCCCCACCACCCCCCTCATCACCCCACCATTGATCTTCTTCTCCCTCTAATATCGTAATAATAACCTCCACGCCGCTCTTCGGCCATCTATCTCCAATAATCACCCCTCTGAGAGCAGTCTCTAAATGCACGCCCAGATCCCGCTCACTAGCATCCCTCAAATATCCTCTCCGTTTCCTGGTCGCGAACGGTGCGTATTTGACGTGAGTGGAGAGGATGATGTGAGGTGAGAAGGGCGCGGATTTGGGGAGAGGTCGGGGCCCGTGGACGGTGCAGGTTAGTTTTAGGCCGGAGGTGGAGAGGGATGCGAGGCCGGTTTTGGAGGCGTTGGGGTTTAGAGGGGACGCTTCGAGTTCGAGGTAGGCGGATCCGGAGGCTGAGGGGGTTACGCCTGTTTTGAGAACTAAAAAGAAGTTAGAAAGATTGTAGGAAGGGGAGGGAGAGACGTACACATTTTTCGGAGGACATTTGGAGGTCGGGACTGGGTTGGTCGTGGGGGGAGGTCGGAGGGGTTTTGGGTTAGGTATTTGGAGTAGATTGGGGCGCTGGTGCCGCCGGTAGGCCCATTGATCCTCCTTCTGTCTGTATTCATGATTATAGGAGGATTAGAAGCTGTATTAGAAGCTGTATTAGAAGCTGTATGTGCTACCGTTGGTTCATGATTGATTTAGAGTTGAAGTAAATATTTTGAGCCGCCTCTTGAAAGCTTTACTTCCTAATCCCGGTAGAACTAGCGCTCGGGGAAAGGATCATCTTCCTTCCGGCCAACCTTTTCTCAAGAATGAAATTCCTCAACCTCAACCTCGACCTCGACCTCGACCTTCATCCCACATTCGCAAATTCGCAACCACAACAACTCGATCCCCACAACACGTCTCCAACACCTGTTGGCATGTTGCGATGGGTTGAGGACGATCTTTATTCGCTCCTACAGGAGCGCATTGCTATGCCGCATCTGCATACAGCTGCTAATCTGCCTGGTGAGCAATTTCTCTTTTCCTCTCCCAGTTTTCCACCTTGCTCCTGATGATTTATTTTACCCAAGTTCGCCGGCGATCACCTGAGCCACTGAACAACATGCATCACCATCTGAAGCATCTCTGTATTGCTATTTGATTCTTGATTCCTCTCGAGTCCCAATGCGCTGACCGCAAGACAAGACAGGAAATTGAATATGTACCTCGAGACTTGGCGACAACGGTGAAGGACAGTGCATGCTTCCACGATTCTCGCCGAGAGAGATGTACCACGCATACCCGCATTGAAGAACGATGACGCCGAATGAAGGTGCTTGGGCAGTCTTCAATGCGGTGCGGTTGCTATTGGTAAGCTCCCCTCATCTTTTCTCTCCTTGTCCACCACACTTTTCATGATGAAAACAATTTTAATCAGTTCTGCTTCTGAACACCTGATGATACCCATATACCAAAATCGTTTCTGATATATACCAACAACACATCTTCATTACATTTGACCTCATTGCATGAACAAGTTGGCTAATGAAATGCAGCTTGGATCATCACCACTCTCAAGTCGTCTTCCATCACATTAGGTAAGGCTATATTTTTTATCTTCTTACCTTCACTCGCCCTGATGACAACAGCTTATCCATTCCATGACTGCGTCTTGGCCGAGACACCCTCCCGCACCGGACTGGTCATTCACTTGATCGGGAAGATAGGTTGTGGAGTGCGTATCTTCAGAGCCTCTATGCTTTGCATTACGTCTTGTGGTGTAGAGCTCAGGGGCCGGCCGGGGTTCCTGATTATACTGGCTTATCTGAGCACCCTTCATGTCACTTTGATTACTTCAGCTATGCTATGGCTCAACGCTGACGATTCGTGATAGATATTTGATGCTGTGTATTCAATCACGCAATAGTTGCTTCAGCTTCGAAGTCAGCCATGATGGGATGGTTAGCAATGCTTGACTTGAAGTGAATTTCTTGGCAACTTGTGACTGCTTGGCCCAAGTCACTACCGCCATGAAGCCAGCAGACGGTCGCAACAGGTAGGTCTTACATAGATGCAGCACAAGATATCCTCAATAGAAATTTCTGTGCCTCCCGGGCCCGTTTCCATCTTCATGCAGCTCATTTTTCCTTTTGGTGACATACCCGCATTCGTCAATACACACTGACGCCATCTGAAACAATCATCCGATCAAGCAGCCTTCAGCAGATGGGCACCCTTAGATAAAGATCATAGCGATTTCTACATATTATAATTTTCGCTGAAAGGTCCAAAATAGGTGATTCCTTCACGTACGGTAGTTGATCTTCAGATCTGCTCCCAAACAGCCACCAAATGCACTACCATATGTTTTGAATTGGCGCAAAAATTGAAATAAATTGACAAAGACCCAAGTTCACAAAATCCATTGAAATACAGCATAAGTTAAACTGAACTTCACGTTTTCAAGATATTTCCTCTGAAGTCATGCCTGCAGCTGCAGCTGATTACTGTAATGAAGCACAAGCCAAGCCGACGCGGCTGTTAAAACGCCCAAATTAGACATTAAGCGCGAAACCTCTCCTAATTTTTGGGCAGGCCAGATACAGCCAGAAACCCTTCCCTCTTCCATGCCCTCCAATTAATTGTTGCGCGCACCATTCCGCCATCGATGCAGCGTCTCCTACGAATATACCTTTAAATCCATACCGCCAACCCACATTCATTTATCTTGGTTCAGCTGGCGCGGCGGGCAACGGCCCAGGGGGTAATACGAGAGTCAGCTTGGACAGACTGGCAATTTTACCTGGATCTTGAGTAGGATCTCGACCACCTCAACGTCTGCGATTGCTTCTCGAATCCGCCCAAAATGCTCCCCCGGCACCATGGGTCGTCGTCGTATGCGAACGGGAAGAAAAATGATTATGAGAAGACGTACAACATATCCCCACACAGGTGCGATCCACGCCCCCTACCAACTGGCGCAATGGTGCTACACACAGATGCTAACTGGCAAGCGCGAACAGATTTCAACCCAGATCCACGCCTCCGGCCCTCAGACGAAGGCGACAGCTCATCTTTAGGCTTGTTGGGCTGGTAGTGGTGCTGTTGTTTGGATACTTTGTATGGCCCGGAGCCTCCCTCCTTTCAATTCTTTCCTTGGGCTTTATGTCTTCCGGTGAAGACTTCCAATTAGAAACGGTGCGATATTACGATCTGTCGAATGTGCAAGGTACGGCGAGGGGCTGGGAAAGAGAAGAGCGGATTTTATTATGCGCGCCCCTGCGAGATGCCGAATCCCATCTGCGAATGTTCTTTTCTCACCTCCATAACTTCACATACCCTCACCACTTGATCGACCTGGCTTTTTTGGTTTCGGATTCGAAGGACCGAACATTACCGTTGCTGTCTGAGCTTTTGGAGCAGCTCCAGGCGGATGAGGATCCAAAAATGCCGTTTGGGGAGATTTCTATCCTTGAGAAGGATTTTGGACAGAAGGTCAATCAGGATGTTGAGAGTCGTCACGGCTTTGCTGCACAGGCAAGTCGGAGAAAGTTGATGGCGCAGGCAAGAAATTGGCTGTTGAGTGCGGCCCTCAGACCATACCACAGCTGGGTTTACTGGAGAGATGTGGATGTTGAGACGGCACCTTTTACTATCTTGGAGGATCTTATGCGACACAATAAAGATGTCATTGTACCAAGTAAGTCAGATCCTGTCTTTAACAAGGGTTTTCTAACCATGAACAGATGTCTGGCGACCACTTCCCGATTGGCTTGGCGGCGAACAACCTTACGATTTAAACTCATGGCAAGAATCAGAGACGGCGCTGGCATTGGCAGATACTCTGGACGAAGATGCTGTGATTGTGGAAGGTTATGCGGAATACGCGACATGGAGACCTCATTTGGCATACCTCCGGGACCCATACGGTGACCCAGACATGGAAATGGACATTGATGGCGTGGGAGGAGTCAGCATTCTAGCCAAGGCAAAGGTTTTCAGATCTGGAGTACATTTCCCAGCTTTCAGTTTCGAGAAACACGCAGAGACGGAAGGCTTTGGAAAGGTTGGATTCCCAGATTTTAGTTCTTGCCAAGCTAACCCCTGACAGATGGCCAAACGCATGCAATTCTCCGTGGTGGGACTTCCTCATTACACAATCTGGCATTTATACGAACCTAGTGTTGATGATATTCGACACATGGAGGTATGTAATTCGATAACATCCCTAGACAATAAGTTATTGACCAACGATAGGAAATGGAGCAAGAACGCCAAGCCCGTGAGCAAGAAGAAATTGAAAGGGTTGAGCGGATGAAGAAAATCAAGGATCAATTCGCCGATCCCAACAGTCAGTGGGAGAAAGATAAGACAGATATTCAAAATGAAGCTTTGAAAGAGAAGAAAGAGAAGGAGAATGCTGAAGCGGTGGAGCAAGCGGCGAAAGCGAACCCTCAAGCCGATACGAAGGTTGAGGCAAAAGCAGCTCCAGCGAAGGATAAGGCAGCATCTTAAGTAAGGACACTCTATATATTGTGGTTTCCTTTACTGACAAACTTCGAGACGCAAAATAGCCAAGGGTTTTACAAAAGCTTCTTTTCGAGCCACTTCAGCCAATGCAAGCTCTGTTCCTGTTTTGATAACAGAGCAATTTTTGAGATTGTTGGAAGACTCGATACCTGCAGCATTCAGACCTGGGCGGAATGTTGAAATGATCGGCGTTGGGGTTGAAATGCATAGGCTTAGATCGGGCGATCTAGGTATCTCGTCCATTAGAGCGCTTTTCCCACAGCTCTTTGTAGTGTAATTTTGGGGATTCTTGTAAAAGTATAGACGGGCCTGACACATATCGCACTTTAAAGCCATGAAATGTATCTTCCGAAAACCATAAATACTTTTAACGAACTCCCTCTGAAGAGTTGTCAAATTTATCGATGACACCGGCGATCACGTGCCAAGAGTTTACTTGAGAACAGATGAGCCTCGTCGCGGGAAATATTTAGACGACCAGGACATTTATATTTCCACCTCCCAACCCACGGGACAGATAATAATAACATAGCACGACCATCTCCCTCGTCGATTGCTATCTGCGAACCACCCAGTCTGCAACTCCACCAAAAAAGGCCACGAATTCAAGTAACCCGAGCTCGACTCCATGCTCACCCCGGATTCGAGTACAACATGAGCAATGATGCCCAGTCCGCCTCCCTCCCCGTTCTTTCACAATCAATGAACTCCTCCACCTCCTCTCTACCTCCCACAGCTTCCTCCACCCTCCCAATCCATTCAAAGGCAGCAGAAACAAACGGCTTCACAATGTCATACCCACGCTATACCCCCGTCTCAGTCGCCGTCGACCCCGTCGCCCTCATCACCACAGAATGCATCACCGTCACGTCCGCGATGCGGAAACACGCGCGGTGGGCGCACAGCTCTGTATCTGCTATTCTGGGCGGTAGTAGCAGCGCGCCTATGTCGCCCAGTGGGTTGAATAGTAGACCTAATACCCCCCGGGATGATTTGGGCAGTGTGAAGGGGAAGGGGAGGATTAGAGAGGGGTTTGCTGCATCTGCGGTGCCGGGGATGGAGGATGATGATGGGGGACTGGCGAATAGATGGGGGTTGAGGGGGAAGAAGGGGAAGAGTATGCAGGATAATCCGCTTATGGCTGGGTTTGGGAGGTTGAGGAGGGAGTTGACTGGTTGTAAAGGTATGGTTGTATTTTCGGGAGAAAAGAAACATGGGGAAATGCTAATGGGATTGGGATTGCAGATATTCATCAGTTCGATACGCCGTCGTTATTACATCCTTTCCTCCAGGTTATACAGGCTTCGGCAACTTCTGCCCCGATTACCTCCCTAGCTCTTGTAGCTATTACGAAGTTCTTCTCTTATAACCTTATAAGTCCCGATTCGCCTCGACTTTCGCTTGCCATGCAGTCCTTGTCTGCTGCTATTACACATTGTCGATTCGAAGCCAGTGACTCGGCAGCCGACGAGATTGTATTGCTAAGGATATTGAAGCTTATGGAGGGAATGCTATCCGGTCCTGGAGGAGATCTGCTTAGCGACGAAAGTGTTTGCGAAATGATGGAGACAGGGCTAAGCATGTGCTGTCAGTCGAGGTTGTCTGAGCTTCTCCGAAGGTCGGCGGAGATGTCTATGGTAAAGATGTGCCAAGTCATATTTGAGAGGTTAAAACACCTGGAAATCGAGGCCGGAGATGATTTGGAAGCTCTGGATGAGAAAACGAAAGAGGATATGAATACCGTCAAAATGGCACCCTCAGCGAACGCCAATGATGCCGTGAAGTCCTCTCTAGCAGCTCCTCCGGTCGCTTCAAGACCTTCCTCAAGTCTCGACCACACGAGAAATGGCCCCTCAAATTCTAATTCTATGGATAATGCTTCGGAAGTTGGGGTTTCGCCGGCTTCAGAATCCTCAGATGAGGCTCCCATAAAGCCTTACTCTTTACCATCGATACGAGAACTTTTCCGAGTTCTGGTTGACTTACTGGATCCTCATGACAAGCAACACGCCGATACTATGAGGGTCATGGCTCTAAGGATAATCGATGTTGCATTAGAGGTTGCCGGACCCTCAATAGCCAAGCATCCCAGTCTTGCAACTTTGGCAGAGGATCGTCTTTGTCGATACCTGTTCCAATTGGTCCGCTCAGATAATATGGCGATTTTACACGAATCTCTCATTGTGGCCGGCACATTACTAGCGACATGTCGTGAGGTACTGAAATTGCAGCAAGAGCTGTTCCTTTCATATCTGGTGGCATGCTTACATCCTCGCGTGGAAATTCCCAGAGAACCGGGTATTGATCCATCTTTATACGCAGGAGTACCGCAGGCTCCAAAATTAGTCAAACCTCCACCTGGACAGGCAGACGGGAGAGCAACTCCAGTACCAGTTCAAGACAGACAGAGGCTAGGAATGGAAGGCGGGTCGCGGAAACCCGACGCCAGAGAAGCTATGGTGGAAAGTGTGGGTGCTTTGGCGCGGATACCAAGTTTCATGGTTGAGCTCTATGTCAACTATGATTGCGAGGTCGATAGAACCGATTTATGTGAAGACATGGTTGGGCTTTTATCCAGGAATGCTATTCCAGATTCGGCGACGTGGAGCACAACGAGCGTTCCTCCGTTATGTCTGGACGCCCTGTTGGGATACATTGCGTTTGTGGCGGATAGACTTGACGACGAGCCCGTATATGAGGGATACCCCGGAGTCGCAAAACTACGGGAAAAGCGGAGACGGAAGAAGCTTATCATTCAGGGAGCTTCTAAATTCAATGAGAATCCCAAAGCTGGGCTCGGATACCTAGCTGCCCAGGGCATCATCGATGATCCTAAGGATGCTGAGTCTGTAGCACGTTTCTTGAGAGGAACAACACGAATTTCGAAAAAGATGTTTGGAGAATTCATTGCCAAGAAGGGTAACGAAGCTATTCTGGAAGCGTTGATGAGTTCTTTCGACTTTGCCGGAAAGCGAGTCGACGAAGCACTCCGTGTTCTTTTGGAAGCATTCCGATTACCTGGAGAATCAGCCCTGATCGAGCGAATTGTCACTGTGTTCTCAGAACACTATATTGCTGGTGCCAAACCAGAAGGCATCTCGGACAAAGATGCTATTTTTGTTTTATCATATGCTATTATCATGTTGAATGTCGATCAGCACAGTCCGAACATCAGGCCGCAGGCCCGTATGCAGTACGAGAATTTTGCGAAGAACTTGAGGGGTGTAAACGGTGGTCAGGACTTTGATCCTGAATACCTGAAAGCCATCTTTGAGGAGATCAAAAATAATGAGATCATCTTACCTGATGAGCATGACAACAAGCATGCATTTGATTATGCGTGGAGAGAGTTACTACTGAAAACTGGTTCCACGGGCAATCTGGTCCTTACCGACACAAATATCTACGACGCGGACATGTTTGCAGCAACCTGGAAGCCTGTAGTGGCGACATTGTCGTATGTATTCATGTCTGCCAGCGACGACGCAGTGTATTCACGAGTCATTACCGGGTTTGACCAGTGTGCTCGGATAGCCGCCAAGTATGGCATAACGGAAGCTGTAGATCAAGTAGTGTACTGCTTGAGCTATATCACCTCTCTAGCTACCGAGTCTCCATCGAACACTGCTCTCAACACCGAGATACAGGTCAAAGAGAACAGTGTGATGGTGAGTGAGCTTGCCGTCAAGTTTGGAAGAGACTTCAAAGCACAACTGGCCACCGTTGTGCTATTCCGAGTCATCACTGGAAGCGAGACTGTCATCAGTAGTAGTTGGAAACACGTAGGTTCATTTGATCTATACAACTTTGCAAGATGCTAATGGTCTAGATTGTACGAATATGGCTGAATCTCTTCGTCAACTCCCTAATACCGCCTTTCTTCGCTCCTAATCGGATGGAGATTCCTTCAATACCACTTCAAAATCCTTCTCAGGTAATAGATCGCAGTCGAAAGCCGGAAGAGGCAGGCCTGTTTTCGGCTTTCGCGGCTTATGTCGCCAATTATGCGGCGGGAGACCCACCAGAGCCTTCTGATGAGGAAATAGAGAGTACCTTGTGTACGGTGGATTGCGTTAATGCGTGCCACATGGGTGATGTGTTTGCCAACGTTGTGTAAGTCTTCATTTCCGATTTTTCATATGCCGACTGCTAATTTGTCCAGAAACATGCCTACCGACTCCCTGAAGCCATTAGTAGAGGCACTACTTGAGCAGCTTCCAGATGACCCGACGTCTGTAGTCATCACGGTCAAATCAGAGACCGAGCCACCTACTTCTCCCAACGGTCCTAAGAGTCCTGCTGGTCCATTGTATGATCCGTCCATGGTCTACATTTTGGAGTTTGTGACGGTGCTCGCTCTCAAGGACAGCGAAACTATTGAAGTACTTGGCGCAGACGTTGCAGAGGCATTGCAAAACGTGATGCGTAATGCGACAAGCTATCATAGCATCATGATCTCAAGGACAATGTTTTACCTCCTTCACCTTCTCCACGCCAGCTACGTAAGCTTTATTATGCTTTTTAATGGGAGACTCTTGCTAACAATTGTAGGAACACTCATTCCTCCGCGTCCCAGTTGTGCTTCACACAATCTCCAGCTTCAAGAAAGATCTCTTTGACAAAGCTGCGCCGCTTGTGCTGCAAGGTTTAAACCAGTGTATCAAAGAGCCAGGCCCACTTAGAAACGAGATCATGACTTCTCCTGACTTCTGGGTGATATTGCGAAACCTCACGGGGAACGCCCAGTCCGCGCCAACCGTCTTCGAAATCTTGGAGGACGTCGCAGTGGGCTCTCCGCCAACAATAATGGCCGATAATTACGAGTCTGCCGTCAAACTCCTCAACGACTTCGCATCAGCTGGAAGTGTAGGCTCGACAGTGGAGCAGAAGCAAGACAAGCGAATGCGGCAAAGAGGCCAACAACAAAAGCCCCCGGCGAAACAACCGCAAGTTGACGCAGCAGTTGCTCGAGGTGTGAAGGCAATCACAATGATCTACTCCCTAACTACCCGCATCCCCGTCCTAATGAAGCAATCACACCTCGAAAGCAAAGAAGCCTGGGCCGCCTACTGGTCCCCCATCTTCCGCGCCCTAACAACACAATGCACGAACCCCTGCCGCGAGATCAGACACCAAGCATTCTCCTCTCTTCAACGCACTCTCTTGTCTCCTGAACTTACATCAGGCGAACATGAAGAATGGACCGCTATTTTCGGGGAGGTCTTATTCCCGCTCATCGTGAGATTACTCAAGCCCGAAGTCTATAGCTCGGATCCAGTCGGCATGAGCGAGACGCGGGTGCAAGCCGCGACGCTGCTGTGTAAGATATTCTTGCATTACCTTGTGCTGCTTTCGAAATGGGATGGGATGTTGGATTTGTGGTTGAAGATTTTGGATATTATGGATCGGTTGATGAATAGTGGGCAGGGTGATAGCTTGGTACTTTTTTCCCTCCCCTCCATTGCTCCCCTTTAGTCTTGGAATACTTGCTAATCTCAATACAAAAATAGGAAGAAGCAGTCCCCGAATCCCTCAAAAACATCCTCCTCGTAATGTCCAGCTCAGGCTACCTCATTCCCCCCACACCACCCACCACCGACGTCAGCCAAGAAAAACTCTGGACAGAGACCTGGAAACGCATCGATCGTTTCTTGCCTGATTTACGGAAGGAGTTGGATTTGGATCCTAGAGTTGCAGTCGCTGAGCCTGAACCTGAGAAGAAGGATGATGGTTTGGGGAAGGAAGTTGAGGCTGTGTCTTGAACAGATAGATGAGAAAAGAGGAAGGGAGGGGGGAAGACTTGTATTCAATGTGACTTGTACAGTAGATGAAAGGCGATTTGGATTGCGATTACAAGCGATGGTATGGTGAAATGGAAGTAGAATATGACAGGACTTGAAATGGTGGGTCAGAAAGATCGTTTTTGGGCTTGTGCGCGTGTGGTGATGCGTGATATGGTATGACATGGCATGGCATAGATAGCGTGAGGGTGGTGGGGCACTTTGTATAGATGAGATAGAGAGATAATCAATTTTGTGTCTAGCCGTGGATTTCGTTTTTTGTTTAGTTTGAGATTTATGTGAGGCAAGTGCCATGAGGTCTGAGTGTGGCTTGCGGCTGAGTCTGCGGCTCAGCCCCCAAGT
>Ga0247778_1000977_pt1 | contig 17711 bp, 15 predicted proteins | sample UWRJL049202B5_FD_179939 | JGI IMG/M metagenome (GOLD analysis project Ga0247778, IMG submission 179939) | Plant litter microbial communities from Arlington Agricultural Research Station in Wisconsin, United States - UWRJ-L049-202B-5 | ecosystem: Environmental > Terrestrial > Plant litter >... | reverse complement strand
AACGTGTACCATATCTTTCATATAAAAAACCTATTAAAAAAAAAAGTAAACCAGAAACAAGACCATGTCCTATCATAAGAAAGGTACCACCCAATAAACCTTCTATAGAATAAGAAAATAAACCTAAAACAACCATATTCATATGTGCCACAGAAGAATACGCTACAATTCTTTTTAAATCTAGTTGTCGTATAGCGGTTATAGAGGCATATAAAATACTGATAATCGATAAAACGTAAACAAGAGGTAAAAAATACATACAACCAAGAGGAAATATGGGTAACAAAACGCGTAACATACCATAACCACCCAATTTTAGTAAAACACCAGCTAATATAACAGATCCTGCACTAGGCGCTTCTACATGTGCTTCAGGTAACCAAATATGGAAAGGAATGGTTGGTATTTTCACTGAAAATGAAAGAAAGGTCAAAACCCACAAAAATAATTCTTTATTTTCAGTTATTTCAATTTTAGATAATAAAGTAAAATTTAAAGTACCAAAATCATAATATAAAATTAAAATAACTAGAAATAGACATAAAGATCCTGCCAATGTGAATAGAAAAAAAAGTAAACTGGCATAAACTTTACGATTAACGCTACCCCATAAACCTATAATTAAAAACATTGGAATTAAAACAGTTTCAAATAAGAAAAAAAAAGTCAATAAATCTAACGCACTAAAAACTAATAACAAAAAACATTCTAAAGACAACAAACAATACACATATTCTTTAATGTGTAATATATTTTGTTTTCAAACAGTCAAAAAAATTAAAACAAACAAAAATGTAGTAAGAAGTAAAAAAATTAAACTCAATCCGTCAAAACCGAAACCTATACTATAATTCATGTAAGAATTGCCACTAAAAAATTTTAAATAAATAAATTGATAAGAACTATAGTTTTTATCATAAAAAAAAGAGCACAATAATACAAAAATAAATAAAAAAAAAGAAAGACTTAAACCAATAAGAGAAATGGAACATTTTGTTATTCAATTAAAATAAACAATTAAAAAATTTATCATTAAAAATAAGTAGAGTTGTTTAAAACATTAATATAGGGGTCTACGAAAAACGGTATTTGTACGAAATTATTAATATCAAATATTAAAAATATTCCTATATATAAAAACAATAGACCTAAAATTACTGGTAATAATATTTTTCAACCTAAAAGCATTAATTGATCGAATCTGAATCTAGGTAAATTAGCCCTCAAAAATATAAAAACGAAAACAATACAGATAACTTTTAAATAAAAAAAAAGATCAATGAAAATAGAATAACTACCTAAAGCACCACCATTCAAAAAGACAGTAACATAAACGCTTGACATTAATAACATATTACCATATTCACTTAAAAAAAAAGAAGCAAATCAAAACCCGCTAAATTCAGTGTAATAACCGGCTACTAATTCGGCTTCAGCCTCTAATAAATCAAAAGGTATTCTATTAGTTTCCGCTAAAACACAAATAAAGTAAAGAATAGCACAAGGTAATAAAGGAAAAAAGAACGAAACGCTTAATAATTGCATATATGTTATATATGTATAATTCAAAGATGTAGAAAACAAAACAATAGGTAAAATAAGTAGACTAAGTGCTAATTCGTATGATAACAATTGTGAAATAGCCCGTAAAGAACCTAACACCCCATATTGAGAACGCCCAAATCAACCAGCTAAAAAAATTCAATAAATGTTTAAAGAAGAAATTACTAACGTGAACAGAACACCATAATTTAAGGTAGATACTATTAAATTATAATTAGAATTTATAATATATCAGCCTATAAAACTACACCATAAACTAGCAAATGGACTAAAATGTCATATTATCTTATTTGAATTAGATGGTAATAAATTTTCTTTTGTTAATAATTTTACACCATCAGCTATAGGTTGTAATACACCTCACATCCCGGTTGTAGTAGGACCTAATCTTCTTTGAACACTAGCTAACACCTTTCGTTCAGCTAGAGTAAAAAAAGCTGTTGCTATTAATACAGGCAAAACAACAATAAAAGGTAAAACAATTTTATCTATTAAGATCAAAAAAACCAATGATTTTTTTATTTTAAAGTGATGTTAACTTTTTTTTTATTGTTAAAATCCTTAAGTTAGTAAATTGAGTTGTTTTTTTATAATTAAAAAAAAAATATTTATAAATATCAAAATTTAAATACTTAATTGTTTTTAGGGAAATGGAAAATTGATTTATAATAAGATTATTTAATAATATAGCAAAACTTCATTTTTTATATAAAAACATTTATCGATTGCTTTGTTATAATACTAAACTTGAAAAGGACAATAATTTATAGTAAAAACGAATTCCTCGGAATCTATAAACCTTTTTTTTAAATTCTTTACTAATAATACCATAAATACGTGAAGCTAAAAATTTAAACTGAAGATTGAAAGTAATTACATTATTATTAAAAAATTTATAATAAACACCATTAGATCTTTTAGTTCAATAATTTGTACCTATAATTATCCCTAAATAAATGCCACCCTTTTTTACTTTCTTTTGTAAATTATAAAACCTTCTTAAAACAATAAGTATTAAATCACCCACTTTACCATATTTTAATTTCCCCAAGACATGAATACATTTTGCTTTTCTGGCCCCACAATTATCTATAACACTCAATGATGTATTTTTATATACCATTTATTATGCTTAGTATAGGAGTTGAACCTACAGCTCGGAAATTTTCAATTTCGTGCTTTAACCAATTAAGCTAACTAAGCATATGTACGTGTTTAGTGATTGTTAAAATATTATTATATTTATTGTTTTTTTTTTATTATATATGCTAATATTATAATTAATGAGAAAATCATATTTTTAAAGAAAATACTCCGTATTGTGTATAAATAGATTCCAAAGAAAAGGTACAATCGGTATTCAAAGTCATTAATTTAACTGATCCTAAAACATAACCAAAACGACTCTTTCTTAATTTGCCATTTAATCTTCCAGCTATTTGAATCTTAATACCTCTTAAAGATACAATTGAATTTAAAAATAAAATTTGAATAAGCCCTAAATAGGATTTTAAAGCATTGATATGTTTTTTATTTTTTACGTTTAATATCAATTTACTTATATCATAACTAATAATTTTTGTAGTAAAAAAAATAAAACTTAATAACAAACGAAAAAATTTTTGTTTTTTATCAAAATTAAGTTTTATTTTATTAAAAAAAAAGGTAGTTTGACAAATTGTAAACATTCAGTAATTGTTTTTATATTTACAGAGATTCTTTTAAAAGAATAATTAAAAATCAAATCAGAAATAAACAAGCCTAACCATTTTAATTTAATTACGAAATTAAGCCTTTTTATCCTGAATAATCTAACGCCTGAAAATACAGTTTTTTTTACATTTTTAAGTAAAGGAAATATTAAAGGTAAAAAAAATACAGAACAAAAATTGTTTTTATTTTTCGAAAGATGTAAATTTATAGTAAAACAAGTTAACAATTGCAGACATGTTATATAGTGTAATTTTTTTAAAATAAAAATAGGCTTTTTTCGTTTTTTACTAAATAAATATTTTACAGAATAAATTTTACGATATATTACATTATTAATTTTGTTTTTTTGTAAAGATAAATATTTATCCAAAAGCGAAAGTTTTTCATTGTTAAATTTTAAAACATAAAGTATAATATCATCAATCAAATATTGAGTTTTTATTATTTGTAAAAAGTAATTTTTCAAAACTAAAGTTAATAAAGAATTTAAAGTCAAAAACGAATGTTTTGTTTTATTTTTAAATAAAGAAGAAGACCAAAATAAAGTTATACCGAATCGTAATAATATAGAATTGGTTACTCTTGACATTATAATTTTTTTTTTATTAGATTTTTTTTACACCATATTTAGATCGCGCTTTAAATCGATTATTAACAGCTTTTAAATCAAAAACACCCCTTATAAGTTTATATTTCATACCAGGTAAATCTTTAGTTCTACCACCTCGAACTAATACAGTAGCAAATTTTTGTAAATTATGTTTTATACCAGGAATATAACCGTAGGTGTCTCTTTTTTGACGTGTAAAACATATTTTAGCTACCTTCCGTGTAGCGGAATTTGGTTTTTTAGGAGACATAAACGTAACCTTTAAACAAGTAGCTTTTCTTTGAGGACGTTTATTTAATAAATAAGTTTTTGTTTTTGTTTTTTTTTTTTGTGATTTTTTTTTTAAAATTAAAGTCAACGAAAAATTCATTTTTTTTTTTTATCAAGAAATCATTATAATTACTATTATACAAAGTAGAAAAAAACCTAATATAAAAGAAAAAAGAAGAAAAAATAAAAATTTCGTTATGCCACGATAAGCAACAGATTTTTTTATCTTTTGAACAATTACAATACTTTCTTTTGTTACAATTAATTCCTTAGAAGCAGTAGTAGACTTACCAGATAGAAAATAATCATTTCATGATACGAGTCACAAAGTAGGATGGTACTCACATATATAACAAATCCATACAATAAAAACGGTCCAAGTAGTAGAAATGAATAATTGATCGCTCAGATGATAAAGAAAAAAACTCCAATTAAAAATATATAAGAGATATGAACAATAGCTATAAATTACAAAAAGAAAATAGCCTAATAATCAAGCTTTAAAAGCAATTTTAATTAAAGTCTGTATGACATCAAAAGTTTTAGGTCATAAATAAAAAAAAGGAACTAGATAGCAAAAAGAAGACATCAAAACATCAAAGACATACCAAATATTATCTATTGTAATATAACGACTATAAAAATATAAGAAAACAAAATTAAAGTAAAAGAAATTGTTTTTAATTAGTATTAGTATAAATCAAGTATAATTAATAGTATTAAAAAATTTTATTAAGTTTAAAAGAAATATTTTCATTTTTAACGGAGAAAAAAGGATTCGAACCTTTGATAAACATAGTAAAATCACTTAGCATGTGACCGCTTTAGACCACTTAGCTATTTCCCCATGAATTAATTCTTTTCATATAAAAATATATAAATAATAAACTTCTCAATCAACAGCTTCCGCTATCAACACCTTGTTTCGACTTAATCTTCATAACTTATTTGTGCACAATTATTTTCAAAACATAGGTAAAAAACAACCCATTTTCGTAATAATTTTTAAACAAAGAAGTTTTAAACACCTGACGAGCTATATGTGCAAAGCAAATTAAACGTGTTCACCGTAACGTGCTGATTTACGATTACTTATGATTCCTTCTTCATATATTCGAATTTCAGAATATAATCCGCAAAAAAATTTTTATGAATTTACTCCAGGTAACCCTTTTGTTCTCTTTTGTAATTTTTTTAGTAATGCATTCTAAGCCCAATACATAAAGAATCATGATGACTTAACAGTTATCCTTTAATATATAGCTTATCACTACATATTTTTATATTAAATGACAAAAAAGTCATTAAAAAATAAAAAAAGGGTTTCATTCATTTATGAAATAAACCAAATATTTTTCAACATGAATTGACGATAGCCATGCAATATCTTTTTATTTTTATATAATTTTTTTCTAAAGGAAAAAAATTTTAAAATAAATAAACATTGGTAAGATTTGTGCGGTTCATCATATTAATAAACACATTTCATCATTTGTTTTCGCTTTCGCCAGCATCTTTGAATTTCACACTTGAGTTATTACTCTCCCGGTGAAAAATTTAACGTGTTAACTTTATTATTATAATTTTTTTTATAATCTTAATTTTTAGAATTTACAGTAAGGACTACCAAGGTCTCTAATCTTGTTTGCTCCCCTAACCTACGTGTCATTAGCGTCAGTTATGAAAAAATAATTATTTTCATTTATGGTATTCCTTCTAATATATTAAATTTTTAGCTTTACATTAGAAATTTTATTATTTTTTTAATAACTCTAGTTTTCATTATAAACTTAATTTAAAGAAATAACATCTTTTTTTTTATAAAAATAAAATAAAAACAACCTACACACCCTTTACACCCAGCAACGACGAATAACGTTAGCCTCTCCTGTATTACCGCAGCTGCTGGCACAGGTATTAACCAAGACTTATTACATTTTAAATAAAGGCATTATCTTTTTTAAATAAAAGAACTTTACAGTAAGAACCTTCTTTCATTCTTTAAGCATTTCTGGATCAAGCTTTCGCCCATTGTCCAATTATTCTCTACTGCTGAATCGCGTACGATTTAAGACTTTATCTCAGTTCTTATGTGACTAAACACCCTCTAAGGCTAGTTAAGCATTGATGGCTTGGTAAGCTTTTAACTTACCAACTACCTAAACTCTACTTGCATATTTAATAGATATTTTTTTTTAGAATTGAAATATATTTCTATATTATATACTAAACTATTAAGCAATTTCAAATATGTTACTCACCCATACGCCTTTCTTTTTTATAAAGAATTAGACTCACATGTATTATAAAAACTCATAACGTTCATTCTAAACCAGAAATATTCATAATTTTATAATAACTATATAAGTCATTAATATACAAACTCAATAAACATTACTATTTTTTAAATTTATCCTCTTAATGTTATTAACCCATTAACAGATGCTTTTTTTGAACTTCTATAACATAATACAACAACGCTTAATCCTATAGCCGTATCAGCCACAACGACAAGTATTATAAATATACCATAAATAGAACCTAAAAAAAAGTGAAAAAGATTACTTATAAAAAGAAAATTTAAAGCACTTGCCAAAAAAGTAAACTCTAGAGACAATAACATAAGCAATAAATTACGTTTGTTTAACAACAATCCAGTTAATCCCAATAAAAAAAGAAGTAACGTATAATCTAAACACAAAAGAACAGTAATAAAAGATTCAATCATAACTATTAGTATTAATGTAGTTCTAAAACACCATTAATATAAATAAGCAATAATAAATTAAATATATAAACTTGTAAAATACTTATAAAAACTTCTAAAACTATAATAACGAAAATACCAAGAAAAGCAATTACAGATGGAAAACCAAAACTAATATGAGCTTTTAAAATAACATTTAAAAAACTTACCAATATTTTAAGCAATATATGACCTGCTACAATATTAGCAAAAAGTCGAATAGCTAAACTCAAAACACGAGAAAAAAAAGGAATAGCTTCTATTAATATAAGAGCAGGTACTATGAACAAAGGAACCCCTTTCGGTAAAAAAAGATTAAAAATTTTATTTTTATGAAAAAGTACACCACAAATTAAGTTAACTACAAAGTACATAATAGAAAAATAAAAAGCAAAAATAAATTGACCAGTTAATGCAGTTGTAAATGGAAGTAAACCAATGACGTTAAAAAAACCAAGAATAAAAGCAGTACCTATTAAAAAAATATAATAAGCTTGTAATTTACCCCCTAAATGTTCTTTTGTTTTGGTTAGTATAAAATCAGTTATAACAGCAAAAAAGAAATAGCCTACATCAATAACGGGAGAAATAGCTTCTAATATAATAAGTACTCCTAAAAATCAAAAAATTAAAAGAATGAAATTAGTAGTAGATGTGTTAAATAGTAAAATCACACTAAAAAAAAAGAAGAAAGCGAAACATAATCACAAATCATAAAAGAATAAAGCCCCAAAAAAAATAACAAAAAATAAAAAAAGTATACTTTCCATTACATCTATATTAAATAATTCTATATTAAATTGTTCTAACACATCAAAAAGCATATTATTTTTATGTTCAATGTAACACATTTTTTTTTCATTCATAAATTAACCCAACCACAAACAAAATTAAAAAACCAAACATAAAGAAATACCCATACAAAGATAAAATAGAAAAAGAAAATAATCAAGGAATAATTAATACAAGTTCAACATCAAACACCAAATATAAAATACCTATTAAAAAATATTGTAGATCAAAAATAGAATTTGAACCAAAAGGTTCAAATCCACATTCGTATTGAGATGTTTTTTCAAATAAAGTTTTACTATAACTTAAATTTAAAACTAAAAACCATAAAAAAGCAATAAATAAAAAAACTACAATGAAGTAAGTTAATAATAAAGAATATTCATCTGCTCAATAAAAGAAAAGACTGAATAAAAAGAAGGAATGCATCATATTTAAGAGATGCCTTACACTGGACTTGAACCAGTACATTTTACTAATAGATCCTAAATCTACCGTGTCTACCAATTCCACCAATAAGGCAATAAAAAAGTGCCTTTTATTGGACTTGAACCAATAAGTTAAATAAACAATAAATTTTGAATTTATCATGTCTACCATTCCATCAAAAAGGCTTTCTAAAAATTTATTTAAAGATATACTTTAGTTTTAATATCTTTTTTAAAAGAAAATAAAAAAGAATTATTATTAATAGCTAATCAAGAACTTTTTTTCAAATTTATTATTATTATAATTATAAAACACACGAAAAAAACTATTCAAAATAAAAGAAACATAATATCGTGATGTAAATCTATAATACATTCAAACAAACTACTACCAACATCTTGAAAACCAAATTGGAAATTGTAAGCTATATCTCTTGTTAGTAAGATTTTTTTAGTAAATATTAAATAAACAAACCTACTATATGTAATATAATTGTTGATATATGGATTTTTTCTTCCTTTAGCACCATAAACTAGCATATTATATACAACATAGACGAAAATACAAGTAGCTACTAAAGAAATGTAAGAACCTACACTAGATAATATATTTCACCCTCGATAAAAATCAGGATAATCTGCAATACGTCTAGGCATTCCAGCTAAACCAAGAAAATGTAATGGCATAAACGTAAGATTTACTCCAATAAAAAAAGTAAAAAAATGTAAATTAGCTCAAAATAAATTATATTGTAAACCTACTATTTTTTCAATTCAATAATAAAACCCACAAAATATGCCAAAGACAGCGCCCATTGATGAAACATAATGAAAATGACCAGTTACATACATAGTATCATGAAATGCTATATCTAAACCTGCATTAGATAATATAATACCAGATACACCGCCTATAGTAAATAACATAATGAAACCTAAAACAAATAAAAGAGGAGTTCTATAGGATAGATAGCCACCGTATAGAGTAGCCAATCAAGAAAAAATTTTGATACCTGTAGGAACAGCTATGATCATCGTAGCCGCACTAAAATAAGCTCTAGAATCAACATCTAAACCAACTACAAACATATGATGAGCCCAAACAAAAAAACCTAATACACCGATAGAAATTAAAGCCCAAACCATACCTAAATAACCAAAAATAGGATTTTGTATTAAAGCCTCCAGAACTTGACTGATAATGCCAAAAGCGGGTAATATTAAAATATGAACTTCAGGATGACCAAAAAATCAAAATAAATGCTGATACAATACAGGATCACCACCTCCTATAGGATCATAAAAAGTGGTATTAAGATTTCTATCAGTTAATAACATCGTAATAGCACCAGCTAACACAGGTAAAGAAAGAAGAAGTAAAATCGCAGTAATAAATACAGATCAAACAAAAAGAGGTAATCTTCTAAAATATAAACCAGGACAACGCATATTAATAATGGTAACAATAAAATTAATTGCCCCAGCAATCGAAGAAACACCAGCTATATGTAAACTAAATATAGCTAAATCAACAGCACAACCTGAATGGGCTAAAATTGAACTCAATGGAGGATATACTGTTCAACCGGTACCAACACCGTTTTCGACTAAACTCGAACTTAATAATAAAATAATAGAAGGAGGCAACAATCAAAATGACATATTATTTAAACGAGGAAAAGCCATATCAGGACTACCTATTAGAATAGGAACAAATCAATTACCAAAAGCACCTATCAATAGAGGCATAACCATAAAAAGAATCATTATAAAAGCATGAGCAGTAACTATAACATTGTATAATTGAGTATTGCCTAACAATAATAAATTGCCCGGTTTAATCAATTCTCATCTTATAAAAATAGATAATCATAATCCAGCAAATCCATTTAAAATACCAAAAATTAAATATAAAACACCTATATCTTTATGGTTGGTAGAACAAAATCAACGTATTAATCAATTTTTCAAATAATAAAAATACATTTTTTAATATAAAAAAATACTTTATTTAAGGGAGCGATAATTATTTTGTGATACATATATCATTTGTCCTTTAACTTTAAAAAAATAAAAGTTACAAAAGTAAAAACAATAAAGTAAAAAAAATAACCACGTGTCAAAACAGAAAAAAAAATAAATAAGAATCATTATTATTAAATGAAAATGTAAATTAATGAAAAAGAGCTTAACTAATTTTTTTTTTTAATTTCTTAAAGTTTTGTAGTGCATATAAATTTTTAAATACTAAAGATATTATAATTTCATATAATATTAATTGATAAAAAATAAAAGAATTTTAATTTTAAAGATTTTTTATATTATAAAAAATAAATTTATTGTAATAGACCTCTATTATATAATTTTATAAGTTTCCTTTTAAATATAGATTAAACTATTAAATAAACAATTATCGTTTAAATTTAAAAATAAGATATGTTTTATCGATTAAAAGAATTATATTACTTGATCTACTTAAAATAAATGGTACTTGGCAATATATCCCATTTATCCTCTAATTCCCAATCATCAGGATTTATTGGAATAAAAACCAAAACATCGAACGTAACACTAGTTGGTGGAAGCGAAGAAGAATAAAAGCCACCGCTTTTTGATGAAAGGTCAGCTGTTATAGAAGCAGAAAGTTTACTTAATAAAAGAGGATTTAACTTACTTTTTTCATGAGTTTCAGAAAATATTATAATATTTCTAAATAATAAAAAAGTTCTAATGCTTGATACCTCACCTTGATAAAGATAACGAAGAGTACCCATTTTAGTATTTTTTATCAATCATAAAGTAAATTTAAAATTTGGATAATTTTCATACATATAAAAATAAAAATTCATATATTTAATTCCTATTACAGAATGATTCAAAAAAAAAGGAGATATACGAGGCTTAAATACATTAACATCTTCTATTATATAATTGATATTAACATATTCTAAACCTCAAGGATAAAATTCCGAATGAGGTAATCGTATTTCGTCTAAATCGGTATGGGACATTTTATTAAATAAAGAATGTTGTACTTTGTTAACAGAACTAGAAATAAAATTAATTAAATTGATTAGTACAGTTTTCATTTAAATGATAGAGAGTGAAGGATTTGAACCTTCATAAAGAAATAATGAGTTTCCTATACTAACCAGATTATATTAACTCTCTTTTTTTTAAGTTAGTGAAAGGATTTGAACCTTCAATCAAAAGATTAACAATCTTTTGCATTAACCAATTATGCTACACTAACTTTAAAATAAATACAAAAGAAAAAAATAAAATTTAAAAAATCTTATTACTTTTAGAACTAAATGGTTTAATTAAAAAACAAATAAACATAAATTAACTACTATTATTAAAGATAAAAATAGCATAGAAATAATAGAATAAATATAACTAATATTCAAAATATTTAAATATCGAGATATTTTTACTAATGAGAAAGAAGCATAATTAATAAATAGCATTTCTAATACACCTTTATCTATTATCTTATAAAAGGTTTCATAACTATGTTTAAGCACATAAATTCCAAAATAATGGTTTTGAAGAAAATCTAGAAAAAATTTATGATTTAAAAATATACGTAATTTAAATAACCAAACAATTAGATTAATATGTCAATAATTTTTTCTCACTTCGACAAGATGTAATACATTATACATACTTTTCTTATATAAAGAGAAAATTAAATTATTAAATAAAAAAGAAACACATATTCCAAATACAGTACCAAACAAAGGTAAACTTTTCATAGACCAAGAAATATATTCAAAATCGGGCGTCAAATTGGAAGATAATACAAAAATAGAAGAATTAAAAAAAGGAGACCCTAAACCGGAGAAAAAATCCCTAAATCATAAACCAGAAAACAAACTTCCAACTGTTAAAATAGAAAGAGCAAATAGGATACTCTTACCTATAGGTAGAATTTCTTGTATATAAAGTTTAAAACTATTATTTTTCATTAAAAAAGTTAAATATAGACATCTAAAACTATAAAAAGCTGTTAAACAAGCAGCCATTGAACTTATTCAATAAATGAAAAAAGAATTTAACGAATAAGAGGAATAAGCAAGTTCAATAATCAATTCTTTTGAATAAAAACCGGACAAAAAAGGAAACCCCACTAATGCTAAAAGACTAATTAAAAAAGAACTGTATATAAAAGGTAATATTGATAAAAGACCACCTAATTTTCTAACATCCTGCTCGTGAGAAATAGAGAAAATAATAGCACCTGCACATAAAAACAACAGAGCTTTAAAAAAACCGTGATTAAAAAGATGAAAAAGAGCTACATTATAAGAAGATAAACCACAAGCGAAAAACATATAACCTAATTGACTTGTAGTTGAAAAAGCAATAATTCGTTTCAAATCGTTTTGTGTGCACGCTATAGTTGACCCGAAGATACAGGTTAATCCTCCTAAAAATAAAATTAAATTTAGAGTAAAAGGTGCGTATTCGATCAGGGCTGAACATCTTATGATAAGAAAAATACCCGCTGTAACAAGTGTAGCAGCATGTATAAGAGCGGAAACAGGAGTAGGCCCCTCCATAGCTTCAGGTAATCAACCATGTAAACCTAATTGTGCCGATTTACCTATAGCCCCTATAACAAATAGAATAGAAATAATTTCAACAGAAGGAATAGAGTAAGATAAAAATTCAATTTTATGATTAGATAAAAAAGGAACCAATAAAAAAACTACATTAAAATCTAATGACTTAAATATGCAGAAAACAAAAGCACAACCAGCTATAAAAGCACTATCACCTATTCTATTAAGAACTATAGCTTTCAATGCTGCCTTCGTAGCAGATATTCTTGTATGTCAGAAACTGATTAGTAAAAAAGAACATATACCTATACCTTCCCACCCTAAAAACAAAACTAAAAAATTATCACTTGAAACTAATATGAACATGAAAAAAGTAAATAAGGATAATAAAGAGAAGAAACGAATTAAATTGGAATCATTAGCCATATAATTGGCAGAAAAAAAATGAACTGCTGTCGATACGAAAGATACTAAACCAAGCATAATAATGCTTAAACTATCTAAATTGAATCCTCAGGAAATAGATAATGAACCACAAGTTAACCACTGACCTAAAACCAAAAATGTGTATTCTTGATTGGAAAACAAAGAGGTAAAAAACAGGATTCAAAATATAAATGAAAACAGATAAAAATGAGCGATTAATAAGAAAGAATGTTTTTTAGTTAAAAATAAAGGAAGAAATCAAATAGAAATAGAACACATCAATGGAAGCGAAAGTCACAAAAAAAACATTAAACATATAATATAAATTTATTTAGTTAACAATTTTAATATCTATTTTTTAAATTTTACTTATAAATTTATAATAGTAAAAAGAAATATAAATTTTCCATTAACATTTAATAGATATATTCAATATAGGAGTTGAACCTATTTTATTTCACTGAAACTGAAACGTTTTAACCAATTAAACTAATTGAATGAATCGAAATTAAGCTTATTAACTTTCTTTTTTTTAATATGATGTAAAATATATTTTTTAAACAAATATATCAATTAAATAAAAATTATTATTTTTTCTTTTTTATAAAAAAAAAACTTAACATATGATATATAGTAATAAAATTAAAAAAATAATTTTTCTCGTTTTATTAATTCAACAATACTAATGTATTAATTTAGCGGAAAAAGCATATTTAATATTAAATAACTAACCCCCCTGTAATTAACATTAATTGCTCCTTTCGTATTAAATTAAAGTTTTCTTTTTAATTTATTTTTAGTAGATAGGAACCAAACTGTTTTACAACGTTTTAAACCCAACTCATGTAACCTTTTAATTAGCGAACAGCTAAACCCTTTATATCATCTTCAATATTAGGAAAGGATAAGTCGACATCGAGGTGCCAAACATAATTATCAATGAGAACTATCAAATTATATAAGCCTGTTATCCCTGGCGTATTTTTTAGTTGTTGTTCGTAATACATTTCTTATGTTATAACGGTTCAATATGCCCGACGTATGTCCCTGACCTATTTATCAATAGCTCAGTCAAGCAAATATTTTATCATTAAACTTAAAAATAACATGGTTATTAAAATTTACCTATTAGACCCTATCATTACTATTTAGATAAGAACTGCCCCAGTTAAACTACCGTAATTATAATTTTGTTTTTTATATTAAAAATCTAGTTTATTTAAATTAACACAAATGGTGTTACATTAGTATTGACATATAATTAATATTATCTTAATTATAAAAATTACCATCTTCTACTTTATTAATTATTAAAAAAAAAGGTATAATATTATAGTAAAAATGCACAGGGTCTTTCCGTCTAGCTAAAAAAAACAAGCATCTTCACCAGTATTTCAATTTCATAGAGATATCACTAGAGACAGTAGGACGGATCGTTATGTCATTCATGCAAGTCTGAACTTACCAGACAAAGAATTTTGCTACTTTAGGACCGTTATAGGTACAGCCGTCATTGAATATAGAATAAAACACCTGCAAAACAGATATAGTTAACTAATATCATTGGACAGACTTCAGACCTTATATATCATATTTTTATTTTGCAAAGTCCTGTGTTTTTATTAAACAGTCGCCATCCTCTTTTAATTTTACCTTAAATAGGTTTCCTTTATCCCGAAGTTACAGTTAAATTTGCCGAGTTCCTTTAATGATAGTACTTCACGTTTTAATATTTTTTACTTAGTTATCAGAGTTGATTTTAATACGAATAATAATTTCTTGTGAGTTAGTTTTTCTAAAAAAAAAAAGAAATTTTAAATCGAAAAAAAATAACTATTAATTTCCATCCAAAAAACAGTTCAATTTTTTCTTTAGGATTCGCACTTACCCTATATACTTTTAATTTTAATAGGAAATCTAAACTAAAAACGTCACTTTTTTAAAGTGTATATATTACTTATGTCGGCAGTATTTCTTTTGAATAATATAACATAATATTTTACTACCTTGTTCTAATTATATTTTCGACTTATATATATATTACCTTTTATTTTAAAACAAACAAAATGTTTTATCTTATAATCTATTACGATTTTGTTTTAAGATAGCAGCTTCCAAGCTTACTTTTAAGAGAGCTTCATTACACGTAATTGTCAAAAACGTTGATTGTTTTTATTCTTTAATATAAATTAAGTGTCTTAAATAATAATAAAGGCTGTTTCCTTCTCAATCATAAACCTTCTAATTTAAGATTTGACTATTAATCTAAATGATTTATAAGTTTTAAATTAAATAACTTTACATTATAAAAATTTAAGTACCATACCCCATTATATAAATATTAATGTGTTGCTAATACAACTTTCGTAAAAAACCAGCTATAGCTCTATTTGATTAGCCTTTCACCCCTATTCATATTTTATCCTTGTATTTTGCAACATACTAAAGTTCAGTCTTAAAACTTAAACATGAATAGATCATAAAGCTTCGGGTTTAATGAAATATATTTAACCTTAACAAAGAAAAAACCTCACATAATACATTAACTAACCGACCCATTATACAAAAGGTAAGCTGAACATCAACTGAATAAATATATGATTAATTTTTTATAAAATTAAATTATTAAATGAAAATAAGCCCTTCCCGCTTTCCTTCACAGTTACTTATTCACTTTCAATTTATTGCATTAAGATCGTTTTAGGTGAAGAGCACCTTACAAAGTAAAAAAAAACATGCATTACCATACATAATAGAATGTGAGTCACTATATTAATATCATGTATTTACTGATCATAAAAATACAAAATCGTTCCAAACTACTATTATATTCTTTATTAATTTAATTTATAATTGGATAATAAGTTGCTTCAATTTTCCAAATTTTTAACTATAATAGTTTTTCTTTCAAACCATATTTTTCTCATACTAACAGTACCTAAATGTAATTTTCTAAAGTTAAATGCAAAAACTTAGCGTATTTTTAACCATATTAGATTTTATTGATAAATGAAACCTGTTCTTTATACATAATCCAAAATTTAGTAAAATACAAAAATTGTTTTAAACTTAAAAAAAATCGAAAATATAATTTAAACTGATTTACAGTTTTATAACAAGCTTTCTATATAAGCTATAATAGGTAAAACACATAAAAAATAAGCAAAATAAAAAAAAGTAGCTATTCGACTACAAAGTATAAAAGGATCTTCTATAGGACACATACCTAATCAACCTAAACATAAAAAGTTACCTACAAAAAATCAGAAAAAAAATTGAGAAAAAGTAGAAAATTTAGTACTTGTAATTGTAAAATCAATCAATGGTAGATAAGCTAAAATTAAAATAGCTAAACCCATTACAATAACACCGCCCAATTTATCAGGTATGGATCTCAAAATAGCATAAAAAGGTTCGGAATATCATTCAGGAGTAATATGTTTAGGAGTTACAAGAGCGTTAGCCATTATATAATTATCAGGATGACCTAACAAATTAGGATAATAAAAAACAAGAAAAATTAAAGCTAACCCATAAAAAACAATAAATCCAAAAGTGTCCTTTATAACATATTTAGGATAAAAAGAAACTAAATCAATAGAATCTACACCTATAGGATTAGAAGAACCATTTTTATGCAAATATAAAATATGTAATAGAGAAACAACACATATTATGAAAGGAATTAGAAAATGTAAAATAAAAAAACGTTTTAATGTAGGATTATCTACCGAAAAACCACCTCAAAGCAAAACAACCAAATTATCCCCTATGATAGGTATAGTACCAAACAAATTAGTAATAACAGTAGCCCCTCATAAACTCATTTGACCTCAAACAAGAATATAACCTAGAAAACCAGTGGCCATCATTAATAAAAATAAAACTAATCCGGTTAATCAAGTCATAGTGTTCCGAAAAGTTCTATAATAGATAGATCGTAAAATATGTGAATATAAGGTGATAAATAACAAAGAGGCACCAGAACTATGTACATAACGCATAAATCACCCTCCTTCTACATTTCTCATAATAAATTCAACACTATAAAAAGCATCTTTAATATCAGCAGTATAATGTACGGCAAGTAAAATACCACTAATTATTTGAAGAATTAATAAAATACCAAGCAAGCTTCCAAATCCTCAGAAATAGTTAAGATTCGAAGGTACAGGATAATAATATAAATGACTTAAAATAGATCCCACAAAAGAATCTTTTACTAAACGCTGATCTCAACTAGGCAAATTATTAATACTATTTAAATTTAATTTTTTATAATTATTCAATAACACAGACTATAGGCATATAAGCATGATTAATTCCACAAATTTCACTACATTGACCATAAAAAACACCCTGTCTTGTAGGTCACAAAACCATTCTATTGATACGACCCGGACACGCATCTGTTTTTAATCCTAAAGAAGGAACCGCTCAACTATGTAAAACATCTGTAGAAGTAACTAAAAAACAGGTGTTCACCAAATACATCATTTTTAATCTATAATTTACTTCAAGTAAACGAAAACCATAGTTTTGTTGTAATAAATCAGTTTCAGATAACATAATACTGTCAAATGTAACAGCATTGT
>Ga0247778_1000976_pt1 | contig 17774 bp, 14 predicted proteins | sample UWRJL049202B5_FD_179939 | JGI IMG/M metagenome (GOLD analysis project Ga0247778, IMG submission 179939) | Plant litter microbial communities from Arlington Agricultural Research Station in Wisconsin, United States - UWRJ-L049-202B-5 | ecosystem: Environmental > Terrestrial > Plant litter >... | reverse complement strand
CCCTTGAGTTTGGGGGTGCTTTTGAAATTCCCCCCCCCCCCCTCTGACCCCGCACTTGGCTGCATTTTGGCGGCAAGGATTGACGAGTACGGTAATGAGCTCCCATGAGCTTCCTAGTCCTTATTGAAGACGAACTCGGTGATTGAGATCCATTGTTAGGTTTAGTGAAACTAATCCGTAGCCAATCGATTGTGGCAAACTTATCTGGCCGACGGATTGGCATTACTGTCTCATAGCCCCGCTGTCAAGCGGTCCGTACTTCGACCTTGCTTGGTCTGGAGGTCGCGAGTTGTGTTTCGTGGGGAGAAAGCGATGGAGATGTTTGTCGCGGCGCAAGTGCTGTGGGCGGAGTGCTTCCTTTCCCCTCTTCCACCCCAACAATTTCAATTAGACGAGTGTCCTTGGGTCGAGGCCCAATGAGATTGGACTCACTTTCCTCGTGAGGACTCACGTCGCAGAAGGATTATAATCCAAATCAGATCATACTGACAGGCACGGCGAACTACCTACTTCCAATACCTTGCAATCTGATTTCTGGCAAAAATAGAATACTTCCTTGAAAAAAGACTCTCGGCCAGCTAAGATGTAAGGAGAATTTGAAAAGAGATGAGTTGAGAGTCTGAAGGACGGGGAGTCTCTAATATGTAATCTATCGTCATGGAAGACACGTAAATAACAAGTGTTTGCGCTCCTGGTGGCCATACAAATGAATTATCGCTTCCGCCCCAGCATTCACCAGCTCGCCTTCTTGTTCATACCTTGGCTGGAATCAACCCAGGCTTCCTCCAAAATAAGAAGACGCATTCCCATTCCCCACCATCATCTTCAGAGGCCTTCGCATCCGTAACTGCGTTGCCATTTCTCGCGTCGTCAATGCATGGCTCCTTGATGTACCCGTCGAACATCTCAGAGACCGGGTCAAGCCAGCCTTTGGGATATGAAGATTTGTAACTGCTGAGATTTGTCCGCCAATCATCGGAGAACATTACAGCCGGCCAGATTCCATCGCATATCCATCGACTGATGTGTGCATAATCGCCAACTCGAAGTACGAAACTGCCAGAATCGATCCTAGCGAATGCGTCAGGGTCATCGACGACCTCTAAATCTAAGGAAGCTAGAAATTCTTTGTCTAGCTTGGAGTATGCCGGATCCTGAATAACACAGGGGAGTGGGTTTCCTGGTTCTATTGAGGTGAGTTTAAGGTCTTGAAGAGCGGGAATGCAGTTGGTGACATACCACCTAAGACTTCCCTCACAGTCAGTACAGATGCTAATTGGAGCATTGATCTTTCGCGTATCCTGTCGGAACCTTTAGAGTCGTGAAAACTTCCGGTAGCCATCGCCACAATATTGGTGACAGGCCATGCACAGACTTTCTTCAAAGCAGTCAATTGATTGATGAACATGGAACATTCACGGCTGTTTGTCCATGTGTGGCGAGTCGCGACAAATTCGTTGGAAATCCCCTCGACTGTCGAATTGAAGTAGCCGTGCCAACCCACCCCCGGTAGAAGTTCTACGTCGATCTCACGATCATCATGTGGAGGACAGCGAGAGACACTGAGTCTGACTTTGAGTTAGCCTTTATTTCAAACCCGGAATCCCAAGCCTTCTTACTCTGCGTAATCACTTTTGTTCTTCGGGTCGGCGTTCATAGCCTCATCGCGAGACTGCCTCCAATGCCTCATGAGATAACTCTGTATGACCTTGTCTCCAAGAAAAATCCGACATTCCGTCGTCTCTTCATCGAGTGCCACAAGCAGGCCCATAGTGCTGAATGATGGGATTTTGATGTATTATTTCAGGGTGAGCGCGTTGCAGAAGAATGGTTGTTTCGTATCGACGGCTGACATGAGCTGTAACCGAGACTTGTTGGCGGAGGAAATTAGGCGGCTTCAGGCTACCATTATTGGTCAATGACAAAGTCTCAAGGCAACTATATCTAATTCAATCAGCACTTGGGGATTTCTAGTGACCAACATTTTCCTAGAGATTGAACACATCAATCACTGACCGAACGACTTACCGGCAAAGCCTTCGAGGTAACAAGTGTAATATGAAGTAATACTTTACGTGCCGGTGCACATGGCTTTCACGATCCATCAGATCCCATGTCTCTTATGAGACCTTTCAGCTGCTTCAAGGTATCTTCGCAACCCACTTCCATTCCCATCAGAATGTCTGCACTACCCTTGTTGTTGATCAATAGCTGTGTAACCAACCAGTAATTGTATCCATTTCGGAAGAACGCCAGATCTGCCCACGCTTGACTTGGAATCTTTGATCGAATCACTATCCATACCGAACGCCAACGAGAGAGTGCCCCTCGTATAAGTGTTATATTGGAGTCAGAAGCCGATAAGGCCTGTCCGGTAGGGGTGCAGCTCCCCGAGATGTCCGAAACCCGCGATGCTGAGGAGAAAAGCGTAATGTGAGAGTACGTATGAACATAAAGTACTTGAAGTCATTAGCGAAGTCCGCTACGTAGAGCTCTAGTACTTACAGTGTATCAGAATAAACATGTCCACTGGGTTCAGGTCCAAAGGATTCCCGTTCTTCTCCTGCTCCAAATTTGCCGCGGTATTCTTGTTGCCGAATAGACTCAGAAAAGCCTCATATACGGTTACTCGTCGGCTAGGCTTGAATTTTGTTTCCTTGAATGGGTGGCGGGGTTTATAGAGATGATCCTCGGAAGGGAGGTCGAATTTAATCTCAGATATGGCGATGCGGCAGGGAAAATTGGCAAAAAAGCAAAAAGCGCAGTCTAGCAATGTCATGATGTTTATCAGACTTTGAAGCGATATGGTTAGTATGTATAATTTCTTCCTCGGTCATGGTGAATAACGTACCGTATTCGGGATTCTTTCTCAATCCATTGGTCTTCATTGGAACTATCATCTGGTCCATGTTGCGTCTTCATGAGCCCGAGTCTTCTGGCAACCTGAACCCAAGCATTAGCCGCCTTTTCGTTCTCGAAGTCCCTTCTTATTCTTGAAATGAACCTACCTTGATCACAGTCCCGAATCTCATCTCAACCACTCTTTTCCTCGAAACTAAACTTCCGGCCCAAAATTGAGTAGTGACGGTCAGATAAGCAGCCTGTAGATGCTGGAGAGCAAAGGGGCCATCGGAAACAAACTCCGAGCCGCTGCTATGCAAAGAGCTTAATGACTGTCGAATCTCGAAATCATCGGAGAGTTCGTCCATGGAGTAGATATATATCTCGGAAAGGTCCAACAGTCTCTTTGCTATAGCGACCTCTTTATCGGTTTGGGAATACATTGCTCCCATGAGAATTACAGCAACCAAAAGCGAGGGTGGAGCAATCTCAGCATTGAAAGATGCTTGGTGAAGAAATGGACAGTGAGGGTGCCAAAATTCGAAGTATAGACCAATGAACTTTGTGATTCGAGATGGCGTGAAAAGAAAATTGAGCTGGTGCGATATTTCTGATTGCTTTTCGGCGCTGAGCTGCAGACTTGTCGTCTTTTCTGACAGGGCGTGTATGATCGTGCTTGACTGGGTGGTTGGAGTCTCCCATTCTGTCGATACCGATTGGCTTGTAGCAGGAGAGTTGTCTCCAATGGCTGGGTCGATGATCATTGAGGCAAAGAGGTCATCTGACTGCATCTGAACATCCTCAAACGGGCTGTTCAAAAATCTGAGAAGGTTCTCATCCTCGAACAACGACCAATCTATTGGTTCTGTCTCGAAAGGATCAGAGAAGGCGCTACCGTTCTCACTCTGGCTTCCAAAGAATACATCACAGTTGTTCGAGGCATTTGAGATATCAGTATTCCTGTGATTGAAGAGATTCCGCCTCTCGTTTGAGGTTGGAAAATGGAAGGAGTCAATAAAACTCGCAGTTCCTGAATTGAGAAGAAACTTGATCGAGCCTCTCTCAGACGATAAAGCGTTTTCCTGTGGTTTGGGGCCTGCGTGTGTGAACAATGTTACATTTTCTCCAAAATTTACTTCGAATTGGAATTGCTTCAGCTTACTGCTACTTCCTGTGACATTCCGCTTCGATTGCTGTCTAGAGAATGTACAGTCCATCTTTCGCTGAATGCATGTTTTGCAAGGATTGTTGCCATCACAGCCCAGCTTCATCGCAGTGCACTACCAGAGGGGGTCAGCATTGTGGAGTATACTTCAGATCCCACTCTCACCGAGTCGCAGGCATGGGAACGGCGACCTCCTCTCGCGGCTTCAGGTATATGGCGATTTCTTCTTTCAGGACAATTCGGGTAATGATCTCTCAAGTTGTCACTTTATCCACGTGAGTACGGAGAAGGAGTATATCATCGGGGAGGAGATTTAGTCTCTCACCTGCGGGTGAACGCCTCACTACAAAAGACGCACGAATAAGGTTTTAATCCCGAATCTGTCCAAGTTCAGCCCTATAGACCAGTGCTTATCTGACTTGAGGCTCTCTTACGTCTTAATTGGTGCCTCTTCAGATGATCCGACCTTGAGAATTTCTTTGAACACTGAGGACAGTACAAACGCTTCGCTTCGGGCGGACCCATTTTATCGCCACGCTTCGACCTCAGGCCTCTTCGATATCCCGCTTGAAACTAGTGTAAATGATCTCCAGGAGAATGTAGTTGATGTGAGCCGACGTTGTACGTTTCTAGGAGTTGTTGTCTGTGTTGCTTTTCTCCGAGACAGGATAATTCCAGCAGTCAGGGAGCCCCGCAATAAAGGCTGGTGATCCTTCCACTAATCTTTAGTGCATTTTAGCTACGACGGGGAGTGGACGAGGGGAATCCTGATGTGGGGTTATTCCTAGCGAGCATACAGGGGACGGCTTCTGTTCAATGAGGCGGCACTTCCATTTCTCATCGCGAAATCTCATCCAGCGCAAGGAACACCATCAGCGCCTCTCAATCATCATTACTATCACGAAGAACACGATATGTCTCAATTTCAAAGTGCTTCGAGGGATGGATACGCCTCAAGCAGCTCCCAGGAAACAGTATCAATCCAGGTCACAATCTTCGCGCCCAGAAGTCCATCTCAAACGAAGAATCAACACGCGCGCCAAGGGCTCGATGCTACGGCATTAGCAAGCTGCTTTGTCTCGAACCTCAATAGCGTCATGTGCTGAATAGAATTTTGTGCCTCTGGCACGAGTTGAGCGCGGTATCAGCGACCTACGGCAGATGAGTGGTGAGCACCACCAACTAGGAAGGAGGCAATTCAGCCCTCCAAACGCCACGGCAGGTTCGTTCTTACGAAGGCAACAACGCACCTGTCCACTTCATGTTCTTCGAGTTTACCTATGTACTGTCCCAAGGACGGGCCAAATACCGAACGAGCCTCCCGCGCACAAGCCAGTGATGCCGCCCGCATTTCTTTCGCCCGAGCCCCGTCACCTTTACCCACCCTTGAAATTTGCGGGGAAACCTTCGGGGGGAGCCCCAAATTCTTTGAGTATTAATACCCACCATTCCGGTAGCCATTTCATCAGATATAGCGCCGACAATCACCCGACCTTTGCACCCTTGAGAACCGCACATGCCAAGTGACCAGTGTGGAGTTGCAGTGTGTTGTTCTCCAGATACTTTCCTTGTCATTTTCGGCCAGTCGGCTCAACACCATGCGAACAAACATCGCACTTTCCTGAACTGTACTTTGTTCCGACTTTACGAGCATTGCATACTGGTCATGGGCTTTTTGATGTTTATAAATATAAGTCAAAGGTCATGACGTTCCCAATTCACGATATTAAAAGTCTTCTTGTCTATTTTCACCCCGTGATGCGTTTTAGTATTCAAGAGGCTCTGGCCCTCGTTGGGCTCTTGTTTTACTCAGATGGCTGCTCTGCGAATTCGGCAGCGCCTTACAGCGAATACATCCTCGCCCCATCATCAAGGACTGTCATTCCTCCGTCCATTCATGGTGTAAATGGGACTATTCTTAATGTACAGTCTTTGACTACCCCCAACGGGAATGCGACTTTCCTCGGGAATTCGTCGGTCACGTTTGACTTCCAAAAGAATATCGCTGGGGTTGTGTCACTTACAGTGGGAAATTCATCCTCAAAAGATGCGTTCATTGGGGTGACTTTCACGGAATCAAGTGTGTGGATCAATAGCCTCGCAGGCGATGGAACCGCGGATGCAGGTCTAGATGAACCATTGTGGTTTCCAGTAGGAAATGGGTCCTCTAGCTTCACGGCAGACTTAGCACATCAACGTGGTGCATTCCGATATATGACCGTGGTCGGCAACACCTCAGCCACTGTGGATGTCAAAAGCGTCAGTGTTCATTTTACGGCCTCTCCATCCCACGACTTGCAAGATTATACTGGATACTTCCATAGTAACGACGAATTACTAAATCGTATCTGGTATGCTGGAGCATATACAAATCAAATATGCACGATTGATCCAGCGTACGGCGACTCAATTCCATGGTTCCAGATTATCGGTACAGACCCCCCGAGAGAACTACCGATTGTGAACCAGGTAACCAGACCTTTTCTTAATGAGCTTTCTTTTGCAGTGTTGGAATTCGCCGTCTATTTTCTTTCTTCCTCCGCTTCTACACTGAAGAAATATGACGCTGACTGTATGTAGTGGTGGTCTAATTACACTATTGCAAATGGCACCAGTGCGACTGTTGATGGGGCAAAGCGAGACAGACTGGTCTGGCCAGGAGATAGTATGCATCCCTTCTAGTTGTCTCACTTCCTTGATTTTCACTATTTGGCTTCCCCAACTGTGTTTTATCTTGATTGTTTCTCAATCTTCCGACAAGATATGGTGCTAATTCCCTGTAGTGGTGGTCTCGATGCCTAGCACATTCGTCAGCACGAACGACCTCTACAGTGTGATCAATTCCCTCGAATCATTGCTTAGACTTCAATTGGCAGATGGCATGCTTCCTTATGCCGGTGCGCCCTTTTCAACCTCGGGGATCAACTTTGTCAGCTTCACATACCACTTGCACAACCTGATTGCCATGGCCTATTATTACCAATATACTGGAGACTTATCGTGGCTATCTTCTCATTGGGACCAGTTCAAGCGAGGAATACAATGGTCGCTGAACAGTATAGACTCGTCTGGGCTCATGAACGTGACTTCAGGGTCAGATTGGCTAAGGAATGGAATGGGGGGTCATGTGAGTTTGAACCAACAATTTCCGTCAAATTGCTAATGATCTCTCAGAACATCGAAGCCAATGCAATTCTCTACTATACACTTAACCAGGGTCTCGAACTTTCTTCTATCTTAAACGACGACTCCGTCACATCCAGCTGGTCAAGTCATGCTGCCACCATCAAAGTCTCCGCCAATAAACTTCTTTGGGATGCTTCAGCAGGACTTTACAAGGACAATGAAGATTCGACGCTACATCCACAGGATGGCAATGCATGGGCAATTAAAGCAAACATGACACTAGATTCCTCTCAAACTTCGGTGATCACCGCATCCCTTCAATCACGCTGGGGACCTTATGGTGCTCCGGCACCCGAAGCTGGCGATACCGTCTCTCCTTTTATATCCGGATTTGAGTTGGAATCTCACTTTCTGGCCGATAACGCCACGACGGCGCTCGATTTAATGCGTCTAGAATGGGGTTTCATGCTGGACGATCCGAGGATGACCAATAGCACATTCATTGAAGGGTATGAGACCAGTGGAAGCTTGCATTATGCGCCATATAAGAACGATGCAAGAGTGAGCCATGCCCATGGCTGGAGCACTGCGCCTACGAGTCTTTTGAGTTTCTTCGTAGCAGGTATTCACTTGACTAGTGCAGAAGGGAAGACTTGGCATTTAGCACCGCAGGTAGGAGATTTGAGTACTGTTGAAGCTGGGTTCTCGAACCGACTTGGGTTGTTCAAGAGTTCGGTGAAGGCATCGAATGGGGTGGTTACAGAATTCGCTTTCTCGACACCTGAGGGGACGAGTGGTGATGTGAGCTTGCCGGGTGTATGTGGTACCTTGGTCAATGATGCTGAAAAAGGAGTGAAGCTGGAAAATGGGGAAGCAAGCGGCTTGACAGGGGGAAATTGGAAGTTAAACCTTGACTGTTAGAAGAACCCGTTTGATGTATGATGGGAGCAGTGGAAAGCGACTTGAATATATTTCTATGAATCAATAATTTAACAAAGTAGCCAATAGCTACTCTGAAAATTATGATGTAATAGAGCACAAATTCTTGAACGATAATTATTGAGTGCAGTGCAATTTAATGTGTGCTTCGACTTCAACATTTTGACGAAGTGCGGGGTAACTGTAGGGTAGTTTGAGCAACCCAAAATGCAGCATTCTCTGCATAGAATAGCAATCAAAAATACTACCATGAAATGGAGTCTTGGAGAATTAATACCCTCAATCCTTTGATTTTGGAACGGCATCAGGGTATTAAAGTGGTCGCGAACATTTAAATCGTTCGGGGCTTGCAAAGCCTACAGTATGAATCCAGAGACGAATCGAGGAGCTACGAAGCACAGATGGGTTCTTTTTGCCGTCCTTCGAATGAATCACATTAAATGTCTCGAAGGGAGAAAACCAACGGCCAGGATACAATGTTGTCATCCAACGTGTAAGTCTCAGGGGCTTCTTCTCGACCGTTTGCATCATTTCAAAAGCCATGTAGAGATCGTGCACGGCATTAAGCTTCAGGAACCAAGGTTTTTGCGTCCCACACGATAGACTGCATTGCATTTAGTATATAGATCGTCCATTACCATTTTTGTTCAGTTGTGTTCTTTGCTTTTTATATATAGTAGAAGCATTTTATATCTTCAGTCCCGGTAGCTTGGGTTAAAGTAGCTACATCCGAAGCGCGATGTACTCCTAAGTGTTGTTTCTAGCGGATGAAGAACTCAATTATTATAGCAGGGAGTAGCCTATATATAATAACCCCGGGCTTATACTGTATACAGAGCAGCCACACCGGGTAGCCACACCGGGACGGATTGACTCTGCAAGTAGCCAATTGGGCTAATTTACCTCCGTATTAAGGATAAAGATACTGCACGATATCAAATTCTCTCTCGACTAGCGCATTTTCAGCGCCGTGGCCAAAGTTGAGTACAGACATATAGTATATAAATTCACCAGTTGATATTTTCGATTCGAACTACCGTAGAAATTTGGGAGATATGCTAGACACTAGCGTTTTAGCGTGGTAAATGAGTGGTTCAGAAATCCTCCGATGCTGCTGTGGCGTTGTGGGCCACGCCCCAGAGGACTCTATAACTTCTTTGAAATAAGAGCCAGTATAATAATTTTGAGTAGATATTTATTCCCCAGATCCAAGAAAAAATGCCTCTTTTTTTCAGAATCAAGTTTACCCAAGAATTGGGGGTGCAGTTGCGGAAGGAAGCTACGGCGCTTAAACGCTAGCGTCTAGCAAATCTCCCGAATTTCTATCTACGGTACAGTATTATACGCTGTATCTCTTGTGGATCCTCGAAAATGGCACCGTTCTCTTCGACTATCAGTGCGAAAGAGAATCGCGTCGCGCTAAGCGCATGGGCCAACTGTGACCAAAGACACCTGGTGCACCGAATCCAAACTCTCATGATCGGGACCCCGATGCCAGATTGTCTTTTACTGACAGACTCCTATGTCATGAATCACGACCATATCTAGGCTTGCTCTCTCGCCAACGCCACACGTCCGCTCGAACGCCCCACATGTTTTGCCCTGCTGGAGCTCTTGTATCAGGAAAAGGCTATCCCATACATACTGAGTCGTCCGCTCATGACTAGTCAGGTGTTGGAAAAGAGAAGCAGCAAACGGAAAGTCAGGAGAAGCGACATGAAACTCTGTCATCCAAGCGTTTCGTTGCATGTGCTCGATCGTGCAACGATCTTTCTCCGGAATATATAACTAGACATGAATCTTTAGGTTTGAATTGACTCGGTGGGTGCTATGTAGCAAGGCAGGCGGGAACCAGGCGGAGAAAACGAGTTAACCTACTCGACCTCCTGACTGCCATCACCTAGGTAATTATATCCAAGATATTTATTTGATGCTCCGTTGCAGATTTCTCAATTATTCCTCCACTGCTATTACTACTTCTCGAATCAGTAGACCAAAAATACTTCATTCTTTTGTTTATATCCACAACTGGTAGCCGTTGAAGACTCACGAGGGGTGAGATGTTTTTACAGATCTATATACTATGCTTGACTGCGTACTAACGCTACACAGTACACCATCTCAGCCAAAGTTTCCTACTCCAAAGACGAAATCAAAGTCTGGCTCAAACACAAACGCTGTCAAGTTTTCACCGTGACGTGCGAAGCCATGGCCGAAACCTTCGCGGCGGCAATTAATGGAATCATCAATGACCACCAGCAATCGGTCGTTCCACCGGCACATCTGGCAAACAAGTGCACAGACTTCGACCCAGCGCAATTCAGTCTAATTCCAACTGATCTCGTCAAAGAAGTCAAACGCAAAGCCGCGGTGCAATGCGAAGTTCCCGGGAGCGTAATCGAGGATATATTCCCATGTACACCATATCAAAAGGGTCTCATGGCTTCATCTACCTCAGGCAAACGATCTCCATTCGCCCAAGCAGTCTTGGAACCCGAGCCCAGCATATCGGTCGAGGAGCTCTGTGAAGCATGGAATATTGTCGACGCTTCTACTCCTGCGTTACGTACTCGTATCGTGTCTCTCGCAAATGTCGGGACTTTTCAGGTCGTCTTGAAGCCAAGACCGATTTGGCAAGAGCAGAACGATTTGGAAGAGTATTTGGAGTGGGATAGATGCGTCGGTATCCGATATGGCGGGCCTCTGTGTTGGCTCGGTAGAACTGATCGCCATGTCATCGTCTCGCTATCTCACGCAATTTACGACAACTGGACACTTTGTCTCTTGTGTGAGAGCATGGAAAATGCGTGCGCCGGCAGGACCGTGCAACATCGCGCTTCTATCAAGCGTTTTATCACCTCACTAACTGACTCCACGCTCGCTTTCCAGCAGAGATATTGGAGTACACGACTGAGCGGTGCTAAAGACGCTTCGAAATTTCCACCTGCGCTGTCGGATAATTGCGTGGCTAACCCCATCTTGTCTGATGGTATTGCCGTGGATGGGTCAGTAGCTGGTGATGACACATATGTGACTGCTCTCCTCCGAGCAGCCTGGGCATTATGTTTAAGTCGAGTGACGGGAAGCAACAAAGTTCTCTTTGGCATCATCCAGAGCAGTCGTGATCATCCCAAATCTGATATTAGCAATCTTGTCGGATCGACGATTGCGAGCGTTCCATGCGTCTACGATGTTTCCAATAACAGAACGGGCCAGTCTCTCGTCGATGACTTCCAAAGTCTTGCAGCCGATATGCTTCCTTTCATCCATCTCGATCCTCGAGACATCAGAACTGCAAGCGAAGACTCCGATGCGGCATACGACTTTCAGAATCTCTTGGCAATACATCTCGACCAGACAAGCAGCCAAGGCCACAATTCTCGTCGCTTTTTGGACAGTTTCAAGAAGTCTTTCACACAGCCAGGACAGCACAACGTGGGCCTTATCGTGAACTGCCATGTTACTCCTGCAGATACTATGATCAACTTGAATTTCGACCCGCACTTCATTTCTCGAAGACAAGTTCAGATTCTATCGCAGCAGTATGCACATGCTATCGCTCAGCTCAGCTTGCATAACAAATCAGAATTTTCCCAACTCGGAGCATTAAGCTGTCATGAGCATGCACTCATTGAGCGATGGAATTCCCATCTTCCAAAGCCACTTCAAGTATGCCTACATGAGCAGATACGGCAGGTTGCGCGTCAACAGCCGCAAGCACCAGCAGTGGAAAGCTGGGATGCGAAAGTCAGCTATGCGCAATTAAACGAGCTATCCGACCGATTGGCTCTCTATCTGATCAGCACCGGCGTACAGCCAGAGATGATACTGCCGCTATTTCTCGAGAAATCGACGGCGGCGGTGGTCTCTATCCTCGGCGTCCTCAAAGCCGGCGGAGCCTTGGCTTTCATGACCATCAGCCAGCCCAAGGATCGACTAGAAGCCATGTTTCGAGATGTTCAGGCTTCAGTTGTGCTCTGCTCCACTACGCTCCTCGCCCCAGTCAAGAGTTTGATATCCGGCCAGAACGTCATCTCCATTGATATGAGCTTCATTCGTGCTCTGCCTCCTGCTACTAGCCCAGTACGAAGTCTCGTAACGCCATCCAGTGCCGCAACAGTTACTTTCACGTCTGGCTCAACAGGGACGCCAAAAGGAGTAGTCCTATCCCACCAAAGCATCGCAACCGCCGCATACCACGTGAGTGCTGCGATAGGCCTATCAGATCAGACTCGGTCTTTCCAGTTCTCCAATTTCATCTTCGACAACGCAATGGGGGATCTCGCCATAACTCTGTCGCGTGGCGGCTGCATGTGTATACCTTCGGATCGCGAGAGGGACGAGGATCTCGTGGGAACTTTCAATCGTATGCAGTGCAACCTTCTGATCATAGTCCCTTCTCTGGCAAGCACTCTCACCCCTTCCCAGCTACCGACTCTGCGCAAACTTCTTGTTGCGGGTGAATCGATCACGCGTGGGATCATAGAGACATGGGGCCGTAACGTCTGCTTGATCAATGGATATGGTCCTACCGAAGCCACAGCTTGGTATGTGTTATGCTGCCCCGAAGTTACCATCGATTTGGGATCTAGAAATAGATATCTATGTTCTTCCTTCTCTGATTTTGAAATACCATGACTCCTCCGTACTAATACATTAATCAGGTCGAGTTGTTGCGTCGGCGTGACCAGTGACTCCGAAATAGAACCAGGAAACGTCGGTTGCGCACTGGGCTGTCGATTCTGGGTCGTCAGCCCGACCGATCACAACGAGCTGGTTCCCATCGGAAGCCCCGGAGAACTGCTGATCGAGGGGCCCAATCTCGCCCGAGGATATCTGAACAAGCCCGACATCACTGCTGCTGCATTCATCGAAGCGCCTACCTGGGCTACCAGGTTTCCAACGTTGCAGTTCTCGCGGCCCTTCTATAAGACAGGAGATGTAGTCGTACAGCGTGATGATAGATCGATTGTCTTCAAAGCCCGGAAAGATCGGCAGGTGAAGTTGCGAGGTCTCCGTATTGAGTTGGAGGAGATCGAACATCATCTGAAGCAGGTCGCGGAGACGGGATGGCAGATGGTGGTCGAGCTTATTCAACCAAAGAACTCGGACACTGCACTCGCTGTCTTCTTTACAGCGCCCATCTCTGATCAAGTGGTGGCTTTGTCTTCTTCTGAGAAAAAAAGCGAGCTGCTCCCGCCCCTACCGGAGAAAGCCAAAAGAATTCAACAGGATCTTGCTACTGTCATTCCCGAATACATGGTTCCACTTCTCTACGTTCACCTCAAGAAGCTCCCAAGACAATACAGTGGAAAGGTAGACCGCAAAGCACTTCGTGAGATAGGAGCAAGTCTATCGCCTGAACAAATGTTGACTTACAATGTTCTCCATACGACAGGCCAAGACGTCTCTCCTGTATTGACAAGGAATACAAGTACGAAGCCTGTGTTGACATCAGCCGAAGCTGTATTGATATTCATCATGCCCTGTACGACGCCATCTCCCTATCGCTTGTTCTTCAGGACCTTGCGACAGCCTACAATAATCGTAAACTTTGCAATGGCCCTACTTTTCATAACTGGCTATCATATCTCTCGACTCTCGATCTGACGGAAGCTCAAGAATTTTGGACCAATCTGTTGCAAGAAGCCTCTATGACATATTTAGCTCCACCACCAGTTAATTTAGTTCGCGGCTGCTCAAACGACGGCCGAGTGATGACCAAAATTGACATTGCTAAGTGGCAGACGTCCAACAACACACTGTCTACTGCCGTCAAAGCAGCATGGTCTCACGTTCTCTCACAGGCGACAGGGCTTACGGATGTAGTTTTCATCGAAACTAGCGCCAACCGCAACCTACCGCTGCCAGACGTGGACCGAGTTTGCGGCCCATGTATGAACTTACTGCCAGTTCGAGCGCGAATCGAAGCAGACATGACGCTCGCCACTTTGATCTCACAGCTCCAGAAGCAGGCCAATGATGGTCTTCCTTTCCACCATCTTGGACTCCGATCGATCATGGACACCTGCGCGCCATGGCCGGCAGGAACTCGTCTGAGTAGCGTTTTGATATTTCAGAACCATGAGGCCATGGGCGGTTCTATTCAGATAGGAGGCCAGAACTGCACGTTGAAATTGCGAGGGTCCAGTGGAGACTCAGTCGATATCGTCCTTATGGTGACGCCCGGTACGGAAAATCTGACGCTGGTGATGGAGTACTCTACGGGAACCTTTTCTTCCGAGCAGATACGCTGGCTCTCGCGCTATCTTCAGGAGATCCTAGAGAACATGTCAACCAATATGGAGCACAGTCTGGGGAAGCAAGCTGAAGACTTCACGCGCAACGCTGGCTCATATCCGGAACACTCCTCCCTCCCAAGCCAGGCTCCTGATATCTCAGATGTCCCATCCAATCAAGCGCGAGATATTGTCTCGCAAGCCTGGAAAGAGGTCGGGATCCTGACTGCTGACAAGGATGACAACGCGTCGATGTTTGCATCTAATGCAGATATAGCGAGTACTATGCTCCTATCGGAGTACTACCAGTTTCATGGGTATGATATTACCACGAATGATCTCGTTGACCGGCCCAGTCGAAGGATGCAGGCGTTGCTAGTGGACTCTGTGATTAATTATATTGGTAAGGGAGAGAAGAGAGCATGTTAATCCTGAAAATAGACAGGGGCAGTGGGGGATTAGTCAAGATGGGGACGTGTATATTTCTGGTCTATTGGAATGTTGGGATATGATATGGACATACAGGACCGAAATGAAAATGTAAAGCTTCTGGTTAGCTTATTGAAGCAGTGAAATCTATAACAAGTATAGCAGGACTCTTGGTGGTATAGATAGATTTAGCTTTAAGTATTAGTTATGTATAGGGTTAGGAGCTTAGATTTAGCTAGGAGTTTATGCCCACCCATAGCATTCCCCGGATTTGCGTCGTGTATCCAAATGTCCCAGGCGAAATGACCCTGGATTAGGGGGGCGGGCCAGACCGGTGCACCGTAAATCCTCCACGTAAATCCAGAATGCTCCTGGCGCGGGGGGTGTCCCTTCTACCGCTCTCCGTAAGTAGAAGGGGGGGATCTGACTATCCGAGGCCATGGGTGAACCTTTTTTTTAATTGCCAGAGTACTTAGCGGGTGCTGCTCTATCGTCTTGCGGCTACTGCCTCCGACCTGGACGTAACGCCTGGAGTCGATACCTGAGGTAGCCTCTATACAGCTTGAAAAGGGCATTGTTGAATACCTATGCACTTCTTTCGATTTCAAATACAATGAGCATATTGGCGAAATGCGGGGTAATTGCGGGGCAGTTTGAGCAACTTCAACTGCGGTATTATTTGATGGAACTGCACTCAGAGTTGCTATGATCTCATAGAGTTGCTGAGGGTACATAATACCAGCCTACAAACTCGGGCTATTGAAGTGGTGGCGAATATTCTGACCGTACGGTGTTTTCAGGGCCCGTAAGCCCTCGAGGCCCTGAAAGTATAGTGAGTGACTCGCTAAAACTTTGTGGGTTGGTCGCTGGAAACAGTGGGGCTTAGCCACCTGGAATGGGTGATAGCCGAATTTCCGAGCTCAAGGGGCTTTCACTTTCTTATCATTGCAGCGAAAAGAAAAAGTGAAGTAGCCAAGTGAGCCCCTTGTTGCCGTGACCTTCAGAGAATCGACGCGTTCCCGAAGCGGTCTCCCTGCTGCATACTGACAAATTGGAAAAATATGGGGTAACTTTGAAGTGCCCAAATTTTCATTGTCGTGGTGTAGCTAGCCCGGCACCCGAGTATCGTTACATAAGGAGATCGCGGAATATATTTGTATTTATTGCACTTTTCAGGAATTCATTCTATTGCTCTAGTAAACAGGATGTGTTGGTACTCCATAAACTCGCACATTTATGATGAACTATTGCGGAATATTTGAACTTTCGCTTTGGGGTTAATAATATCGGCGAAATCTACTCTAGCAGTTATGTAGCTACCATCCCTCCCAGGTAATGTTATATAAGAAAATATTATCTTCTATAAGTTTCGAATATCTAGCCCGAGAATACGAGCAGAAGCTCCCTATCTCTCGATCATTTAAGAATTCTTAATCGACAACTAAAATCCTATAATTCACTCACGAGGTGTTGAGAACGCCGAAAAGGGCCGGAGCTCTTTAAGATCCTATAATTCAATTGCGTGAATATTTGATATTATCGATTCTAACAGAATCCTAAGTCGAGTTGCCGAAGATATGATTTGAGGCCAAAGGAGCTCACTCAAGAGAGTTTCGGGTCATGAAAAGATTTTGAAGAATTTTAAGGATTTGACGGAAGCCTACCTTCACCAAAAGTCTGAATGTCCCAGCTGATGTGAGACAATCAAGATTAGAATAGGATCTGAATTCACTTTCAGAGAGCTTGCTCTAGGAATCTGAATGTCTCAGCTGGTGTGAAACAATAAAGACTGGAATCGAGTCTGTGCTCATTGTGCTCAGGACTCACCTTTATTCCAAATGTCCCAGCAAATGTGAGACAATCAATAGCGAAACAAAATCTATGTTCACAACCGGAGAAGGCTTGCTCGAGACTCACTACTATTTTAAATGTCCCGGTTGCATCGATATCCAATAGCTTATTGCGCGAACACTTCAAAAGTTCCAGCCGACCAACACACTTGCGTGGAAATAAAATAATAAGAGGCATTCTCATTCGTATGAAGATCCCAGGAAAATTCTGGCTTTCATATCCCGCTGGGTTTCTGAAGTTGGAAAAATCCTGGTGTCGAGATGGCGCATCGCTAAACGATCACGGCGGAAAATCGCTATATTTCAACGGCAAAAATTGGAAAATCTTCCAAAATTGATTTCCAGCGTCCCACGTGCAGGAATATTGCGAAATGATTGTCTCAGAGCCAAAAAAAATTTGAGGGTCTTACCGCGATTCGCTAATTCACATATTAGTAAACATTATTTTGAAGCATTTCTAATGAATTACTCACAACGCGGGGCTGTGACACTGTTAGATGATTGTGTTTGAATGAGATTGATGCATGGGAACTCACCCTCTCGCAATGTAGAACTCAGAGTATACCCTAAGCGAGAATCATACCACTAGACCATAAGACCATTTACGGACTCGTAAATCCGTTTGTTGACCAAAAATTCGTTATTTCTGTATATAAAAGTATTATGGTGCGGGCTGCTGTTAAGCGAATTAGCTTACCGAGGGAACCCGAAGCTAAGCATCTCTTCCTAATCTCCTCTTTTCCTTTTATTAAATATACAGCCAATAGGAAGAACAAATTGTTGTTTTGGCGTCTTAATTATGGAAGTATTTCTACAGTCTTCAACTAGATTATATTGCCCCTTCTTGTTATTGGCACCAAGCAGTTTGGAGGGACCTTTGCTTTTGATAGATTATGAGGGTCCATAGTATGTATTTCAATCTTGCTCTAAAGATATTAGCTATCATAGGAACTTCTTAGTCCTCTATGTTACTTGATAGTTTTTAGAATCATAATTAATGAAGAACCAAAGCATGTAATTCAATCCTAGGATGTGTTATTGTGGGCTTTATGTGCGGTAGCAAAGATTCTTTTATGACTCGAGGAAGCTTTGTTCTTTGATCCCTGTATTAAGTGTGCCGGGAAATGATTATGTCTGGGGTGGTTTGACGCCAGATTTATATCAAACGTGGGGACAGTTTTTTTT
>Ga0247778_1000975_pt1 | contig 17776 bp, 16 predicted proteins | sample UWRJL049202B5_FD_179939 | JGI IMG/M metagenome (GOLD analysis project Ga0247778, IMG submission 179939) | Plant litter microbial communities from Arlington Agricultural Research Station in Wisconsin, United States - UWRJ-L049-202B-5 | ecosystem: Environmental > Terrestrial > Plant litter >... | reverse complement strand
AAAATATAAAAAAAAAAAAAAAAAAAAAAAACTGAAATTAAAAAAAATGATAAAAATAAAATTTGAATATAAATATATTTATATATAAATATTTTTTTTTAAAAAATCGAAATATAAATTAAATAAAATAAATAAAATTTTGAACCATTTTATTTTTAACCTTAATTAAAAATTAATAATACTATAGAAATAAATTAGCATTTCAATTTATCTAAAATATAATTTTTATAAATAAATTTATATAATTATAAAAATTTTTTTTATAATATTTTTAAAATATCTACAAATATAAATATATAGAATTTTTTTTTTAAAAATCAAATCGAAATAATTTCTAAAATAATAATAGAGATTCGGCCAATGAAATTGATTTATTTAAAATATTTATGCCAAGAGGTGAGCTAAGTTTTTAATATTTTTAGTATCTTAAACCTTGCTTCAGGTGGTTCTCTCTCTCCTGGCTTCTCCTCAAAAAGACCATTATCCAACAAGTTGTATTAATGGCATCATTTTTTTTTTCACCGTATTAAAGCTCCAAGTATCTACGTGATCCTGCACCATACATAGCGGGGCCTTACAGGCCAAATTTGTCTCCCACACTTTCCCTCCTATCGACGTGATGCGCAGTACCAGAACTTGTAACTAAGTTACATCAACATCACTCTTGCGTACTCAGCGGCTAAGATTTCAACCCTTTTCCTTTCCTTGCCGCAAAATCTCTGGAATGCAAGATAGATCTTTGGCAATAAACGAAAGGAAGACTCGAAAAATCGATCTCAAGAACCCCAAGGAAACTTTCCAGGTCACCTGACAACCCCTGGAACTATCGTGCACGCATCACGTGTAAACCACAACAGGCTCAGCCTCAGGAATTAATCTCTTATTTACCCTCACCACCATGAATTTTCGACCTCGTCTCTTCAGACGCAAACATATCGATAGTTACCACACATCCTAGCTGCTCTGCTGCGAGGAGTGATAGCGTGGAGTGGATCCCCCCTCGTGACTGTGGCATGTAGCACTCGCCAGACAATTTGTGTACAGTACAAGAAGTGCTTTAGCCGCAAGTAAGATACTAATGCAGCATTGCAGTTATGTGAAAAGAAAATCGAGGGCTATTGAGATCAGAAACTGGGGGTATTTCTATAAATATAAACCTTTGTACGCGTCGCAGATCCTGCCATTGCCCTTCTACCTCTGCACCCTCTACCAATGCACCTCCTGCAACTCTATCAACTATTATAGTCTCGGACTCTAGTATCGCTGAATAAACAGATAGGGCGGCAGTGAGGTAGAGTCAAAAAAATCGAATGGGCGAGCGAGAGGAATAGCGATAGTGAGTTATAAGGAGGGAGAAAGAAGGTACTGTACATGATTTTGCGATGCGCGACGACGAGAATACACGGTCTAGCGCCTAAATTGGATAATGTCTAATGTCCCTCGTTTGGAGCTGGAAGTAGCCCCTTTCTTGTATTTCCGCGTCACCACTCTTGCACGGAATATATGAACGCAGACGCCTGTGTTTTTGTTTCAACTTCGCGCTCCCCGGCGAGGGAGGTTAGCAACATGTTCTAGGGTGGGGAGAGGATCATGGCGAAGAAAGGAAAGGAAATGGCAAGGAGGGGAGTATAGTAAAATATTATCACTACTACCCAACTACACGAGAAACGAACTTGCGCTACCTACGCTCAAAGCACCCTCCGGTCGAAATGTAAACCCCACATCGTACCCAGAATAAAAATCAAATCAAATCTAGGAATCTAATTTTTCCGTTTACTTATAAGTACATCCATCCAGTCCCTCGAACCATGGCGGTACGAGGAGCATATTCAAGCCGACACTGAAAACATATTGATCAATCTTGCTAAAGACTAGGGAACCTGCAAGACTTGAAAAAGCTACGCATACCCCATTCCAGCTGCTAGCATTGACAGTATTTTTTTCATTCTAGCTTAAGAGTACGAAATGCGTTGAGTGAGATGGTTTGGATACGAAGTAGGACTCCATTCTATTAGGTAACTTGACTTCGTGCTGAAAAGCCGAGACTGAAATCAAGGCAGGCTCTGCACCCGCAACGGAAATTGTGTACACCGCTTTGATTGAGAAATTATGGACCCCAGATCCTCTTGCACTCCATCCTCTTACATTTCGACAGAATTGGATTCTACTGTGACGGACGTCTATCACTTCCAGATACCGCTCCTTTCGAGCCTCTTCCGCTGTACAACAAGCGCCCGTGTTCAAAGGGGCATTTGGTTTGGTGCTCTGGGTGAAATGGCAGGCACGAGATGGTGGGATCGGTGGAGGGATTGGCACGATGTCTCTTTGCTTGCGTTGAGTAATAAAATTCCCCTGAGATTTGCTTGCGTAGATGTTCAACGGCCGGGAATACGAGGGGTAGTGTCAGGAGCGGGGTGGTTAGTGGCGAGGGGTGTTGAATGAAGACGTATGTTTGGGAGGCAGCGAGGAGGAGGCGTGAGGAAGGTGTGGCAGACTTGGTGCCTGCTCATGCTTATAGCGTTTGACGTCTATTTCCTGCCATTATTCATGCTTCGAGCCGGCACATAATGGTTGCATGATTGAAGAACATGCGTAAGAATTCGTTATTTCTTCCTCGTTGAGATGCGGTTGAGAATAATGCCCTCGAGAACCGTCGAGGTGTTGACCAGTGACTCATGTTTCCAACCAGAGCTCGCGCCGAAGCCTGGCAAAAATTGAGAAGGCTATCTCTGTCCAGTACGCTATTACCCCGATACTCAACAGAGACAAGGGAGGGCTGCGTTGAGGGGACATTGTGTGACGTCGAGGCTCGATAGATCAGGAGGCCATGCCGATTTGGCTCTCGGGGATGTCGTTTTGGCTAGATGTTCGAGGATCTGACTTCACTGGAGCAACACGACGAGCTGATACGTGATGGGCGGGCGTCTTTCTATACCGCCAAAGGAAACAACCCAGAAATATCGCAAAGAATATCGTCAAGAATATGATGCCGATTGCGATCCCAATGATGGTGCCGACAGGCAACGATGTTTTGCTGGACGAAGAGGTAGTCGGTGCCATTGCGAACGTAGGAGTTGGGGGGTAGCTGCTGGTGATGAGTCCAAGAGGTATGTTGGTGTCGATGAGGATAGCTGTAAAACCTTCTTGCATCAGAACATGCCACTGATGAGGGGTAATGAAGTACTTACCTTGATATCGGTAGAGATATTTATCCCTGACGAAGATAATGGGTTCCGCGTGTCGAAGTACTCGTGAATATCCTAGAGAGTAACAAACAATCAAGTTGGATATATACGTAAGGAAATAATCGTGGCCGCGATGTAGAATTTCAACATCAGCTGGTGTAACGAAGAAGATCCGAGAAAATCGCGAAAAGGCCAAGAGAGGGGAATTAATATAACTTGCGAGCCGTGGTGGCTTTCCAAAACAATGCACGCAACGGAGAAGTCCATGTGAATTGACGAATAATGCGGCGAGGGCGGCGCCTCTCCAAGCCGATGGCTGAGAAAATTGATAAAAGTTGAAGTGTCACAGCGCTAAAAGGGAAGAGCTGATAAGAGCAAAGTGGTGTGTTCTTTCAGCCTTGTAACAATGTCATCCATTCAAATGCAGAGAACTGTTCAGAAGACATGTTGAGATGATAGGTTATGGACATTGGTGCGAACACGCCAAGATTAGATAGGAAAGAGAGGAGTTCATCCAAAATTGTCTAAAATTAGAAAATACTTCAATGAGAAGGTGGAAAGTGTCACGATGGAATCTCGAAGGCCTCGATTGACAACAAGTGACGATGTGATGGAGTGCCGCTTCCTTCACTCTCTCTGGTGGCGACCGTGGAGATGAGTCCGAGCATTTGCCACAAGTATCGCGATTTCCACGATGATTGTTTCAATGGGGGGAAATTATTCAAGGCATCGAGATACAAGAGGCAAAAACACTGCAACCCACACAGGTAGAATATTGTATTACTGAGGCCATCTCCTCCCAAAGCCGTCCTTGAGGGAGGCGACCGATTCTTATCATGAAAGTCGAAAGTCGCGTTTCCGTGTTGTTGTGGGGAAGTCGCGCCTAAGCAGAGTGGGTGTCTGTATGCCTTGAAGGTGAGGCCGCAATCACCCTTGAATCCTTCCCTCTGCGCCAATCAGCATCGAAATCCGCAAACTCTGCAGCTCAGCTTCTCGGCTACCAAATCCCAAATTGCCGTGCTGATTCTGAGCGTCTTGAAAATGGAACTTGCGACTTCTGAAACCAGACTAGCGCAGTGCGTTAAAGTGCAATCACTCCACGCACCTTAAAAGTCTTCGCATCCCCCCGTTCTTCGTTCCTCTTCCATAATAGTCATCAAAGCCACTACTATCAACAGCTTCATCGATTTCCATCCACGTACGCGTGTTACCATCTCCAAACACCTCTTACATTACTTCTACCTACCTTCAACATGACTGGACGTAAGTATTTCCTCCTTGCTCATCCATCGCACGCGTTATTCACGATGTTGTTGTCGTCGCTACGTCTTCCCCGGTCGGAGATGTGGTGATGGCTTCAACAACGCTCTTGCCCCGCTCGACCAATCATCTTGCACCTCAGCATCAACAACATCTTTCCACAACCTCATCGTTGCACTTCATTGTCGCAATTAATTCGAATCAATACTGACTCGTCACAGGCGGAAAGGGCGGAAAGGGTCTCGGCAAGGGTGGAGCCAAGCGTCACCGCAAGATTCTTCGTGACAACATCCAGGGTATCACAAAGCCTGCTATCCGTCGTCTTGCGCGTCGTGGTGGTGTCAAGCGTATCTCAGCCAGTAAGCAATCCTGTCGCGTCGCTTCAATATTTACAGCCTGCTAACATGCCCCTCTCAGTGATCTACGAAGAGACCCGTGGTGTCCTCAAGACCTTCCTCGAGGGTGTCATCCGTGACGCCGTCACCTACACTGAGCACGCCAAGCGCAAGACCGTCACCTCCCTCGATGTTGTCTACGCCCTCAAGCGCCAAGGCCGTACCCTCTACGGTTTCGGTGGTTAAATTCTCCCTCACCTCACTCAATACCGCCGTCCACTCTTACCTTTCGATACTTCAATCTTCGACACTGGTGTTTCGATTCTGATGGATCTCGATGGGCATATGTTACTTTTGATAGTCTATTGCAGACGGTCTAGCATGCTGTTTACGGCAGGGTTTCGCTCATCATCACGTCTTTCATCTTGTCGGCATTCATACTTCGACATCGATCGGTCTTCAATCTGGTCTCGACATACATTCCTCAGCAAACCTTTTGATAGTCTCTTGAAGACAGTCTAGCAGCCTGTTTACGGGCGGGGCTTCTGTGGATCTTGTGTGCTTGGGATTTCACGCGCAGGTTGGGGCTTTGGTGGACATGGTGGTTCCTCTTCATGACACAGTATTTGATTTTCGGCGTTTGGGAACGGTTGGGCTCCTGGTCTGGACTGAATGGGCGTCTGGAAGGAGGGTTTGCGAGACTCATTGAATGACTTGTGAATACGAGATGAATACATTGGCCGAAGGCCGCAAGACCCGCTTTGATTTTAAATGCCTGTGATTGTTCTTGTGACTTTCCCTCGCCTCATCCTTCGACGTGTTGTGATTGTTTTGGTGGGGCGCAGGAAGTGGATCCCTCGTAACTCCCCCACCTCAACATCACCTCCAAGTGAATGATGCTTCAGACTGACTTTTGCTTGCTTTTGCCACGGGAGGCCCTTGTGTACGCTAGAATTGCAGTGCTCCATGCTACGCCCGCCTCCGCCTGTACCCGCTTTTCTGCTCCCGCTTCCACTGTGATTCGTGCTATTGCCTATGTACTTCTGCTGCAAGGCTGTCTCATCAGCTTGCTGGCTGCAGCGGTAAGGGTTTATGATTGGCGTGCGAAAGAAGTCTAGGGTGAGATGAGATGAAGATGGTGCTATTTTTGGTAAAATGTTTCTGTTTTGATAGAGGGGGGGGGAGATTGAGAAGGGTTGAGAAGTGAAATGAGGGGAGATAAGGAGAGGGGTGGATCGGGATTGGGATTGGGATTGGGAGGTAAGGATATAGGGAGTAAGGGTGGACTTTACTTTGTGGTGTTTTGGGTGTGATTGGAGATGATACTGAGAAAGATATGGCCCTTGGCTGGCTGCAGTGGGGGGAGATGAAGATGATGCGAGTATCTTGGCTTTGGGATGCAGCGGGTTGTGTTTCTGTGTGGATGTTTGGGTTATGAGGGATTAGATATCGAGCCATTTATGATTGAATTCGAGGCCTTAATTGAAGAATATTCTTTAGATGTTCAAGGTGCGATAGAGGCACGTTGAGCAAAAGCAAAAAAGTTATTTGGATCTTCTTCGGCAGGGGGGAGCAGCTTCTTCATCTTCACCACCAATCTCCCTTGCTCCTCAAGAAGAGAACTTAAAGAATTACAAAAAAGGTTCATACTTTACAATCAAAGCCACGATTCATATCCCAAGGCAGACAAGAGAGAGGGTGGAGAAAGGGAGAACTTACACAACTCAAGCAGAGCGCGCGCAAACGAGGAGAAGGTAGTCAAACGAGCTCAAGCAGAGGCGCCGACCCTGTATGATTTCCAGATGATCCGATGGTCAAAGTTCCGAAGAGTTTCTAGATGATTCGTAAGTTCCGATGATTTGCAATTCCGATAATATCCAGTTTCCGATGATTTGCAGTTTCCAGTTCGTAGAATGATTCTTTGGTCGCTTCGCGGAGCGCTGGATGATGAGAGGGTTTTTTGGTGTAGTGCTCTGATAAATGTTAGTTGAAGGTAATAGGAAGATGTGTGAATGAAATATGAATCATGGCTTTGATTGAGTATGTTTTGTTGAGGTAATTTGTTATTTTGGTATATGAAGGCGGTAAAGAGAGGAAGGGTATAGACCCACTTTTCGCTAAAGGAGAAGAAAAAGGGGGAAGTAAACATAAGCTTAAGAGGCGCTTTTGGATATGAGAAAAAGAATACTCTATAATATTAGTAGGTTGAATTGATATTTGGTATCGCAAAGTATATCAGCTCAAACTTGTTGTCTAATTAAGGGAATGAATATTGAGAATTGTGGCTTCCAGTATTCAATTGCAGGTTCGAAAGTCCGATACCGGAAACTGAGAAATTGCATTGAGCAACCAAAGACAAAAAAGAACAGCGAAATATCTGAAGGCAAATAGTTTAAAAAAATTGAAGCAGCCGAGCCGATCGATAGGAAGAGAAGAAGAAGAGGGTTTGAGCTTACCAACAGAAGTGCTCTTCGCAGAGCTACAAATGGGATCAGACTGACTGGACGCTAGGGTCCGTACGAAGCCGCAACTTCGGCTGACGCCAGCGCTGACTGCTAGATGTTCTTGTGGTAAGTTGCATGTAGAGTCGGGTGTCGAGCACATGGTTAGATGCGGTTGACGAAAGCCCCTTGCGGGGCATGAGATGATTCTGTGAGAATTGTTAGCAAGTTGCTAAGACGTCGAAACGATGGAATTATCGACGCTCGGCTGCTTGTTTTGCAGAAAATTTCCTTATTTTAATACATATGAGACCTAGGATGGTGGCAGATACCTTGGTGGGGTGGGCGGTGAAAGCTTCGATATTATATATCTACTTGGGCAGGACCAGCAAAAATTTTGAGAGTAGCGAGTAGCGAAGTTCAATTTGAGCAGCCGAGCAGACGAAGCCTTCATTTTGGAAGAAAGAAAGGAGAAATTTTGTACTTACAGAAAAAGGACGCCAAACGGGCTGACCGGTATGAGTAGTGCTCAAGGCACACACGTATGATAGATTTTTGATTGATGAAGGTAACGCGAGGAATGCGAGGGTTGCTTCGTGGCTCGAATTGATTTTGTGAGAATTGGACAGAGAGTTTCCTCAAAGTCGAGTAGTACTGTACACAGATTTGTTAGTAAACTGCGAAAAGTGACTATATGAGTGAATAAGTGAGAACATCGACCCTCGGCTGCTTGGTTTGCAGAAGTATTGCTTATTTTAAGATATATAGACCACAAGGACATAATATATTTTGACTGGGGGAGCTAAGTTTGATATTGCTGCTCTGGCCTAGACGACCTAAATCGATTATTGCAAATTATCAAAAATTGATTTGAGCAGCCGAGCAGTTGATTTTGTATTGAGATAAGGAAATGGATTTGAACTTACGTGATGGGACTCACCACGAGGCTCTTGAAGAAGAGAAGCTCGATCCAGAAGCGTTTGTCGACGGCATTGGTCAGAGTACAATGCCCCCTGACCGCGCTGTGCCAGAGACACAGCAGGCAGCTAGAAGGTAGAAAGTGGAGCTGCATCTGCAACCCCAAGTAGCGAATGGTTCACATGCACTCATGTGATGACTGGCTGGCTGACCCGAAACCTGGAGAACTGGACGGCCTTGGTGAAAAATCTGTCAGCGGAGTGATGAGAGAGCGTCGAGTACGATCCCGTCTGGGTTATTGTCAGATTAGCAGCGCCTTTGGATCTATGGTCGAAGGATTTGACGAGCATAGTGATGAATAAGCTCAAAGATGTATACCTCCGGGTTATTGAATGAGGACGACGTTTTGACTCGACACCAATACAGTTTACTTTCTGTATGGTAGTAATCATAACGTTCTTGCTTATTTGTAACCAAAGCAGTGCAATATCTATAAGAAAGAAAGTTGAAGTCTAATTATATTTCAACTAAAGAAAGCATCTGCTCTATTGGACGGCTGAAGCAAAAGCAAACAAAGGAAGGAAAGAGATCATGAAGAGCTCGATACTCGTGAAACCGAGCTACATAACAACACAGAAGCCTCCCTTATTCTGCAATTCGTGGATCTGCTGGGTTTGCTGGGCAATTGTAGCTTCGAGCAGCTTGTTTTTTGCTGCCTGAGCAGCTTCCATGTTCTCCCTAGCCTTCTGTTGTTCTTCCAGCAACTGTCGCAGGACGTTAGCATCTTGAGCCTCCTTTATTTCCAGCCTCAGCTTGTCAATTTCCTTCTTGTACGAGGCTTCAATCTCCGCTATTCTATCGTTCACCTCTTTACCTGCGGTCGTTTCTTTGAGACTAGCACCTCCTTCCATCTCAGCCTGAATTTGGAGAATGCACGGGGTCTTCATAAGAAGTTTGTTGATGATACGAGTTCCGTCGCTCTTGGTGCCGTCATACTTATCACAAGCGGCACCTGATGCTATCATGTTGCCCCAGAAATCATCTGTTTTCGCAAGTTGATTCATCCTTTTGGTCCCGTCTTGCGTGCTCACCTGGCCCCACATAGTCGTCACCAACGCAACATTACCCATGCTCCTGTTCCCAACGAGGCCTCTGAATAGCTTGATGTTTTTGACAGCTTGGCCACCAACACGAGGGTCGGTAATGCGGTGTAGATACACGATCCCTGAAAGCCTAACTTTTCGGTTTTGTGTGTTTGACAAGTACATAGCGATGATTTCGAGTATATCAGCATCGTTGAGGTCGGTATCGTCGAATCCGGGCGTGTCAATGAAGTGGATGCGTCGACCTTGTTGCTGTAAAGATGCAATGCCAACGTTTTTAGTACCTTACTGATGTTATTATCGACTTGGTATTGATTACACTTGGAATAAGACTGCGCTTACATGAGAATAGATCATGCCCAATCTTCATGTCGACTCCAGCAATGCGACTGATGAACGACGTTTTGCCGGCACCCGTCATTCCCATCACAGCTATTAGAATATCTTCGGGATTGAAACGTGGCAGTGGCAAGTTTGAACCAGACTCCCAAAAGGTAGACGTCGGATTGATGGAAATTGGAGGTTGACTGGAAGTGGTGGAACCCATATTTGCCGCGGCTTCCTCGTATCGCGGAGGGTCCTGGTGGTCCTTGAAATGGATTATTCAGGAAACTATGCACAAAGAAGCTGAGATAAGTAGACACATACTGTAAAATTTGTCCGGGATTTGAAATTCTGAGCGGATTGTCTGTCGGACCTCTTCGTGTATGATCTTTGCGCCTCGTTACCGTTCGCGTTCTCAAAGTACGGCGAGGTATAGTTAGCACCTGCGTGTTCGCCATCCCGTCGGTTCTCATTTTTGGTAGAGGTGAAAAAGCGGCGGACCCTGTGCATCGTGCTGTTCTTTAGCAATGAAGTGCTACTGCAGAGATGACAATTTCAAAGGACTGTAGACTTTCCTTTTATCAAGATGATGTTGGCTCGGGCTAGAACAAACCGCAAGCGGGAAGTTCCTTACCCCAAAACGCGATCAATAAGTTCATCACCCCGTGCCCGTTTTCATTGGCAAAAATGTGTGATGAGCCAAGCATTAGTGTGTTCGAAGTCAGCAAGACGCAGCGAAGCTGAATATCTTTAGCCAATCTTCAACTGTTGCGAAGCAGGCTAGGAAATGTGGCTTGCAAGGCGCCCTACTGGGCATATTTTCACCCAGGCCCGGAGCCTTGTACTACCACACCATCCCGCCTTGAAATACTGGACTTCGAAATTCCACTTCCTGAGTACAATCAGTTTTCTGCCGCTGGTGTTGCACATAATCGAGCGAGCTTCGCCTACTCATTCATTAGACCATTCAGACATGGCAGCCTTTTACCATATATTCATTGCTGTGATGGGTATGACCGGCTCCGGTAAAAGCACATTGATCAAAACTTTGACTGGACAAGATGTTGTGGTTGGCCATGGCCTTCATTCGTGTCAGTTCCAATTCTCGACGGAGATACATACGAACCACAACTAACAGAAATATAAGGCACCGAAAAGGTCGAAGATTATTTTTTCCAACATGACCAATACATTGTACATTTGATCGACACCCCTGGCTTTGATGACACGACAAAATCGGACACAGAAACGCTCGCAGAAGTTGCAACCTGGCTTGCAGCTACCTACAGGTCACAGATTCGACTGACAGGCATACTATACTTGCAGAAAATCACAGATAATAGATTCACGGGTAGCGCAATGAAAAACATCAAGATGTTCAAGAAAATGTGTGGTGAAAGCTGCTTACCAAACGTGGTCCTCTTGACAACGATGTGGGGAGGCAACCCTGAGCAGCTGGCTTTGCAAGACGCGAGAGAACACCAGTTGCAGACCAGTGATGAGCTTTGGGCCGGTCTAATCAGACTAGGAGCTCAAACTCGACGGTACGATGGTACAAAAGAGAACGGTCTCGAAACAGTTGCTGATATCCTCACGCGCCCAAAGATTGTGCTCGATATTCAACGGCAAATTGTTGACGAAGGCAAAAATCTAAACGAGACGACTGCTGGCTTGCAGTTGCGTGAGGATATGGTCAAGGCTGAGGCCGAATTCAAAGAAGAGCTTCGCCTAGCTCGGGAAGAGATGGCCGAGGCATTGCGCCAGAAAGATGCGAGATATGCTGAGGAGCTGAGAAGGGACACAGAGCGTTTGGAAGCCAAGTTGATTCAGATGGATAACGACAGGAAGATACTGGAGGGGAATCTTCAGCAGCAAATGGTACAGCATCAAGCGATTGTACAGCAAATGGCATCAAATCAAAGCACCAAGTGGGCCATACTTGGCGTTGGTGTAGGGGTATTGACCGGTGGATTAGGAATGCTTGCTGGCATGGCAATCGCAGGAGTTGGAGCAACAGGAGGTATGGCGGTGACAAGCCTCACTGCTCTTTCTGCAGCCCAGATGGCAGGCGAGCTGGGTAAACGAGCCGTCATGAGTGCTACCCAAGGAGCATTAGAGGTAGGCTCAACAGTTTTGAGGGAAGCTGGTCCTCAAATTGCAGCTCATGCAATTACAGCTGCAATTAGACCACAATCTCGACTACCATGATTCGCATATATTGCGACGTTGAAGAGTATTCCATCTCGCAGGCTGTCAATTATTCGAATAATTAGAAGCAATTATATCCTGCTGTGGACCCACTTAGTTTGTCCAGCACGGGTTGAGATATGATTGACCCCTCCAGTCCCTATTGAGCGGAACTTCTTCTGATGACATGAGCGGAACTATGGCTACCATCAAGGAGGAACGTATAGCTAGCTGTAATGCAAGGTATAGCGTCCAAGATTAACACTCTGGTCGGAAGATAGAGATTTGCGAAATGGAGACTGACTGAATTTCTGGAAGACTTTCAACGAGGTCGTTCCCTCCACCCCTCATTAAACATTTGTCCGAGTCGACAGCAAGCGCACGGAGACACAATAAAAGTATTTGCATACTTGGCCTGAGGAGATCGTCAAACGTATGCTTCTACGAGTATGTCAAAAATCCTGCGGAGCGATATCCGTCCATCATGTGTCCAACCCGAAACGTCTGAGCCTCGACAACCAGCACAACCCAAGGGCATGGCAACCGCGTGCAAAGCCACGCGACCTGGCTGGACATTCCTTTCTAGGATAGTTCCTGGAACGCTGTCAAGAATTTGATATTATTCAAAGCGTGATTGCCTTGTTAGAGTATTCCGAAAATCTGGACGACTCGAGGGTGCGGAGTCAGCGCGTATGAGTGGAGATCTGGCAAATAACATCCAACCCACTCTAGCATCATCTTCAGCTACTGTATGCACAATCCTTGGTTGATGTTACACATTGTATGAGGCATTTATTTCAGGGAGCATTTTTGGCAGCAACGAGCCAGATTTTGGGATGGAAAATACCATGGAAAACATCGTGTTTTGACGGTGGTTCACTAGCGTGCTGGGATGTACGATGAGGGATTTCATTCCACAAAGCTTCACGACACTGATGACCGCCGCAATCACATTTCTCAATATCAGATCCCCATACCAAGGATGGCGGAGTCCATTAGCCTTCGCAAACCGTGCTTCGTCCCCGGTATATCAGCACAGACGCAGAAGTAATCACCGAGGACACTGCAGTTCTCCTCGATCCTGCCAATCAAGATGCTGAAAATTGGACCCTTTGGTTTTTGACGGCTGTCGTTTTAGCGTACCGGACGATGAAAAGAGCTTGTCGAGACGGCGTTGGCTGCCAGAGCTTACTTGTTATGGCTTGGCATGAGCGATTTACACCTTCATCAGCCTTTTGGTCATGGTGTGAAGTTGTCAAAAGAGGCATGGACCGTAGGGATCGCTGGAATTCGTGAGGATCTAGTAGTCAAACTTTATCCTGAAGCATTGCCACATGTCAAATTGGAAGTTCTTTAAAAAGAACATCAGCCTGTTGTTTTCCTAGTTTTTCAATATCTCATTTTCGAAGGAGGCCTCGACATTGCATTGTGCTGCGTCTTCACAGCTCTTTGGTTGTTGACTTCCTTCTATATTTCTTTCGATTTAAGCCAATCCGGTAACAGAGGGTCTATCTCTTGCCACTTGCCACTTGACCTTTCATTCAAATTTTTGTTTCCCACCCCTCATTTCTCGTCAGTTGACATCTCTCGAGCAATAATTGCGAAGATGGTCGAGTTTCAGGATGAGAAGCAACCGGCTTGGCGCGTCCAGTGGACGGATAACGATGTAGAGGCTGGCGCTTCCAGACCTCGTGCAAGTTTTCACCGCTCAAATTCGAACATTTCAATCAATAGCATGCATAGCAGAAGAGCGTCCATCGACCCGGCATCAGCACTTCCAATTCAGTACAGGACTGTCTCTTTCCAGATTGCAGAGTCAAAAGAGAAGAGCGCAGCTGAAATTCAAAAGGCGAAAGACTCAGCCGCAAAGGGTATGTGTATTCCATGATAGCTTCCGTTCTACGCGCTCATGCTTCATCAGAACTTTCGAATCTTGATTGGCACACCGAAACCCCGAACGAAATCTACACACGCCTTTCTAGTTCTCCAAGTCAAGGTCTCTCCGTGGATCAATGCAAAAGGCGTCTCACCGAGTATGGAAAGAACACCCCATCTCCGCCACCTACCCATCTCTTTCAGCAAATATTTGGATACTTCTTCAAGGGCTTTGGATCTATTCTCCTTGTTGGCTCTATACTTGTCTTCGTATCATGGAAGCCTCTGGGTCAGCCTCCGGCGCAGGCAAATTTGGCGCTTGCGATTGTCCTGCTTGCTGTATTCTTTATCCAGGCTGCTTTCAACGCTTGGCAAGATTGGTCTTCGTCTCGAGTCATGGCCTCAATCACGACTATGCTTCCTGATGACTGCTTGCTTCTCCGAGACGGTACTCAGGTGACAGTAGCCGCAAGCGACATTGTTCCTGGTGATATCTTATACATCAAGGCAGGCAACAAGCTACCCGCTGATGTGCGCTTCGTGGAAATTTCTTCCGATGCAAGGTTTGATCGATCGATTCTCACTGGTAAGAGTTCTCACTCCAAATCTTAACAGAGCCAGCACTGATCAAGGAATCTAGGCGAATCACTTCCACTCCAAGGAACCATAGACAGCACGGACGACAACTACCTGGAGACGAAGTGCATTGGTCTTCAAGGAACACACTGTATATCTGGCAGCGGCATGGGTATTGTTGTTTCCACAGGAGACAATACCGTCTTTGGCAAGATCGCGAAGATGACGAACGCTCCTAAGAGCGGCTTGACTCCTCTGGAGAGAGAAATCCTGAACTTCGTCATCATTATTTGCTCCATAATGCTCACAATGATCATCATTGTCCTCATCGTTTGGTATTTTCCCCAGCATTGACTCGATCTAGTCTTCAAATGTTGACGTTTCTAGGGCTGCTTATTTGCGCAAAAAACACCCTGGCTGGATCAACGTTCCGACTCTGATCGTCGACTGTGTTTCTGTAGCGATTGCCTTCATCCCTGAAGGTCTTCCCATCGCGTTGACAGCATCTCTCACCATTACCGCGAATCTTATGCGCAAGAACAAGATTCTATGCAAGTCTTTGAAAACTGTGGAAACGCTCGGCTCCGTCAGTGTTATCTGCTCTGACAAAACAGGAACACTTACCAAGGTACGTGCTGCTCTACTCCGAGTTTGGACTATATGCTCACAATTGTTCAGAACAAGATGCACGTCACTGAGTGCTCGATCGGCCTACAGAACATGGACCCTCAATGCACCAGGGACGAAATGATGCACCGCCGCAATGAGGGTAAAGGATTCAATGCCGTGGACCAACTCCGGGCGATTGCCGGCTTGTGCAATTCGGGCGAGTTCGATGCTGCCACCAACCACCTCCCTCTTCACGAACGGAAAATCAATGGAGATGCCACTGATCAGGCAGTGTTGAGGTTCTCCGAGTCTCTTGGACCTGTCTCAAAACTTCGCCAGATGTGGAAGAAGACCTTTGAGCTCGCTTTCAACAGCAAGAACAAATACATGATCAGGACTTTAGAACTCGCCGAAAAGGAGGGGCTTGACGTCGCCTTGCCTTCTACTGAAGCTGCTTCATTCCGTCCTGAGGATACGTAAGTGTTCCATCGCTTTGCTTGAAGAATCCTACTGATTTTTCAAAGTCTCTTGACAATTAAGGGTGCTCCTGATGTCTTGATCGGCCGTTGCTCAAAATATACCAGCATCGAAGGCGAGAGCAAGGTTCTTGACAATGAAACACTTGCAAAGATCGAAAACATCAAGAATACATGGTCTTCGCAGGGCAGGCGTGTGATTCTCTTGGCCCGCAAAACTATTTGCAAGGAGCAGATAAGAGAGCTTGCAACCTCTGGAAACTTTGAGGATGAGATCATGCACCATGCTCGCACTGGTCTGACTTTCGTCGGTATTGTCGGTATCGTGGACCCGCCTAGGGACGAAATTCCATCTGTGGTCTCTACCTTACGGGGGGCTGGAATCCGTATTTTCATGGTCACTGGTGATTTTGCTCTCACTGCCCAGGCCATTGCAGCTGAATGCGGTATCATCACGAACCCACCTGACAGGGTCAAAAGCATCGAAGCTCTCTCCCGAGATTATGCCGCGTCGACCTCCGATTCCGACCACGAGAAGCATAGCAAAGACGCCATCGACATTTCTTCTGATGTCAAGACCTCGATCGTTTTAAGTGGTCCTGAGATGATCACTCTCAATGAGTATCAATGGGAGCAGTTGTGCAAATATGATGAGATTGTCTTCGCTCGTACAACCCCGGAACAGAAGCTCCGCATCGTCCGCGAATTTCAGGGCAGAGATGAGATCGTCGGTATGACAGGTGATGGCGTCAACGACGCCCCGTCACTCAAAGCTGCTGATATTGGCATTGCCCTCGGAAGTGGTTCAGACATCGCCATTGAGGCCGCAGATATGGTGCTTCTCGAGTCATTCAGTGCCGTCGTTGAGGCTGTGCAATACGGAAGAGTCGTCTTCGACAACTTGAAGAAGACCATCGCTTACCTCCTGCCTGCTGGGTCGTTCTCCGAATTCTGGCCTGTCATGACCAACGTCATCTTCGGTCTGCCTCAAGTTTTGTCGTCCTTCCTCATGATCATCATCTGCTGTTTCACCGATTGCGCCGCCGCGACCGTCCTCGCCTACGAAGCGCCCGAAGCCGACGTCCTACTCAGAAAGCCCCGCAAGCCAAAGACCGATCGCCTCGTGGATTGGCAATTGATGCTCCAAGCCTACGGTTTCATTGGTATCCTCGAGACATTGACCTCATTTGCCATGTCTTATTGGTACCTACAACGTAGCGGCATCCCTTTCAGCAATCTCTGGTTCCGCTATGGCAGCCTGCCTGACACCATCGATCAAGACTATGCCAATCAAAAGCTCAACGAAGCCTCTAGCATCTACTTCATCAACCTCGTCGTCATGCAATTCTTCACGCTCATGACGATCCGTACCCGTCGTCTTAGTATATTCCAACATCCACCAGCATTCAACAAGATGACGCAGAATCTGTATCTGTTCCCAGCTATCGCGTTCGCGCTTTGCATGGCTATCTTCTGGCTTTATATCCCGGAGCTGCAGAGTACGCTTAATACGAGCAGAGTCCCGGCTGAGCATTTCTTCCTGCCAGCCGCTTTTGGAGTTGGTATCTTGTTCTTGGATGAGGCTAGGAAATATTTTGTGAGGAAGTGGCCTGAGGGCTTCTTCGCCCGCATTGCTTGGTAGTGAGGAGTGAGAATCTTGTGATACCTTCTTTTGTGTCATGTACTTAGCGGTATTGCGAGAGTTGAAATTTTAAAAGTTGGGTAGTGATACCAATATTAAGCTGTGGCATGAAAATCCCGAAATGGCGTCTTCTGTCGTGAAACAATTTACTCACTTGCAATCCCAGCCGAGGCCGCACAAGGTCTTGCGAGATAATGCTCCGTTCAAGCTTCTTCACATGACTTTGGTGAGCGAGTAATAAGACTTTATTAACTTTTCTCTCTAACTTCTCCTCATTGTGAACATGATTGTCCGAAATTAAATTCCCTCTCAGCGCCATCCTTAGTTTTTCCAAAAGACTATTCCACTAAGTTGACTAGAGTGGAACCGGATTCTCCTCCTCAATAATAGCAGGACCCGCAACAATAGTCTCATCCGTAGCATTGGTCGCAGACTTCGTAAGCACCACATAAACCTGCCCATTCAAAAACGGCGGAATCACAACATGGAAAAAGCCCGTGCGAGGCCCAACATCCGCCGTAACAATTACAGGATCCCCACTCGTAAGGAAAGCCGCATAGATCGTCACGCCATTCTCATACGAGTACTCAGGCGCCGAAAGGACAACCCCATCGCCGGTTTTGTAGGGCGGATCATAGTTCAAGACTTTGAGCTCTGAAAAGCCCTTGAATGGCGGCTGTGGGTTGCTGGATGGACAGGCTTTGAAGTAGGGGCGTAGAAGTGTCAAGACGGCGTTGGGGGTGAGCGGGGTGTCGAAGATTTTTGGGGTGGGGGACTGATGGAGGGCTGAGCGGAGCCAGGAGTTGTGGCGGGCTTCGACGGTCATGATGGAGGCGAGTTGGCCG
>Ga0247778_1000974_pt1 | contig 17795 bp, 19 predicted proteins | sample UWRJL049202B5_FD_179939 | JGI IMG/M metagenome (GOLD analysis project Ga0247778, IMG submission 179939) | Plant litter microbial communities from Arlington Agricultural Research Station in Wisconsin, United States - UWRJ-L049-202B-5 | ecosystem: Environmental > Terrestrial > Plant litter >... | reverse complement strand
CACGATTTCCTCGTCGCCCGAGATGTCACCCTCGATGGTGAGCCCTTCTCCAATCACCGTGCCTGCCATCCGTGTCGCCTCTTCCGTTGCTGAGAAAATGATTCAGCGGCGCTTCTGAGCCGTGCCGAAATCGAGCTCGAACTCCGTCTCGAGCCGCACCGAAACGCGCGCTCCAGCTTCGATCGAGACTTCTGCGCCGCGCAGTTCACCGTGCACTCGTGCCGAGCCGCGCACGGCGATCGCGCCACTCGCGCGGGCATCGCCCTGCAGGCTCCCGGCGATGTCCAGGCTCTCGCCGCTGAGGTTGCCTTCGACGCTCCCGCCTTCGGCGATCTCGGCGTCGCCGGTCAGATTGACGTCACCCTTGACCGCGCCCTCGACGCGCAGCGTGCCGCTGCCACTGATGCGACCGGTAATGCGCGTGCCAGTGCCGACAACGCTGAGTTCGAGAGGGTGCCGGGGCATCGGAGTGGGGCGGAACGCTAATACCATCCTGCCGGATTTGAAACACTGCTCGCTGTTTTTGTTGGTCTCGCCGCGTTTGTCGCCTTTGCTGCTTTTGCTTGTCGCTTTTGCTGCAGGGCTCCTCAGCGCGGAACCCTCGCCGCGAGGATCTCGGCGGCTCGCGGCACGGAACGGTACAGCGCGCGGGCATACAAGCGGCGCTTCTCGGCATGCGGAAGATCGCCGGTCCGACCCTGGGTCGCGGCCGACAAGAGCACGGCCGCGGCGACGCTCACGTTCAAGCTCTCCACGAAGCCGCGCATCGGGATGCGCACGGCGCGCTTGGTGTGGCGGAGGAGCGGTTCGCAGATCCCGTCGTGCTCGTTGCCCAGCAGCAAGGCGAGCCGTGGGATGTGCGCCAAATCGGGCGGCGTGAGTTCGCCCTCGGGATGGGTTGCCACCAATTCGTAGCCGCGTTCCAGCAGGTGCCGTGCGGCGCCCTCGGGGGTCTTGTGGTCGTGCACCTCCAGCCAGCGCTCCGTGCCCTTGGTGATGCGGCGCGCGATCATGAACGACTCCACGCGCGCCACCACGTGTACGGTCGGCACCCCGAACGCATCACAGCTGCGCATCACGGCTGAGCCGTTGTGCGGATCGTGCGGCGCGTCCAGCAGCACCGTCACGCTCTCCAAACGCTGTTCGAGCACCGACTGAATGCGTGCATTTCGTTCGTCGCTGGCGAGCGGTCCGAGCGTCTCGATCACTTTATCGGCCGTCCAAGCCGTGTTCCACGGCTCTCCCGGCAAACTTTCGGCCAATTCGGCCCCGACCTCTTCACTCGCGCGTCTCATAAGGGCCGGATATTGCACTGTTTGGCGCGGGGCGCCCGAGCTCCGCGCGGGGCTCGGCCGATTCGAGAATTCAGCGGCCCAGTGCCATGGCTCGCCCCCCGCCCGGCGTGCTTCCGGACCTCGGGGGGTTCCCTGACCCCTGAACAAGCATTATCTTGCCGCGCGTTACCCCGTCACAGTCTCAGCCACAGCGCATCACAGCCACAACGCAGGAGAGCGGTCCCAATGGCATCCGATAAGGTTCATGTTTTCAACGACCTCAACTTCGAGCAGGAAGTCCTGAAATCGACAGTTCCGGTCCTGGTGGATTTCACGGCGACCTGGTGCGGCCCCTGCAAGCAACTTTCGCCCATCATCGATCAGCTAGCGGGCGACCTGGATGGCTCGGTCAAAGTCGGCAAGCTCGATATCGACGATTCGCCGATCACCGCTGGCAAGCTCGGTGTTCGCGGTGTGCCCACGGTGATGGTGTTCAAGAATGGCGAGCGTTCGGCTCAGCATGTCGGCCTCACCACCAAGGCCAAGCTCGCTGATCTGGTGAAAGCCTGAGCGAAGCCGCGCGGGCGCGTCAGAGCCCGAGCCACGCCGCAGCGCGTCGCTCGGGCTCGAACGCGTCTTCGAGCGCGTCGAAGCGAGCGAGCCGCTTCCGCAAGCGGCTGTACTGGCTGCCGGTAGGGGTGATCGCTTGCGCCAACGCGCTGTTCGCGCTCGCGTTGTCTCGCTACGTTCACGCGGTCCTCGCGCTCGGCGCCGGGGCGCTGTTCTATTTCGCGACGCTGCGTCGGTTCATTGCGCAAATGCGTGACGAGCCCCGTCCGCGTTGGATCACGCGCGGCTTCGACGAACCGCTGTTCGTGCATTTCGGGGCGAGCACCTTGGTGTTGCTGCTCAGCCCACTGCTTGCGCTGCTCGCGCTCGGCGCCGTTCGGGGCGCGCTGGCTCAGGCCGGCTTCGAGTACTTTCGGCTGAGCCTCGGCTACCTGTATGCGCTCGGCTCGTTGCTATCGGCCTGGGCGATCTGGATCGAGCGTCGTTTCGTACGCGTTCGGCGCATGGACGTGGCCATCGCCGACCTGCCCCCGGAGTTCGACGGTTATCGCATCGCGCAACTCAGTGATTTGCACGTGGGCAGCTTCGACCCGAAGTCGCGCGCGCTGGAGTGGGTCGCGATCACGAATGCGCTCGAACCGGATTTGGTGGCGGTAACGGGCGATCTCGTGACCAGTGGGCGCGGCTTCTATCGCGATGTGGCCGATGCCCTCGGCGCGCTGCGCGCCAAGGATGGCGTGTTCGTGTCGATGGGCAACCACGATCTATCGAACAACGATGAACTCACGCGGCTCGTCGCCGAACATGGATCGACCGTGCTGCGCGACTCGTCCCGCGTCATCCGTCGCGGCTCGGCCGTGTTGAATGTGGCCGGCAGCGATGGGCGCATCGCCACGCCGGCCGAAGTCTTGCGTTCGCTCGAGCAGTGCGCGCCGAGCGCGCCGGTCGTGCTGCTTGCCCACTACCCGTGGATCTTCGAGGCGGCCGCCGCCGCCGGTGTGGACTTGATCCTGACGGGGCACACTCATGGTGGGCAACTGGGCGTGCCGTTCTTCGGTCAGCGTTGGAACCTCGCGCGCCTCACCGGCCAACGTTCGCGAGGTTTGGTGTTCTCCGGAAAAACCGCGATGTACGTCAACGCCGGCTTGGGCACGACGGGCCCGCCGATGCGCTTGGCCGTGCCGCCGGAGATCGCGCTGATCACGTTGCGCTGCGCCCCCGCCAATTGATTTGACGATGGGGGCCGCGCCGGCTCCTCGACCGCGCCGCCGAAGGCTGCGACGGCCCGCACCGTTCTCACGTGACCATCAACAACCGGTCGGCGCTCGCGCTGGCGCTCGACGTTGATTGAAAGTAACCTGCTGGCTCGGAGTCGGGGTCCCCTTCGCTCGCGCGAGATCGGAGTTTTCGGGATGTGGATCAGAATCGGATCGTTCGCGGTCAAGCCCAGCGAAGTCGAGCGCTTGAAACGCACGTACAACGGCGTTGCCGTGCCCAAGGTGCGTGCGTGTGACGGCAACCTCGCTTGCCTGTTGCTCGAGCCCGCCGTCGCCGGCGAAGCCTTCCGCGTGATCACGATTTGGGAAACGCGAGCGGCCGCGGACGCCTACGAGGCGAGCGGTTCGGCCGCCGAAATCGTCTCACTGGTGCGTGATTGCTTCGCTGGGCCACCCGTCTTGGAAAGCTACCAGTGTGAGAGTCGCGGGGGGCTGCCGAGCTGAGCGGGCCACGTCACTCGGCGTTGCCCACCTTGGATCACGCACGCACACGAAAATGAGTCGCGCGACTTTCGTGCACTAGGCGCACGTTGGAAAGACGAAGCGAGTTTGTTAGCTTGATGCATTTCATGCCTAGGCCCATTGCCGAACCGGTTCCTGGAGCACGCGCGCTATTCGCGTTTCATTTCGCACTGCTCTCGTGGTGGGCGTTCGTGCAGCTTTACTACCGCATCGCACCGCGCTTCGTGAAAGCCGATCCGACGTTCTGGATGGGTGTCGTGAGCCTCGGCCTGATCGCGCTAGCGCTGGTCCTGACTACGCGCTTCGCGCGTGGCCGGCGCGGGACGGCCTCGGAAAGTGCGGCGCGAGTGGCGGCCGCGCTTGCGGTCGTGGATTTGGTCGGCGAAACGTTACAATTCGCTCCTCGTCTCGGTTTGCCGGCGCTGATGCCCAGCGATAAGAGCACGACGGAGTTGTTGGTGCGCGGCACCTGGGCCAGCTGCGAATTTGCCATGCGCGGCGCGATGTTCATCGCGCTCTGGCGGGCTCAGGCCGATGTCGACAGACGCATCGTCGCCCTCTTCTGCACGCTGATCGGCGTGAACTATCTCGCGGCCGCGCTCTCGTTCTTGCGCGCTCTCGGGCCGTTCACCGAATTTTGGCGCGGGCTGTCCGCCACGGCTCCGGCGGGCAAGCTCGCGCTCGAGATCAGCATCTTTTGGATGGCCATCCTCGTTTACCTCAGCTGGCGCGCGGCGAGGGGCTTACACCCAGTAAGTTCTGCTGAGCGCCGCCAGCTTCCTGTCTGACGCTCAATCGCCGTCGGCGATTGCCGCCGCGATGCCGTCGCCGTCCAAAAGGTAGATCGAGCACCGAAATTCCGGCGTGACCTTGGCTGGCGATCGGTACACGCGGCGGAACGCCCGTGGGTAACGTTCGAAGCTCTGGAACGCGAGATTTCGGTGTTGGATGGCGACCAGGCGCACGCCGCGCTGATAAAACCGCTGCACGGCGAGTAGCCGCGCGTGCAGGCTCCGCGTTTCGCGAATGGCCGTGATGTCATCGAAGAGGGGACGGTTGGGGTACAGAAAATAGCGACTCAGCGCCTGAACCACGACCACATCCGGGTCTTCCCAACGTAGCGTCAGGTAATCACCTTCGGCCACGTTCAAAACGGGTGGGCCTCGATGAGCTTCCAAGATGGCGCGCGCGCCTTCGTATTGGGCGGCGGGCAAGTGCTCGCCGAGCAGCTCGAAAGTGTCCGGCCACTTGACGAACAGCAGGATACACAGCGCGCTGGCCAAGAGTGGCGCAGCCGCCTTTCGCAAGAGCGGCGTGGCCCACGGCCAGGCTGGCGCCGCAGACGCGAAAAACATCACCGCCCACGGGACCGCGTACTCGCGCATGCGGATGGCGCGCGCGCTCAGCACGAGACCGGTGAGCGCCGCGCCCAGCAACACGCACATACTGAGACTTTGCCGTTGCCCCCGAAGCGCGCGCACGAATACCCAAGCGGCGGCGGCTAGGAGCGCGACGGGCGCGGCGAGAAACTCCGGATTTGCCGTCAAGTAAGCGAGCGGCACAGGCCCGAACTCGCGTAGGCCGGGGTACAGACCTGCCGGATCCAGGTTCATGTACGCGACATGAAACCAGAGGAAGCGGAAGGTCGCGGCGCTGCCATTCATGTAGGGGTTCAGCACGAGGCCGAGGGTGAGACCGAGCAGCGTGAACAGCGGCTCGGTCAGCTGCACACTTTGCAGTGCGTCTCGGCGAAGCAACCAGGCCGTGAATAGACAGCCGACGTGCAGCGGCAACAAGATCAAGCCGCCTTGGTAAGACAGCATTGCGGCGTAGCTGACCAGGACAATCGCGAGCCGCCTCCGGTGTTCGTTCGGAGTGAAGAACGCCGCTTGCAGGAATAGGACCGACAACACGACCAGCCAGTTTCCTCCGCGCAGCATCAAGTAGCGCCAATCCTGATTGGCGAACAAAAGTGGCAGAAAACACCAGACCCAGGCGAAGCCCACCCTGCGCGCGAGCAAGAACCAGTACACGGACAGGGGGACGGCAACGAAGAACACGAGCGTCGCCAGCTTCAAGCCCCAGACTGCGCTGGGCAGAGCGGCGAACGGTGCGAGGAGCAGGTGGAAGCCGAAATAGTGGTCGACTGGCCACTTTCTCAAAATCGTCCAGGGCACGCGCGCCACCAGCTCGCTGCGAAAATGGCCCCGGGCGATCTCGCGCGCGACCGCGAAATGGTAGTAGCTGTCGGCGCTGGCTTGATAGTCGAAGCGCGAAAGGATCAGTGAACCGGCGTAGAGCACGGAAACCACGCCGACGAACAGCGCGCCCAGCTTTCCCTTCGAGACTTCGCTGTTCATGTCAACGCACCGGCGCGTCGAGCGGCATCGTGTTGCGGCAGGTGAGCGCTCCGCCGAAGCGGGATTGGCTCGTGTTCAGCTTCCAGGTCGCCCGCCAACGTTCGAGCGACCAAAGCTTGCCGCGAGTGACGAGCCAGATCGACGCGTAGTATTCGCGCAGCGAGGCGTCGGCCAATGCGCTCGGTCCCAGGCGTGTGGCCTCGGGATAGCCGAGCGGAATGCAACGTCTGCCATGGCCTGGCTTCCACGGATGGAGCTTGGGATCGGGCGCCAAGCGAGCGATCAGCGGATCGGACAGACCGAAGTAGTCGATGATGAAAACCTGCGGACCCGCGAAGAAGCCGCGGTAGCCGATTGCGCCGGCGATCCGTGTTTTGTCGGGAGTTTGGGACCACTGCACGCCGAGTACCGCCCAGGGGTGCGTCGGGTTCGCTCCCAGCCCGACTCGCCGCCAGTTGCTGAAAGGGCCGTAAAATGCGCGTTCGTCGCACACGCCGTCGAGGCAGGTGTCGGAGACCGAGAGTTCGCCGATCGTCGCTGGCGGCAAGGGTGCGGACCAGATCGGCGTGAGTGAAAAGCAGGCGAGGCCGAGGGCGGCCGCACCCAGCGCGAGTTGAGTGGCCAGGCGCGGCACGGGCAGCAGGTCGATCAGCGCGAGTACTGCGACGAGCACGGGGGCCGATAAGAAACGGCCCGCCATGAAGTCGCCGCCGATCCAAACCACGTAGCCGATGTAGAGCGCGGCGCCCGCGCAGAACGCGCGCAGGGGTGCCGTTCCGCGCAGTAGGCCCAAGGGCAAGCCGGCGAGCAGCAACACCAAGCTCAGCGGATCGTTCCACGTGGGTTGCAGTAAATAAGCAAGCCCATGTTCGAGCAAGGCCGACCGAGACAACGTAGTGCCCAGTTTGGCGATCGCCGTATTGGGCACGAACGAGCCATAATATACGAGCGAAAACAACTCCCACGCGACCAATGGGCAGAAGCCGAGCAAGAGCGGCTTCGAACGCTTCAGCCAGCTGCCCGCTTGCGCTTTCGCCAAAACCAGCAGCGGCGGAGCGAACAAGAGCAGCAGATCCAGGCGGTTGAGCGCAGCGAGGCAGGCGAACGTGCTGGCCTTGAGCAACGATGGTGAGGTTTTCCGCAAGGCCTCGCGCCAAGCCAGCACGAGCAGCAGGTGCGTGAGCGGATTTTCCAGCCCCGAGGTCGAGAATTCGACGAAGCTTTTGGACAACGCCAGCGTGCCAGCCACGGCAGCGACGAAGGGCTCGGGGCGGTCGCTTACCCAGACGATGACCACGAGGCTCGAGGCACCGGTGAGGACGCTCAAGACGAGTAGCGACCAATAAGCGTCGTGAATGATTGAGCGAGCGACAATCATCAATAACAGCCAGAGCGGGTGCGTGTAGACCTGCACCCGCTCCGCCGGATTCCAGCGCAGCCCGCGCAGCGACAAGAAATTGTCGACCACGCGCGCGCTGATGAACGCGTCGTCGCAAATCCAAGCCACATGGACGACCGCCAACAGCGTGATCCCCGCGAAGACCCAATATGGCCAGCGGCGAGGCCCGAAAGCCGCCCTGAGCTGAGCGGCCGCGCGAGTTAGGCCGGGGTGTGGCAACAGGCTTCGATGTTGTGCCCGTCAGGATCGAGCACGAACGCGCCGTAGTAGTCAGCGTGGTAGTGCGGCCGCAGCCCCGGCGGGCCGTTGTCTTTGCCGCCGGCCGCGATGGCGGCCTTGTAAAAAGCATCCACCGTTTTGCGATCGGGAGCTTGGAACGCCAAATGGACGCGTGGCTTCTGCGGGCTACCTTCGTGGATCCAAAAATCGGGCTTGGGGGGCACGCCCATGCCCAGCACGACGGCGCCGCCGGTAAACTCTGGCGGCACTTCCATCAACACCTGGTAGCCCAGCGGCGCCAACGCTTGCTCGTAGAAGCGACGGCTCTTGGCTGCATCACTCACGTCGAATCCGGTGTGATCGATCATAGTGCCTCACTAGCATAGCGTGGCGCACACCGGCACGACCATGCTGCTTGACCAGGGATCTAGATCGGCTTAGCGGGGAGCGGGTGAGCAGCTTCGGACTTGGCCCGCTTCAGGGCACACGCTTGCCCGTCGGCCGGGCATGGCTGACGGCATTGCTGTTTGCGCTCGTCGCGTGTCGCTCGACACCCGCGACTTCGCCCAATCAGCCAGCGCCCGCAGCCGCAAGTCCCGGGTCTGCCCCCGGTCCGGACTCGCGAACCGAAGCGCGTCCTCCAGTGGCCACCGAGAGCGCACTTCCCAACCGCGTGGGGGCATTGGGCAGCACGCGTGGCACCGTGGCCTGCGGCGACTCGCGTTGCCGCGTGCCCGGCGAGATCTGCGTCCTGCTCAGCTCTCCGGCGAACACTCGGGCTCCTTCCTGGCAGTGCCTGCCAAGCGATCGAAAGCTCGACGACGAGCAACGGTTCGCTTGTGACGATGCTTCTGATTGCGCTGGCGGCCAAGCGTGTTGCCTGGGCCTCGAGTCTGCATTCGTGGCCTATGGTTGCAGCCCGCGCTCGGGAGCCCGAGCCAATTGCGCGCTCGAGAGCTGCGTCGCAGAGGGCGGCTTGCCGTGTCCGGTGGGCCAGGCTTGCCGCGCGGGCACCTGTGCGCCGGCCGATGCCCGGGCCACCTGCACCGGTGACCAGCGCTGCCCCGCGTCCGCTCCGATTTGCGTGTGGGCGAACGCGAACGCTCGCTGCGCGAGTGACTCACCGCTCGCCGAGCTCAGCGCGCCTAGGCCGAAGCAGCTGCGCATGAGCTGCGCTTCGAACGAAGACTGCGGCGCGGGGCTGCGTTGCTGCACGAACGCGCTCGGAGATGCCACGAGTTGCCGCGTCGCGTGCGATCTCGCGAACAACCTGCAGCTCTGTCGGCGCGATGCGGATTGCCGCGGCGCGAACTCCGCGAAGCGGCGCTGCCTGCCGGCACAGACGGTAAATCCAGGGCATTTCCCGGACTGGGTTCGCGCATGCGCTGCTCCTTGAGTGTGAGCTGGGCCCCCTTAGGAGTCGACTGCTGCGTGGGCGATCGCGTAGGCTTGAGCGATGGGCAGGGTCGTGTAGTCCGGCTCGACCAGCTTGCCATTCGCTTCCGCGTCCTGCATCACCTTCATCAGCCGCAGCACCTTGTGGATCTTTCGTTGCCCGATCCAACCGGGCTTGGTCCACGGGTGCACCCGGAACGCGCCGCCCGGTTGGCCGTACTCGGCAGAGGTGAGCATGGCCGCGCCGTGGCTGAGCACGGCCATCACGTGCGCGTCCGTACCGTCGGGCTGGCTCCAAATAATCAGCACATCCCCGGCCGCGTAGCGATCCGTTTCGCTCGGGTTTTCTGCCACGGTGGCGTTGACCAGCGCCGAGATGTTCTGGCCTACGCGCCAGCTCGAGAGCTCGTTGCGGTTGATGAACGGCGAGCGACAGCCCATGCGAAACAGCAGCCAGTGCGCGAGATCCCCGCAGCTGGAATAGGCCTTTTGCATGGCGCCGACGTCGCGACCTTCGCTGACCTGCCGATAGACCGGATCGTTTTCGCTACGCCCGCCTGTCCAGCGGCCGCAGGCGTAGTTCAAGAACTCGGTCGCAAAGCCGCGCGCGGTATCCTCGGAAAACATGGCCGCCGACTCCCGCACGCAAGTCTAAATCGAAGCCCGCCGGCAAGCCATGGTCATTCGTCTCGTCGAGCGCTACCCGCCGCGCGGAACGAGCGTGCCAGGCGCGCGGTAAACGTCGCTCGGCAGCTCGAGGTCGGGTTCGAAGTGGCACTTCATGGTTCGGTACTGCACGGCATTTGCGTCCGCGTTCGAGCGAAATAGCCAGCTGTGTTCCAAATCTTCCAACAGCAAAAGCACGCGCTCGCGCCGTAGAGCGGCGTTGTCGAAAGCGAGCTCATCCGCGTCGAAAGCGGTCGCGCACGAGTTTTCAGGCGCACCGTACAATACGGCGCCTGCGCTCAAGAATAGCCGCGGCGGATCGGAATTGTCCGTAATCAAGATCGGGTGTCGGGTGCCAGGCAAATAGGCCGCGTCGATGCGCGGCGTCGTCGCGAGCACGCTTTCCGCGCAGCGAGCGGGGCGATCGGCCAGATTGGCTTGGGTCGGCACCGCCACCTTGGGGCCCATCACGTTGCCGGTGGCGCGAAAGGCATAGTACGCGGCGTCGGCATGAGCGCCTTCACCGGCTTGCGCCTGCACGTACAGACCGGATGCGTTACCCAGGTAGGCGATGTTACTGAGCAGGTTCTGCCCGAAGGCGCTGGGATCGGGCAAGGCCGTCGTCTCGGCGTCGAACTCCCAATCAGCGCCGACTCGTCGCGCGCGTGCAACCGCGGTGCCGCGCCCGAAGAGCATCAGCGGCACGTGCGTGTCCGCGCTGCGCGCCATCTCGGTGCGGCCGCGCACGCTGGCCGAGATCGGCCATTTCACGGGTGGAATGCGCGTACTTCCGCGGCCGTCGAAGAACCAAGTGTCCTGCGCGTCGCCCGCGGTGTGATGCAGGCGCAGATACAGCCCGCCCTCGCCGATGCTGAGCAAATCAGGATCGGCGCGTTGCACGGAATCAGCCAGCTGGTAGTCGGCAGGCGCGACCGGTCCGCCGTCGGCCAAGCGAGCGTGCCCGACTTGCCCGGAGAGCGCGTTGTCCCAGCCCAGCTCGACATTGCGCAAATGGCTATCTTTTGCCGGATCTTCGGGCAACCGATAACGGAGCGCGGCGGCTCCCTCCACCTGATCCAAAACCAGCGCTGCGTACTCGTTGGGACGCTCGACCGGCTTCAACAAGCTCACCGTTTGCAGCTGCGGACGCGCGCCACCTAAGCCGTGGATCATCGAGGCTGCGGCGTGGCTTGGATCGGTCGATAGGGCAACGAAGCTCGATTTGCCGAACGCCGCATCGCGAGAGTTTGGAATTTCTCGCACTCCGGGCAGCGTCTGCCAAGGGGCCTCGTCGAGCGCGCAGGCGATGGGGGCGCGAACCTTGCGCTCGGTGAGCGGAATCGATTCGCGGCTTGCGGGCGGCAGGGCGCTGAGCTCGTCTTCACTCTGTCCGACCCAACCGATGCGCGAGACTTCGTTGCCGATCACGCAACCGGCGGCGAAACACTGCACTTTGACCTCGCACTCGCCCTCGCTGGCACAGAGCGCGAGCGGAAAGCGCGCCAGACTTTGCCAGGTCACGCCGCCATCGAGCGATTCCCAAGTCTTTCGTGATTGAGCCGAGAGCGCGAACGCGCGCAGGCCAATGGCCGCCAGCAGCGCGCGCTCGTCCGGCGCTTTGGCGCCCGAAAGCAGCCGCCCTTGCTCGTCGGTGACGATCAAGGAGCGCCCGCGGCGATCGGCGACGACGACGGAAAGTGAGCCGTCTTCGGCGGTGGCCAGGGATTCGACTCGCACCGAAGACGCGGTGTGCTCCCAATATTGGTCTTCGTCTTCGGAATCCGCACGCACCAGATCGAGGTCGTGGACTTCGAAGCTCTTGCCAGCGTCGTGCGAGACGAAGGTGGCGAGCGCGCCCGTCTTCGAGCGGCGACCCACGGCGTATGCAACGCGACCATTCAGCGAGAAGGTCAGCCCGAGCGCGCTCTCCGACAAGGTCGGCGTGGCGGAGGCAAACAGCTCGAAATTGGGGTGTGGTAGCCCCGGAGTGGCGCTCTTGCGCTTGCCGCGGGTTGGGTCAGGCGGCGTTTCTCGGCGCACGAAGATGCCGCCCGTGCTGCAGCCAGCACTGGGCGAGCCGCACAGGCCAGTCGCGATCAACGCGCCCGAGGCACCGAGCGCGAAACGGAACCCCGCCTGCGTACCGAAGCTGATGAAGGGCTCGACGTCGAAATGAGCCCCGCGGTCTTCGCTCCGAAAAAATACTATCGGAATGCTCCCCGCATCACTCGCACCGCGCAGGCAGGCCAGCTCCAGATAGCGGTCGAAGCCGGCCAAGCGCGCCGCCCGGCAATCCTTGAGCAGCGGCAGCGCCGTCGCTTCCAGCTTGCCGTCGAGGGGCCCTTGCCACAGTTCGTAGTCGCTGGGACGAGCTGCCGAAGCCGCAACCTCCAGGTAGCGGCTGCCCAGCACGATCGCGCGGCCGTCGGCGAGGGCGGCGGCGTCCGGGCCGCGTGGCGGCGCATTCGTCGGCAAATCTTGGGTCGCGGTCGGGTCCGAACCGGCTTCCAAACGAGCGGGCCCGTCGGCGAACCGATAGGGGCCGAACACGGTGTCGACGCGCACGTGGCCCTGTCGGTCGCGCGATAGTGCATACGCACCGCGCGTTTTGCCCGGTAGCAGCGACCAAGTTGCGCCTTCGTCGCGAGTCAGCCAGATGGCTTCGGGGATCGCCAGGGCGAGGCCCGAGCCATCGCTCGCCAGCTCCACATCCGCGAACGCGACGTCGCCCGGGCCCACGCGCGCGAAGGACGCTGCGCCGTCCACGCTGCGGGAAAGCGAGCGATCGGCGGGGATGCCGACGATCGAATGGCGGGCCGCGCTGACTCGCACCAAAGGCTCGAGCGGTGCGCTGGAGCGCACGAAACGACCGAGTGGCTCGCTCGCTTCATAAGTGGTTCCGCTCTGGCCCACGAACCAGAAGCCCGTGTCTCCGTCCAAGATCGCGATCAAGTCCTCGGGCGCGAGGTTTGCGCCTGCGCTCAAGCCGTGGGTGACTGGATCGAGCAGCCAGCGTTCGCCGCGCTTACCCGCGAGCAGGACGCGGCCATCGCTCAGCCGACGCTCGGCCTGCACTGGAGCTTGGCGCGTGGGGTGGTAACGGTAGCTTGCAGGGCTCTTGTAGTTGACCGCTAGCTCCACGCTGGAAAGTAGCGAGTTTTTGGCTAAAACGCCGGGCTTGTGCGGCTCGCTGCCGCAGCCGAGGGCAAGTAGGCCAAGGCCAACGAGCGCGGCGCGGCGCTTCACTTGGCCTCCCGCTGGGCGGCATGCTCGTAGTCGCTCGCTGCCTTGTCGATCAGCGCCAAGTCACGCGCGGCCTTCTCCGCTTCTGCGCTGAGCATGGCCGTGAACAGGGTCAGACCCCAGATGCCGTTGTCCCGTCGGCGAAACGGATAACGAGTGCCGTGCGCGGTCTGCACGGTCGCGCGCTCGCCTTGGACTTCGACCTTGGCGACGCCGGACATGTCCTTGCGCAGGCGGTTCATCCAACCGTTCTGTCTGGCGTAGATGGCAAATACGTCTGCGCCGTCGGGCGCGGCGGCCTGCTCGGCGTATTCGGCGGCCAGCCGCGAACGCTCCGGCTCGGGATAGCTTTGCAGCACGCGCTCGCGCATCTTTTTTCGATAGTCGCGGATCGTGTAGCACGCGTGCTGCGCGCGGGTCTCGGTATAGGCGAAGAAGTCTTGCGCGCGCCCGCGATTGACGGCAATCACGACACGCAGGTATGCGCCTTCTGGCGTGCGATCGCTCGGGAAGGACACATGCGCCCACACGAACGCTACCAGCAACACCGAGGTCAGCCCGGCGAGAACGAAGAAGAGCGCGCGGCGCGTTCGCATGATTCGCCGGCTAGCTTAGAACGGATCGCGCGACCGATCTCGCTTTCCAGCCCGTCCGGAAAGTGTTAGCCGACGGGCATGTGGCAATCGGCGAAGGTCGCCGTCGTCGTTCCCTGTTTTCGTGAAGCGCGGTTGATCGAGCGGACGCTCGCCGGCATGCCCGCTTTCGTGGATCTAATCGTGGTCGTCGACGACGCGAGCGATGATGGCACGTCCGCCGTCGTGCTCGGGGCGCGGGACCCGCGCGTCGAACTGGTGGTACACGCTCAAAACCGTGGTGTCGGGGCTGCCATCGTGAGCGGCTACCGTGCCGCACTGGCGGCCGATTGCGACGTGCTGGTGGTCATGGCCGGCGACGCGCAAATGGCCCCCGAAGATTTGCTGCGCGTGGTGGAACCGGTGGCGCTCGGTCACGCCAGCTACGTAAAGGGCAACCGCTTTCAGCACTCTCGGAGGTCCGACATGCCCCTCGCGCGGCGCATCGCCGGGCGGATCTTGGCCATCGCCACGCGCCTCGCGACCGGCCTCGCGGTGGACGATTGCCAATGCGGCTACACCGCGATTTCGCGCAGCGCCGCCCTCGGCTTACCGCTCGAGGACCTGTGGCCGCGCTTTGGTTACCCGAATGATCTGCTCGGGATGCTCGCTGCGCGGGCGCTGTCCGTGGTCGAAGTCCCCGTGCGGCCCGTCTATGGCGACGAACGCAGCGGCGTGCGCGCTTGGCACGCGCTCAGCATTTTAGTGCTGATCGCGCGGCGCTACCTGCGTGAACGCCCGGTGCGCCGCGCGCTCTCGTCAGGCGCGAATCGCGCGATCGACGATCTGCTCAGCGAAGCGGAGTGAGTGCTCCAAGTCGAAGGCTTCGTCCAGCTCGGCCGCTGACAACCGCGCGGAAACATCGCTATCTGCGCCGAGCAGGGCGCGGAATTGGCCCTCCCCTTGGAAGGCCTTCATCGCGTTGCGCTGCACCAGCACGTACGCCTCCTGACGACCGAGGCCCTTGCCAATCAACGCCAGCAGGATGGCCTCGCTGAAGAACAACGAGCCGCTGCGCTCGAGGTTCCGCTTCATGTTCTCGGCGTACACGACCAAGCCCTCGACCAGCCCGGTACAGCGCTCGAGCATGAAGCCGAGCGTGGTCGTCGCATCCGGCGCCAGCATGCGCTCCACCGAGGAGTGCGAAATATCGCGCTCGTGCCAGAGGGCGACGTTTTCCAGCGCCGGAGTGACGGCGGCGCGCACCACGCGGGCCAGGCCGCACAGGTTCTCGCTGAGCACGGGGTTGCGCTTGTGGGGCATGGCGCTCGAGCCCTTTTGTCCGGCCGAAAAGCGCTCTTCGGCCTCGCCCACCTCACTGCGCTGCCAGTGCCGAACGTTGGTCGCGAAGCGCTCGATGCCCGCGGCGAGCAAAGCCAAGGCCGCGAAGAAGCTGGCGTGACGGTCGCGCGCGACGACCTGGGTCGAGACCGTTTCCGCGCCCAGCCCCAAGCTACTCAGCGCGCGCTCCTCGAGCTCGGGCGATAAATGCGCGTACGTCCCGACCGCGCCCGCGATCTTGCCCACCGCGACCTCCTGGCGGGCGCGCGCGAGGCGCAAGCGGCCGCGCTTGATCTCCGCCAAGTGACCGGCCAGCACGATCCCGAAACTGACAGGCTCGGCGCTGATGCCGTGCGAACGCCCAATCTGCGGCGTGCGCGCGTGTTCCTTGGCGCGCGTGGCGAGCGCCGCGATCAGCGCATCGGTTCGTTCGAGCAGCAAATCGGCGGCGCGCGCGAGCTGGATCGCGAAGCTGGTGTCGAGCACATCGCTCGAGGTCATGCCGCGGTGCAACCAACGCGCTGGCTCGCCCGCCAGCTGCTCGACGTGGGTCAAAAACGCGATCACGTCATGCCGGGTCGTGCGCTCGATCTCGTCGATCTTCGCCGGGTCGAGCGCGATATTCTTGGCCCGAATACTGGCCGCCGTGCCCTTGGGGACGAGGCCCTCGGTCTCCATGGCCTGGCAAGCAGCGAGCTCGACGTCGAGCCAAATGCCATAGCGGGTTTTATCGGACCAGAGCTCGGCGAATGCCTTGGGCGTGTAACGCGGGATCATCTCCGCGCGTGCCTAACAGAGGCTCGTCCCTGCCGCTAGGGCCAGGGAAAGGAGTTTTTGATGGTCACGCGAGAACGTGCGCGCCGTCCCAGCCTTCGGCGGCGCGGTTCGAGCCAGAAGATTGAGCCCGCTCGAAGGCGGCGCTTCTACGGATAAGTGCTCCGCTCGTCAGAAACGGCGGGCGCTAGCGGCGGAATGCGGGCCGCGCAGCCGTGCCGAGCCAACGAGGGCGAGCGGGAAGCGCAGGAGGAGAAGCGGGCACCGGCAAAGTGCGACGAGATTCTGATCGGGCCGGAAAACCCTGCTCCGGATCCCCGGGACCCCAGACGGCGCAGCGGCCAGTGCGTTCGGGCTCGGAGCCGCGGGTTCGGAAAACGAAAGGCAGAGCAGGACAAAGAAGTGCGAGCGGGCGAGCGGGCAAGCCGGGCAAGCAAGGAGCGTGGTAGCGAGCGGGCAAGGGCGGCGAGCGCGGGGAGCGCGGCGAGCGGGCGCGAAAAGGAGCTGCTCGAGAAAATCGGCGAGCTCACGGTTGAGCGCGATTTTTTAGCACGAGGGCTCGCGCGACCCCGCTGAAGCAGCGCCGAGCCATGATTCAGGTCTAAGAACAGATTTCGCTTCGGCGCCAATGCGAGCTGCTCGCTGTCGGCCGCTCGGGGCTGTACTATGATGTAGCCCCCCCCTGTTGAAACCGGACCCCCTTCAGTGAAAAATAGGGAGAAGTCCGATGGCAGAAAATCAGGGAAATGAAACCGGCAAGGGCGTCAAACGCCAGCGTCGACAGTTCAGTGCCGTGGAGAAGCGCCGACTGCTGGACGAGACCGAGAAGCCAGGCGAGAGCGTTTCGACGGTGGCACGGCGCTACAGCCTGAGCCCGAGCATGCTCTTCGCATGGCGCAAGGCGATGGAAGCCGGTGCCGCGACGGGGCTGCACGCCGAGCAGCCGTTGGTGCCGGCATCCGAAGTGAAACAGCTGAAGGCTCAGATTCGGGAGCTGGAGCGCATGCTGGGGCGCAAGACTCAGGAAAACGAGATTTTGAAAGAGGCGGTCGAGATCATCCGGGAAAAAAACTGGTCTCGCCCGAACTCTTGCCGAAGAAGGGAAGTTTCCGGTGAAGGGGATCGTCCGGGCGCTCGGGGTTTCCCGCTCGAATTTGCTCGAGCAGCGCAGCAAGCGTCGGAGGCCCGCCGAAGCGCTGCCCGAGCCCGAACCGGCTGATGCCGCCGAAGTCGAGGAAACGGCCGACAACGCCCTCCTACTGGCCCGCATCCGCGAGCTGGTAGGCGAGCGTCCGAGCTACGGCTATCGCCGCGTGACCGCACTGCTGAATCGGGGACGGGACGAGCGCGTGAACCCAAAGCGCATCTACTGAATCATGCGGCGAAACAAGCTGCTCCTCGAGCGCTGCACTGGCGATGGGCGAGGCCGAAAGCACGACGGCGTCATCGTCACGCTCGAGCCCGACTTGCGTTGGTGCTCGGACAGTTTCGAGATTCGGTGCTGGAGCGGCGAGCGCGTTTATGTCGCCTTCGTGCTTGATTGCTGCGACCGCGAGGTCACCGGCTTCGTTGCCGCGCCCGAGCCTCTCTGTGGCGAGCACGTGCTGCGATATGATGGTGCAGGCGGTTGATCACCGCTTCGGCCCCGAGGCGCGCAAGCTGAAGAGCGCAATCGAGTTTCTCTCAGACAACGGCAGCATCTACACCTCGGACGAAACGCGAGCGTTTGGAGCCGAAATCGGCTTCATCGTGTGCACCACGCCGCCGTACTCGCCCGAGAGCAACGGCATGGCCGAGTCCTTCGTCAAGAGCTCAAGCGCGATTACGTCTACCTCGCCGACCTGTGGACCGCCGACGACGTGCTGCGCGACTTGCCGAAGTGGTTTGACGATTATAACCGCGTGCGACCGCACAAGGGGCTGCGCATGCTTTCACCAGTTGAATTCAGGAACGCTCAACTGGCATCATAGCAACAGGGTCCGGTCCGACCGGGGGCAACTCCAAGCCTCAACCAGCTGCGTCCGTGCGAAATTACGAGAAATGTGCCAGATGCGAGCAATGGTCAGCCGGAGCCGGGGGAGGATCAGTGCAAGCTGCGAGAGCGAGGCAAGCTGCGAGAGCGAGGCAAGCTGCGAGAGCATTGCAAGCTGTGAGAGTGGCAAGCTGCGAGAGTGGCAAGCTGCGAGCGGCAAGGTGTGAGAGTGGGGCAAGCTGCGGGCGGGGCAAGCTGCGCGGGGCAAGGT
>Ga0247778_1000973_pt1 | contig 17811 bp, 27 predicted proteins | sample UWRJL049202B5_FD_179939 | JGI IMG/M metagenome (GOLD analysis project Ga0247778, IMG submission 179939) | Plant litter microbial communities from Arlington Agricultural Research Station in Wisconsin, United States - UWRJ-L049-202B-5 | ecosystem: Environmental > Terrestrial > Plant litter >... | reverse complement strand
TCCACCCCGACGACCCGATGGCCTACCTGAAAGGCCTGGAAAACGAGCTCGGCCACGATGGCAACATCAAGATCGTCCGCAAGATGGCGTATGCCACCGATGCCCACTACGAAGAAAAGATCATGAAGCTCATCGACACCTATCGCCTGGAAGATCTGATAAAAGGCGCCAGCATCGAAACCGAACCGGTCGTACCCGGCAGCATCAAGCTTAATCCCAAAGCATATTCCGCCAACCAGCGCGAACTGCCCGGCAACCGATCCGACGGCGCCTGGGTAGTGCTGGCCAGCGGCAACAAAGTGCTCAGCCGCACCATGACCTACAACCAGCGTGTCGAAGCCGTACAGAACTGGCTCAATATGGTCAAACTCAGCCCCGAAGGCTATACCGACTTCATGGCCAACCACTACCACGATCTGAGCAGTCAGGTTCCACAGCAATACTCCAATTTCGACGGCCATTGGCCCGGTATGGGCGGCGTGCCCAAACTTCCCGACGATATCAAGTTCTACGTCATGCACTTTACCGCCACCAACACCTCCGCCAACGACGATGACGGCATGCATATGGCATCCAGCATGCAGAACGGCGGCCGGTCCATCGGTGTGCAGAACAGTACCAACAACAAGGGCGAGGGCTATCACCTGACCGACTACCGCACCTACCACACCAGGACCTGGAAGGTCGATGGCACTGTCATGCACTACAACAGCATCGCGGTCGGCAACGAAATTGCCGCCTGCGAACAGGCAGCCGTCAACAACCTGGAATATCAGGCCGCTATTTACATGGCTGTCAATTTCATGACGGCTAACGGCTATATCAGCAAAGACACGCCCGATGCCGGTGCCGTCGTGGACAGCATGCTCCGCGGCCACCGCGAGCTCAACCCCACCGGCCACAACGATAACCCCAAGCTGGTCATGGACCAGGTACGCGGCCTCACCAAAGGCCTGCTGGTACAGATGGGCTACCACGTGCCCTCACTCCAAAAATAACCACCGGCCCGAAACTACACGAGCGTTTGCAGAATCAGCCGGGCCAGCACTTTGCTGGCCCGCGGCGATATCCCATGCAGACCCGGCGTATCCATAGCCGTCACATGCGGGGCGCCCGTGCCCAGGAACACTTTTTTCTTGTCGTTGATGACTACCTGGTCGAACTTGCCATAGACAATTTGAATTGGTAATTGCAGTTTCTTTATATCATTCAGGGCAGTTTGCTTCAGGATGGTGTTTTTCATGCTGCGCTGGAACGGCACCCAGTTTTCGGGTGCGATCTCAAACCCCGATATTCGGGCAATCAGCTTCTTGGCAGCAGCGAACCGCTTGGTGCCGCTGGGCTGGCGCTTGATAATCGCCCGATACAGTGAAAAATACGCCGCCAGACGCAGTTTGTATTTGTTAGTATCCGGCAGCCCCACGTAAAACGGCGGCTCGAACAGGATCAGCCGGTCGACCATATCCGGCCGGAGCGTTGCCACCTCTACCGCCACGAAGCAGCCCATAGAATGGCCGACCAGCAGCGCCGGTTCGCCCAAGCGCAGCCGGCTGAGTGTCCGTATGACCGCCCGCGCATGGTCGGTCACATCATAGTTGACCCATTTGTCTTTCGGCTTGGGCGACGCCCCAAACCCCAGCAGATCAAGCACCACCAGCCGCGCCGGTGCGCCCATCAGCTGCCGCACCACATGCCGCCAGCTTTCACCGGAGCTGGCGATGCCGTGCAGCAATACCACCGGCCTGCCGGCCCCGGCGTCTACGCGCGTATGCAACACATATGACCGCCCGAGAAGCCGGTGGCTCAGCCAGTCGGCCAGCCGCCGTGGCACACGTCCAGTAGTCATATCACCCTTGTCCATCATTCCAGTATAGCCTGTACGGCCGGCACCATACAGTCATCGCCCGCAAGTACCATGCCAGCAAATCCCAAATATTTGGTATGCTACTAGGTATATGAAACTGCAAAAGATCCGCTGGTCCAAAGTGTATGAATCAACCGAGGAAGAACTCCTAGGCTTTTTGCAGTCACGCAATATTACCGCCGAACGCAAAGCGCTGGACGAGTTCCAGGAATCCGAGCAGACGTCTACCCAGAACGGCACCATGACCATCTGGTGCGCCGAGGGTTCGTTTGCCGTCTGCATCGGCCAGACCAACACCTCTATGCAGCCGGGCGATGCGGCGCGCCTGCCTGCAGGCGCGCCGTTTACCGTCACCGCCGGCATATCCGGCTGCGTATACTACGAATCTATCGCTACCTAAGGTTGCTAGTTCTTGGGAATATAGAATCCGCTCTTGCGGATCTGCTGTACCGTCTGTTCCAGCGCAGGCCGGGCATTGTGCTCGGCAAAAACATACAGCGGACGGAATGGCTGCAACGGGTCATGGCGTGATACGATCGCTTCGGCCAGTTCCGTCGCTGCCGTAAGCTCTGCCGCAGCATCCGGTAATTTCCATATCTTGGTGCGCAGTGTAAACGACAGTGCCAGGGTGAATTCACCATTTTTGGCAACAACTTGGAATTTTGAGGAATTGCCGGTATTAGGGAGTGCAGTAACAGTCATTGCCCCAGTATACTCGCTCCCCGCTTATATTGCATAATGCTATTGCTTTAGTATATTTTATGTGTTATAATGTATTTGCTTTGTTGAGGATAATACCTCCAAAGCGCCTTAACAATTTGCTACTGGATCTTCGTAATGATCCGGACTACTAGCCCATTTGCCTTAGAAAAATGGTCTGCTTGTCCGGATCAGTTACTACGCAGCGGATCTACTACCGCCTATCACAGAAGAGGGTTCCCCCATGGACAGAGATTTCACCCGGCTGAGCAACCCGGAAATCGACAACTGCCTCGGCCTTATCTCCACCACCCATCCGTTCCGTACCGACTTGGTGACATTCGCAGTCAGTCCGACCGGCGACTTCCGCACCGGCTACCTCACACGGCAGAATGCCAATCTGGCCTTCAACGGCATCACGCCCGACGAGGATCGCCTTGTGCTCATCCGGCAGGTCGCAGGAATCATCGACGCCAGCTTCGATCCCGAGTTTTCCAACCGGATCGTCGTGAAGGTGACTGACGACCCTGCCCTGCGGGACGCCGCCCTCAGCGCAGTCCACACGCTCATACGCGAACACTTCATCCCCCGGCAGCGCAAACAGCGCGTCTGGCCGGCTTGGTTCCCCATGTGGGGCACCACCTCTAAGCAAGCGACCAGAAACATCGATACCGATGCATCATCGGCACCGCAACCGTAGGTTTTCGAAATCCACCAGCAATCGTTCCGGCTAATGGCCGCTCCTCGGAGCGGCCATTTTCACGCCCTTATTACACCCGTCTGACTCCGTTTTTCTGCTCCCGATACTGGACAAACTATAAATCTGTGATATAAATTATATGTTCATCGATTTTCGGAGGTTTCGAGGATGCGCTTCGCATCGGGACAGAGGGGTTCAGCCATGAAGAAATACTTCGGCCTTTACCGTGGCATCACATCCGTGGACCGGTCACCGATCGGATACGGCGAGATGGAGGTACTCATCAACGAACAAGGCATTTCGCACCGGATCGCAACCGGCGAACGGATAGTCACCGATGCGGTTCCCCTCTCGCAGGCGCGTCTGCTGACCACCCGGGAAGTGGGAAATCATTTCCGGCCGGGCATGAACATGTTAGGCGGCGAAGGCATCAAGATCGGCCACGCCGGTATCGACATGCTGTTCAAGATCGCCATTTTTGGCGATCGGAGCCCGAGGGCTTTGCTCTGCGGCATGCCATTCGAGGCAGAGTTCGGCAAAACCATGCTCTACACCCCGCCCCAGGTCAACGATGGGTTGTTCACCCAATACCTCTGGGCTGTGGAGCTGCAGTACTGGCCGGGCTGCGTGCCGATGTTGGAACACGGCGGCAGACCCCTTCGTGCGACACCTCCAAAGTAATAGCCAAGGGCCACGAATAACCGCTGAACAAAGCTCCGGGCCGCCGACAGTACGGCGGCCCGGAGCGAACGAACCACACTCTGCATTATAAAAAATCCGCCCACTACAGTGCGGCGAAAGAATAGTATAGGCAACGAGTGGGAGGTGGCCTGCCTCCCACTCATCAGCTGCTAGCCGGCCACTACGCCGCGCATACCCGCGATACCTAGTGCATACAGCACTGCCGGCTGCGGCGCGTGCTGCTCGGCCGTTTCCGGATCCAACAGGTCGTGCTCCAACTGGTCTATCGGATACCAGCGGGCGCCGAGCACCTCGCTCGTCTGTAGCTGCAAGTCGGCAATCTGCAGGCCGGGCGCATGCACCACGAAGTTATCCCCCACGATTGCGTGTGGACGTTCCCAGCCGGGGAACAGCAGGTTCGTCGCTACCAGACCTATCCGTTTCAAACGGTCAGCCGGCAGCCGCAGACCCAGCTCTTCGGCAGTCTCCCGCACCGCCGCATCCCGGTACGATTCCCCGGCACCTACATGCCCGCCCACCGATATGTCCCACGCACCCGGCATGATAGTTTTATCCCAGGTACGCTGCTGCTGCAGTACGTCCGGGCCGTTCGTGACCCATACGTGCGTATCGCGGTGCCGCACACCCTCGGCATGGATCGTCCGCTTGTCCAGCACCCGGCCGGTGGGCTCACCCCACTGGTCAACTTCATCCAACAGTTCACTGCTGGTGCTTAATACCGTCGTTTCACTCATATTCCAACTCCTTCGTTACTGGTTGTTGGAAGCGCTTCCATGCAGTACGATACGGCAACCCATACGGCAGATATAGACAGTACGTTTTGTGTCAAAACTAACTATGTAATTTTATTTGACAAGCGGCTCCGCTCCGTCGTACCATGCCGCTGATGCACCATATACAGCGCAAAATACTCAGCCGTCTCATGCATGCCCAAACCTTGGGCTATGCACAGATGCGCCCGGAACGCGTGGAAAGCAACCATTTCGCCTACCATCTGGACCAACTGCTCCGCGAGGGTCTGGTGGCCAAGCAGGACCGCAGTTACGCACTGACCCCCAAAGGGCTGGCCTTGGCAGACCGCGTGAGCCACCAAAACATGACGCTACGCACCCAGCCGCATATCGTGACGTCTATATACATTACGAATGAGGCCGGCGAGCAGCTCATGTACCAACACTTGTTCCAGCCGTATCTCGACCTGTACGGGCCACCCCAAGGTCGGTTGCATTATGACGAGCATATCACCGAGGCCGCCGCACGGGAGCTCACCGAAAAAACCGGACTGACCGGCATTCCGCTTTCGCACCGCGGAATGGTGTACATACATGCCACCCGGGCAGATGAGACGGTCAGTAAGATCCTGGCACATATCTTTACCGGCACGGCACAGGGCCGACCGCCACTGGCAGATCCCAGCGAGCAAGGTATCTGCAGCTGGATTCGGCCCGATGAGATAGCACCGGTAGATTGCATGCCAGGGTTTTCGGAGGTCCGGGATCTGCTTTCCGCACCGGATAACGGATTGTTTTTCGCAGAAGTAGAAACAGCGATGGCATAAAGCAATCTTGTGCCCGCATAGCCAAGTACCCTATAGTAATACCTATGAAAATTACAACAAAAGATCAGCGTGGCATAGGCCATGTCCTTGTCCCCCTGGCCATCGTAATCGTGGCGCTCATAGGAGCGATCGGCTATGCGGTAGCCACCAACCAGCCAGCCAAAAAGCCGGCCGCACACGTGCCTACCGACACGGAGATCGCACAATCCATCGCGGCGAAGTGGTCTACCGCACTCAGGCCGGTCTGGACCGCAGACGGCCGGGGCAGCTGGACGCCCATCCCCTATAACGTCCCACCGGCAGACTGCCCTAGCCAGCTCGTCTTCAACAGCCCCACCCCCCAGCTCAAAAAAGCCACCAGCATACTCTACCCGGGCCAGAACCATACCACTCCGACCAGCCCTGTCTATCAGTCATCCGGCGGCTTCCGGTTCGATACGAGCGCGAACACCGACATTTCCGTTACTATGCCGTTCAACGGCTATGTATTCCGCGGCAACCGCATGCTAGTAAACGGCGAAAACCAGTATGCATTCGACATCGCCAACGCCTGCGGCGTAATGGTGCGGGTAGGCCATCTGCGCACGCTGTCACCAGCGCTCCAAGCGGTTGCCGACACGCTCCCCAAAGCTACGGAAGGCAATGCGCAGTTCACCACCGTCACACCGGTAGTCGGGTTCAATTCTGGCGACAAGCTCGCCACTTCGGTCGGCCTGGCCACGACCAAACCCAGGAACGTCATGTTCGACTTCGGCGTGTACGACCTGCGCACACCGAATGTCGCATCCAAAACACCAGCCTACAAAACCGCCCATGCAGACACAGCGGAACTGTCCTACCACGGACTTTGCTGGCTTAGCCTGCTCAGCGCCAAAGATAAAACTCTGGTAAAAAGCCTGCCGGCGGCCGATTCCGCTTCCGGCAAAACCAGCGATTACTGCAAGTAGCCGCTACATTACCTGCCACGCGGAATCATGCGTAGCCACGCACTCGATTGCACGCCCACGCCCGGCGTGTTGTATACTACACGCTTACGTTTGCCGCTACCGGCAAAGGGCGCAGCCTTACTTTTTTATGTTTTGTGGAAATTATTATTGTAATTTGTAAAATACTCTGGTTTTTCCGTTGACTCTGCTCCAGCGGGAGTATAAAATACCCAATCGCAATCCCCCGATTCGCTCGTTGCCCCGAGGAGGGACACCATGAACAAACTACCCCCGTTCACCCCTCAGAACTCAGAAGCAATTGAAGTCGACAGTCGCCCGCAGGAAATGCCGAAGGTCCCCGGACACAAGGTTTTGGTGTGCGAGGTCATCGACTGGGATGTATGTCACAAAGACCGCATTCTCATCAGTACGCTAGGCGAATTCATGCATGCCTACGACGAGTACGGACACTGGCCGGCAGACGTCGTGAAGTGGTACTTCTGTGACGCACCCATCTTCAACACGGCCGGAACGGGACTACTGGCAGCATAACCTGCTGCCCAGGATTGCGCGGGAGCGGCAGAGGGGTCAAGGTTTTGGCACATTGGACATCAGGACGTCGGCAGTACTGTCGACAGCGGGTCGTACGAAGCGACCACCACACTCCTGTCCATACCAAAAACTTCCCCTCGCCGCTCGCATTACCTCTCCCTTATCCCATTGTAGTAGCCGGGGCTAACCACTGGCATCTTCTTCTACTATCAGTTCCAACGTATCGAAACGCTCACTCCACAGCACCTCGTACTGCCGCATATACTCCGCTACCTGCCTCATAGCACCAGGAACAAGTACCACATACCGTTCCCTCCCCTGCTTGCGTTTATGAATAAGCTGCGCCCTTTCCAGTATCTTGAGATGCTTCGAAACTGCCGCTAGCGACATGCTGTACGGTTCCGCCAGATCACTCACCGAAAGTTCTACCCGCTGCAAACGGGTAAGGATATCCCGCCGGGTCGGGTCCCCCAAAGCCCGGAAGATGATATCAAGTTGTGAGGTATATTCAACCATATGGTTAAATACTACTCTCACGGGTAATTCCCTGTCAATATATAAAACCGCATCATGAGTACGAATAAAACGGCAGACGGCCGGTGCCAGGAAACTCACCCGTAGTGATTCCCTAGCCACCGTCCATCTGCCTACCAGCCTCTGCCGCTATCTTGCAGGCCGCACGGCCTAGACCGCACCGATCAGCAACGTCGCCAGACTGTGACCGGGATAGGCACTCAACACCCGTCGGTTCACGAACCAGAAATGCTCATGCGCAAGCGTCTGGCCAGCCACAATGCCATAGTTGAACGTAAGACTATAGGGGGCCTCAAGGTGCAGTATTTCGGCCGCTTCGGGAAGCAGGGACATATACGGAGCCAGTCCCGCTAGATCGATCGTATGCGCCCGAGGAACGAACACGAACAGCCCGGGAATGATGGCATAGACCTCACTGCTATCCGGAGTCGTGTCGACCTGCTTGCAGCCGGCAACGAGCGAGAACCGCTCATCGGCGAACAGCGGACGCACATTGAACTGCCATGGATTGCAGCCAGGACAGTCCGGATGCTCGTCGTTGACAAGTTCCGGATTGCTCTCCCTGAAGGCCTGACGCCACGTTGTGTCAGTGACTTGCCACGGCGCAACATACGGATCCATCGCTTCTCCCATGCTAAGCATACACAAGGTGTGCAGCAGGCATTGGTGTGATTATACAATCTATGTTTATAAAGTAAACTGCCTGTGCGTCGGCAGCCATCCATATCCGTCCGGTATGAGCCCCTAGAGTAAAACCCCGGCCATATGGCCGGGGTTTTACTCACGGAGTGTCAGTGAATCGGCTGTTACTACGACCGACTGATTCTTTCGTCCTGTACACGACGGGCTTTGTTTTGCCACTTGAGTTCAAAATTGCTAAGAGTACTGTGCAGTTCTTCGTCGCTTCGTGGTGTAAGATGTAGTTTTTCCTTGGTAAATCGGTCCATAGTCTGTCTCCCTTTTATACCTTCTATCTTACCGCTTCTGCTTATCGTGCTCTGTTAGAAATCATACCGTATACGATATTATTCTGTTCCATCTCGCTCATCTGCGATCACACCGGTACGGTCGCTGTCGTCATCGTCGTCATCCGATGATTCTTCGCGCAGGTCCTGTAACAGTTCCCGCGCTTCATCCGGCTGGAGTTCGCCGGGAATATATCCGTGGCTCAGTAGCAGCTCCTTGTCGTCATTGCTTATCTCATTGTAGGTGTATCGCTGATCATCCGATGCCATATGTATCTCCTGCTAACAGATTGTTTTATTACACGTTGTGATGAGTACGGCCCGTAAACATCCGGACGATGAACAACAGGATGACTGCGCCCAATATAGCGACCACCAGACTACCCAGGTTAAAGCCGGTCACCCCGGTTCCGCCGAATGCCCGTACGATCCAGCCGCCCAGCATCGCGCCCACGATTCCGACAATTATATTACCGACCGCACCTTGCCGCTGGTTGGTCCCGGCGATAATCGATGCGATCCAGCCTGCCAAAGCACCAAAAATAATCCACAAAATAATATTCATTGCCATAGTCGTTCCTCCTGTTAATATATACTACTTACTGCCGCCTTTACGGCCTGCGGCCCGCGCACGCTCTGGATTGTTCTTGAAGTTTCCAGGACTCATGCGTCCACCGACTTTTCCTGCTGCTGCGGCTCGCTTGGGGTCGTTGCGAAAGTTCCCCGAGCTTACCATGCCGCCTTTGCGACCGGCTCGGGCATGACCGTCGGAATCTCCGTGCCAGCCCTTACCATTATTCTTTGCCATTGGCGTTTTCTCCTGTGTTAGGATACTCATATCGTACAATTGTCGTAACGAAGCATCTATGAGATATTTTACTCTTGCACAGCAAACATACTGCAGTATTGACAATTGATTCATTAGTATCTATACTATTTAGTAGTTAAACTATTATGAATACTCCTACACGCCGCGCCGAGCTTATCCGGACCCTGTTTGAAACCATGGACGCCACCAAACGTGGTATGTATGCCCAGATGCAGGCTATCAACCGCACACTGCCGATTCCCCGGCCGCAACTTGAGCTGCTCACTACCATCCGGCACACCCAGCCGATAAGCTTCAAGGCGCTGGCAAAGCAACTGTATCTGACCCCCGGAGCGATATCCCAGCAGGCGGAAGGCCTGGAGCAACAGGAGCTGATAGTCCGGCGGATTGACCCCAAGGACAGGCGCATCCAGTTTCTGGAAGTCACTCCAAAAGGGTTGGAATTGCTCGCTGATATCGAGAAACGCCGGCGTAGCATCCTGGAGAAGGTCCTGGTGGAACTGAGTGACGACGAGCTGGAAATCTGGGTCCGCATACAACAGAAGCTTATCAAGCAGTTCCAAGCAGAAATCAGCAAAGAAAAGGAGAAATAAAATGAAATTCACCTGGTTTAGAAAAACTAAGCACCGGACTTCCGGCCTGGCCGCTGCCGCCAGCCCGAGCATCAGCATGCCGGCGCCAGAAGAGCATCAGGAGCGCAGCCATGCAGAGATCATGGTCATCATCAGCGCCCTGATGCTCGCCATGCTGCTGGCCGCACTCGACCAGACCATCGTTTCGACCGCACTGCCCAAGATCGCCAGCGATCTGCATGGACTCAGTAAATACTCCTGGGTCGCTACTTCGTACCTGCTGACGAGCGCAGTCGCTACGCCGCTGTACGGCAAAATCAGCGACATGTTCGGACGCAAAAAGATATTCCAGACCGCCATCATCATTTTCTTGGTCGGCTCCATCCTCTGTGGCGCTGCCCAGAGCATGAACCAGCTGATTTTCTTCCGCGGTCTGCAAGGCATCGGAGCCGGCGGACTGATGACGCTGGTATTCGCGATCATCGGCGATATCGTACCACCCCGGCAGCGTGGTAAATACCAGGGCTACTTCGGTGCCGTGTTCGCTATCTCCAGCGTTATCGGGCCACTGCTGGGCGGCTTGTTTACCGACCATCTGAGCTGGCGCTGGGTGTTTTACATCAACGTGCCTATCGGCATATTGGCACTAGCTGCCATCGCCGCACGGTTGCATCTGCCCGTACACAGATCACCCCACAAAATCGACTTCGCCGGTGCCGGTTTGCTGGCCATAGGTGTCGTGAGCCTGCTGCTGGCAACCGTTTGGGGCGGCGCAGACTATCCGTGGGGCTCTGCCCAGATTATCGGGTTGTTCATAACTGCCGCAATAAGCACCCTACTGTTCCTATGGCGCGAGCACTACGCCCGCGAACCGATCATCCCGCTCAGCCTGTTCCGCAACCGGATATTCAGCGTTTCCAGCCTCCTCAGCTTCATCATCGGCATCGTGATGTTCGGCGCGTTGATATTCCTGCCACAGTACCAGCAGATCGTACGCGGCGACTCAGCGACTAAATCCGGCCTGATGCTATTGCCGCTGGTGGGCGGCCTGATGGCTGCCTCACTTACCTCCGGCCGCCTCATTTCCAAATTTGGTAAATACCGCATCTTCCCGATCATCGGTACTGCTACCGTCAGCCTGGCGTTCTTCCTGTTCAGCCATATTGCCGTGGATACCAGCCGCGTACTGCTGGGCATCTGGATGGCCATACTCGGTCTGGGTATCGGTATGGTCATGCCGGTGCTTACGCTGGCCGTGCAGAATGCCGTGGACCGTAAAGATCTGGGCACTGCTACCTCATCCGTGACATTCTTCCGGAGCATCGGTAGCTCGTTAGGTGCCGCCATCTTCGGTGCGATACTGGCGAACCGGTTGGCGCACCATATCGCCCAGAACATCGGCGGGGCGCAGGGTGCATCCGCGGCCAAGGGTTTAAGCTCCAGCGCGGCCAGCCTCGCCACATTGCCGCCAGCGATTCTACACAAAGTTTTGACCGCCTTTGCCAGCTCATTCCACGATGTGTTCCTGTTCGGTATACCGTTCGCCGTAGCCGCATTCATCGTGGCACTGTTCCTGCGTGAATCCCCGCTCAAGACGTCCGCACGTGAAGAAGCTGCCGGCGAAGGGCTCGAACTCTAGCTAGCGCACAGGGCAATGCACAACAAAAGAACCGCATGCCACACAGGCAGCGGTTCTTTTGTTACAGTTTCGGCCAGACAACTTTGGCGATGATGGTCTTGGCCGGCAGCCAGCCGAAATCCCGGCTGTCAGTGCTGGCGCTGGCGTTGTCACCAAGCAGATATATCAAGTCGCCCTGTTGCCGCTCTATGCGCTTGATCTTCTCGATGCCATCGTGGCTGACTATCACCACGTCGCCCGGCTGCAACTCGCGCGTATCACGCCCTACCACCAACTGGCCGGCTTTGAGCGCCGGCGCCATACTATCACCCTGCACCTGCCGGATGATGAAGTGCTTAGGTGCCCTGCTATGCTTTCTTCGTGGCCCAGAAGATCTCGGCGATCTCATCAATCATATCCAATAGCTTTTGACCTTCGGCAGGTTCGCTGTGGTGTTTGCATTCACCGGCCTGCTTGGTAGCTTTCCAGAATTTGTCGTGCAGATCCGGGTATTTCTCCAGATGTTCCGGCTTGAAGTAATCCGTCCACAATACCCACAGATGATGTTTTACCAGCTCGGCGCGCTCATCTTTGATGAACAGCGCACGCACACGGTCGTCGCCATCGAAGTTCGCCAGCTTATCCTGGATGGCTTTCACGCTCTGTGCCTCGATACGGGCCTGTGCCGGGTCGTACACGCCGCATGGTAGGTCACAGTGCGCATACACGGGCTTGATAAATGGTAGTTTCATTGGGGTTCCCTCCTTGATTTACTAATTACCAGTATACCGCGCTAACCACGACCCATGCCTGTGAGATTTTTACCAGCCTGGTTTTGCACCTTTTTGGTATCCATCGGCTATACTGATTGCATAAAATAAGGACGATGATAATGAGCAGCATAGAGGAACAGGTAAGGCACGAGGTACAGCGGGCAGCCGAAGGACATACATCAGCACTTGACGCGGTGCGTTTCGCACTGGCATCGGGAAGGTATGCTGCCATCGGTACGGCCAGGTCTGAAGAGTCACATGAGCCTAGTATCCCTATGACAGCTTATGCTGCAAGCGATAGCCCGGAATGGCGCTTTTCGCTGCTGGACGAAGCCGGCGGACTGGAACCGCTTACCCTGATGTCTACCATCGGAAGCCCTGCAGTCTGGATGGCCATAGGCGGCGACCGCAATGTGGCCCTGCAGCGTTTCCGTATCGATAGGCCGCTGACGCCCGAGGGCAAACGGTACAAGTACGGCACTCATGGTCATATCCCAAGTACCACAGAGCCGGAAGGCTGCGAACTGCTCGGGCACAAAGATCTTGTAGAAGCGCTCGAGCGTTATAAAAATTCCGAGGATATATTGGGAGCCGTTGATTTGGTGCGTATGCCTGAGCCCGATGAGCTGTTCAGAGACGTCCTGACGGATGACCCGGGTCACATAGCGGTACGGCGGGCAGTAATGACTGAACTGCACGTGCCTGTACGCGGGCCCGACGTGCGGACACTAGGCCACATCAGCATATTTGAATACTAATCCGATCCGCTCTAGCCACTGGTCTGCCGGTAGCAAGTTATATTTTGAAAGATATAGTTTTTATTATATAATAGTCATGTAGTGAGCTCTCAGAGCGTGTAAAAACGCGTCCGAGAGGCGACACTACACCACCTACGAGCATTAGGAGTTAGCTGTGCGTATCACGCGTGCCAATCTCATCAGCTTTGTTGCCGGTGTGATGGTGGCCAGTTCGGCCATCGCCATCCCGTGGACGGTAACTTCCCATGGGCACAAGGACATGGTTTCCGCCCAACCAGCGGTTACCGCCGCTCCAGAGCCGGAATACCCGAACCTGGCGATCGAATCCCTTCCGCTCACGGCCGTGAGGAAACTCATGGGCAACCAGGAGCTGCGGGTCGTGAACAAATCGTCGGACGACAACTACAGTCATGTGTTTTACAGCACGCCAGACGGCAAGAAGGTCGTCGAGCTGAACATCTGGCCCCAGACAAGCGCAGCCTTCGTGGACGACCTTCACGTCGTGCAGGCCGAGTATCGCGACAACCGGGACAATCCCTTCTACAGGGGGACGGAAATCAAGTCGTGGCCTACCGGCCAGACGCACACCGTGAGCGCTGCGACCGGCATGTATACCATGGTCTCGGCCAAGTACCGGCACCACCTGCTGTTCGCAACCGACGGCCGCTACACGATCCGCGTCCGGACCGCGCCGTACGACGACCTGACCATGTTCATGGTCGCACAGGCCGTCCTCAACCGATGCAAGGAGTTCTAAGCCAGTAGGTGGCGCGCAGAAAATAGCCGTTACGGCGAATATGCTGCGTAAGCGGGTGCCAGAGACGAGTGACTGCTCAAAGTCACAACCCAGTCTCTGGCGCCCGCGACCACCCAGACACCACCACCCTGAACACTATCAGGGTTTTATTTATTTAGGCCTTGTGTCCGTTGCTAGCCCGCCATCTGGCGATATCGCCATGGTGGCCACTCAGCAACACTTCGGGCACTTTGGCGCCGCGGAATTCTTCGGGCCGGGTGTACTGGGGGAATTCTATGTTTTCATCGTCGTCCTGGAATGATTCGATCTCGACGCTGTTCTCGCCACCGAGCACGCCGGGCAGCAACCGTACTACGCTATCTATGATGGTCATAGCAGGCAGTTCGCCGCCCGTCAGCACATAACTGCCCATGCAGTATTGGCGGTCTACAAAGGCCGTGATGCGCTCATCATAGCCCTCATAGCGCGGACAGACTATGATAAGTCCCTGATCGCCTGCGGCAAGCGCTTTGGCGTCGGACTGTCTATAGGCACTCCCCCGCGGCGTCGGCAGCAGTACGAGGGCCGTAGGGTCGTTCTGCCGGGCGAACTCTATCGCAGCCACCACAGGTTCCGGCTTGAGCAGCATGCCGTCACCGCCGCCATACGGCGTATCGTCGACCTGTTTGCGCGGGCCGAGGCCGAATTCACGCAGATTTATAAAACTATATTCGGCGATGCCGCGGTCGGCAGCCTTCCAGAGCATGCTGTTGCCGAGCACGCCGGTGAACATTTCCGGGAACAGGGTGATGACTTGTATTTTCATTCTCTGCCTATTATAAAACAACAAGACCTCTGTTCATAACAGAGGTCTTGTTTACACATAAAGCTCCCACCTTTGCAGATGGCTCGCAGAGCTTTTGGTTTGAGTTTTTGTTTTAGAAGTGCCGCTTCATATTGAAGCTTACCTAGCACTATAGCGCATGTGCTTATGTATAGCAAGTAGTCGCGTACGCGGCCACTATATGTCTAGATCGTCGAGGTCGGCAAGTTCTTTGCGCGTGCGGGCTGCTACGTCGCTTTCACGCACATCCTTGTCACTGACGCTGGTGTCATCGTCATCCAGGTCGTCGTTCTGTGGATTGGTAACCGTTGCAGTGTTGTCGTCTGAGCTAGCGTCATCATCCGTAACACCGGCTGACACTGCAGAACTCATGCCGCGTTCGCTTTCGGGGCGATCGACATCTACGATCTTCAGGTTGTACCGTGCTTCGTTCTTGGTACCCAGTGCACGGAGCAATGTACGCAGACTTTGCGCCGTTGCGCCGCGCTTGCCGATTACCCGGCCGAGATCCTCGGGGTCTACGGTAAGTTCCAGCAGCACGCCCTTTTCATCGATACGGCGTTCGATTGATACTGCATCAGGATTATTTACTAAAGATTTTACTACGAACTCAACAAATTGCTGGTCGATACTAGTTGCCATTGGGAACCTCCTTCATACACGGTTCTAAGAGCGCATTATAGCAAAGGGCTCAGAGTATTCTAGCCTGATATTTTACATTTTTTAGTAGCGTAACGTGCTTATGGCCGGTTAGGCTTCGGCTGGAGCTTCGGTCGTCTCGGCGGCTGGAGCTTCTGGAGCCACTGCTTCTTTCGGCTGGTTGCGGCGAAGCTTGTCAGCATGACGGATAACGCCGGACTTTTGAGCAGGCTGTGCGACCCACTTCGGCAGAGCTACGCCCTGGCCCTTCAGGAGGACTACGGTACGTGCAGACGGCTGAGCGCCGTGTTCGAGGTAAAAGGCTGCCTTTTCGCCATCAATCGCCACAGCCTTGCTGTGAGGGTCGTAGGTACCCAACTGGGCAACGACTTTGCCGCTGGTGGGGGTGCGGCGGCTGTCTTGAACCACCACGCGGAACATTGCGTGGCCCTTACGACCGGTACGTTGCAAACGAATAGCTAACATCTTTTACAAAACTCTCTTCTTTACTTCCCGGCGCGCACGCAGGGCTTATTTAGTATTCAACTGACACTTATTTTACAGATAACGACCCCTATTGTCAATTATCGTACTTGGTGAGGGCCGTAGTAGCCGCCGCAACCTGGGCGGCCTGCTTGCTCGGACCCGCCCCTTGGCCCTTTAGTTCACCGTCAACGTACACACCGACGGTAAAGACTTTATCGTGGTCCGGACCTTCTTCGCTCAGCACCTTGTACTGCGGTGTGGAGCCGCCCTGGCTCTGTACTACCTCTTGCAGGTGCGACTTCGGGTCCATCCACGAACCGGTCTTCAGGATGTCATCGAACGTGCTCAGAATGTTGGCGGTAATGAACACCTTGGCGGCTTCGTAGCCTTTATCCAGATACAGCGCTCCGGTGACCGCCTCGAAGCTGTTCGCCAATATCTGTGCCCGTGCCCGGTCGGTGCCACGCTTTTCGCCCCGGCTTAGCCGCAAAAGCGACTCGAAACCCAGCCGCGTGGCAGCTGCGCCGATACTCTCGGTGCGCACCAGGCTGCTGCGCCAGTTGGTCAGGATACCCTCCGGCTCGGTGTAGTTGGCATACAGATATTCGGTGACTACCAGTTCCAGCACGGCGTCGCCCAGAAATTCCAGGCGTTCGTTGTGCTCACTGACGGTACTGCGGTGCTCGTTCAGGTACGACCGGTGGGTCAGCGCCGTTATCAGCAGGTCCAGGTTGGTAAATTCCCCGCCCAGTTTTTCCTTCGCCAGTTCTTGGTATGCGGTTGTGTCCATAATTTTTAAAGTAAATGCTAGCAGATGAGACGGTAATCGTTAGTTTGCCCTGCAACGGACACACCTAACAGTAATCGCCTAGCCTCTAGCGCTCACGAATCCTTTCATAGTTTATTCTCACGTATTTTCTTCATTCCCAGCAACATCAGCTTACCGATATCCTCGTAGGCGATACTATCGACCGCTTGCGTAGCAGGCAGCCACTGTATGTCGCTCAGCCAGTCTTCGGGGTGCAGACGATCGGTATTGCCGATGCCCTTCACCAGATAGATGTGCATGGTCATAAGCACCAGCGTGTGGTTGCGACGGTAGCGGAAATTGACCTTGCCGAGCCAGTTATAGACTTTCATTTCCTGCAGACCGGTTTCCTCGCGGATTTCACGCGCAGCGGTGTCCTGAGGCTCTTCGCCTTCCTCTACATGGCCTTTGGGTATGGTCCAGCGGTTCTTGGCGTCTTTGATGAGCAGGATCTCCAGGTCGCCGCTCTTTTCGTTGTGCCGGAAGATGATACCGCCGGAGGTGGTTTCGTGCACGACTTCTTCGATGGCTGGCCGGCGCGTTACGAACTTGCGTATGCCCTCTATGGGCTTACGGATGTTGTCCATAGGGCTTTTAGCGACACCCTTCGCGACGTCGAGCGGTCGGGGGCGGCGTTTCATGGCGGCCATGATCTAAACCCCCTCTGTACTTTCAGGGTCGACTGATTCGACAGGCTCGACGGCCTCGCCATTGTGTTTTTTGAGCGCCGTACCCAGCACGCCGTTGATGAACTTACTGGAGTTGTCGCCGCCGAACGCTTTGGCAAGCTCTACCGCTTCGTTAATAACGACCTTCGGTGGTACGTCCTTGCCGTGCTTGAGCTCGTACAGGCCCATCCGCAGCACCACGCGGTCCATGCGGGCGATCTGCTCGATCGGCCATTCAGGTGCAAGCGGGCGAAGCTCTTCGTCAAGTGCAGCCTCGTGCTCAGCGACACCCTTTACCAGCTCTTCTATGAAAAAGACATCGTCTACGGTAGATTCGTAGCGTTCAATATTGCGTTTAAGAACAGAGTTCAGGTCGAACGCAGCATCGCCCGCTTCACGGCGAAAATCCTGCTCATAGAGCGTCTGTAATGCAACGATACGACCGAGGTGCCGGTTGGAGGCCATAGCTTAGGTGTCCGATCGGCCGCTTATTTGGCTGCTACTGGTTTTTTAGCGGTTGCAGCCTTGCGGGCTTTGGCAGGGGCGTGGACAGCAGCGAGCACTTTGCCGCTCTCACGTC